>Ga0164243_10007511_pt1 | contig 16268 bp, 12 predicted proteins | sample OricompcompostOP_FD_108781 | JGI IMG/M metagenome (GOLD analysis project Ga0164243, IMG submission 108781) | Organic Plus compost microbial communities from Emeryville, California, USA - Original compost - Organic plus compost (OP) | ecosystem: Engineered > Solid waste > Mixed feedstock >...
ACGGTGGCCCGCGGCGTGCGCACCGGTTCGAGCGCGGGATCCGCGGTGAGCATCGAGCTGTGCAGCTCCTGCAGGTCCGCGCCGGGTTCCACGCCCAGCTCCGCGTCCAGCAGCGCCCGCACCCGCCGGTAGGTCTCCAGCGCGTCCGCCTGCCGCCCGCTGCGGTAGAGCGCGAGCATCAGCTGGGCGGCGAACCGCTCCCGGGTCGGGTGCTCGGCGGTCAGCGAGCGCAGCTCCGGCACCAGGTCGGCGGCCGAGCCCAGCCGCAGCTCCAGGTCGATGCGCCGCTGCACCGCGCGCAGCCGCTGCTCGGTGAGCGCGGTGACCACGTCCCGGTGCAGCCCGTCGGAGTCCACATCGGATAACGCGGCGCCGCGCCAGAGGTCGTCGGCCCGCCGCAGCAGCGCCGCCTCCGCCGCCGGGTCGGTAGCCTCCTCCGCGGCGGCCAGCAGTGCTTCGCAGCGCAGCAGGTCGAGGTTCTCGGCGGCGACCTCGATGCGGTAGCCCTCCGGGTGCGTGCTGATCACGCCCTCGCCGTCCTGCTCGCCCAGCGCGCGGCGCAGCCGCATCACGTGCGCCCGCAGCGTGTTGCGCGCCCCGCGCGGCGGGTCCTCGCCCCACAGCCGCTCGGTCAGCTCCGCCAGCGGCACCACGCTGTTGGCCCGCAGCAGCAGCGCCGCCAGCAGCACCCGCTGCCGCCCGGACCGCACCGGGACCTCGCTGCCGCCGCACCGGACCTCCAGCGGACCCAGCACGAAGAATTCCAGGGCCACCGAACCCCACCCCCATCCGAGGATTCCGGGCCGCAGCGCGAACCCCCTGGGCGCGGCCCGGTGAACACGTTGTCAGAACCGCGGGTCACCGTCGAGTCACTGAATAGTCAGATTCCGCGTGCCACGGTGCCGCCGGCGCGTCACGAGCGGCCTCCGGGAAAAAGCCGCGCGAGCGGAATCTCGCGCGGTTCCGGAGGATTCCGCAGCCACCAGAACCGGCAGGAACGACACGAGCGGGGAGCAGGAGGAATCGTGAAGCCGCGAACTCCCGCCCGGGCCCGCGCGGCCGCGTGCGGCGTGCTGGCCGCGGAGCTGCTGCTGCTCGGCATGACCGGCGGGTGCGCCGACGCCGGGCCCGGGCCGGTGCGCGCGGAACTGACGTGCCAGACCGGCTACGGCGGGACCTCCGGGTGGATCCGGTGCAAAGGCTCGGGGACGTGGCGCGGGGTGGCCGATTGCCTGCGCGAACCGGACCGGCGCGGGCGCTGGATCAGCCAGCTCGAAGGCCCGCACCGGCAATCCTTCCGCTGCGTTTTCCGGATCGCCGCGGTCTACCGGGAGGTGCGGTGAACCGCCGCCGAATGTTCCGACCCGCACTTTCCTGCCGAATCGGAACCGCTGAATTCGCGATCAGGCGGAATTCGGGCGTCCGGATGCGCGCTGCGCAACACTCCCGCCGTGCCTCGGCAGTGCCGGGAGCGCCGGGGTGCTACAACCGGCACCGCCGCCGCCCCGACACCGGCGGCGTCCGGGAGGTTTTCCGATGGTCCAGCAGGCCCAGGCGCCGGCCGCTGACCCGCGCACCGACACCCGCGACCGCCCCGCCTGGTGCGGCCGGGTGCCCGGAGCGGTCGCCGGCGCGCTCGCCCTGATCGCCCTGTTCAGCATGGCCGCCGCGGTCGGCATGGCGCTGTTCGGCGGGGTGCAGCCGGTGCGGCGGTTCGTCGACGACCTCGTGTTCCCGGCCCCGCCGAACTTCGCCTACGCCGCGTTCCTGCTGGTGCTGGCCCGGGCGCTGCAGCGGCGCAAGAACGTCGCCCTGCACATCCTCCTGCTGCTGCTCGCGCTGCAGGCCGCGGTCGACGTGCTGGTGCTCGCGCTGTGGGGCACCGAGCAGGGCGCGCTGGTCGACCTGCTCACCAGCGGGCACCAGCGGCCCTACGACGGCGAGTGGGTGTTCGCGGTCAACCTCGCCATCACCACCGCCGTGATCGTGGTGCTGCTGGTCGCGCGCGGGGAGTTCTTCGGGCGCACCAAGCACGGCGGGGTGCAGCAGGCGCTGGCCGTCTTCGCGGCGCTGATGGCCGGGTTCGTCGCCGTCGGCTACGGGCTGGTGTGGCTGTTCCCCGGCTCGCTGGACGACCCGTGGGAGCGGCTGACCTGGACCGTCGAGCGGGTGCTGGGCGGAGCGATCGTCTTCGACATCACCCGCGTCGGGCACGCCCCGGCCTGGTTGAACCTGGTGCTCGGGCTGTTCGGGGCCTCGGCGCTGTTCGCGGCGCTGTTCCTGATGCTGCGGGCGCAGCGGATGGGCGCGGCGCTCAGCGCCGAGGACGAACGCCGGATCCGGCTGCTGCTGGCCGCCGACGGCGAACGCGACTCGCTGGGCTACTTCGCGACCCGGCGGGACAAGGCGGTGCTGTTCTCCCCCAGCGGCAAGGCCGCGATCACCTACCGCGTGGTCTCCGGGGTGTGCCTGGCCAGCGGGGACCCGCTGGGCGATCCGGAGGCGTGGGGCCCGGCGATCGACCGGTGGCTGGCGATGTGCCGCGAGTACACCTGGCTGCCCGCCGCGCTCGGGGTCAGCGAGCAGGGCGCCACCGCCTACTCCCGCGCCGGGCTCAAAGCGCTCCAGCTCGGCGACGAGGCGATCCTGCGCACCGCCGAATTCGGCCTCGACGGGCCGGAAATGCGCCCGGTGCGGCAGGCGGTCAACCGCGTCGCCCGCTCCGGCCACACCGCCCGGGTGCGCCGGCACGCCGAGGTGCCCGAGCAGGACATGGCCCGCGCCGCGCGGCTGGCCCGGGAATGGCGGCACACCGAGGCCGAGCGCGGGTTCTCCATGGCGCTGGGCAGGCTCGGCGATCCGCACGACGGCGAATGCGTGCTGGTGGAGGCGCTCGACGCCGACGGCGAGCCGGTCGGGCTGCTGTCGCTGACCCCGTGGGGCCGGCGCGGGCTGTCGCTGGACCTGATGCGGCGGGCGGGCAGCGCCGACAACGGCGTCGTGGAGTTCATGGTCAGCGCGCTGGTGCAGGCTTCGGGCCGGCTCGGGGTGGACCGGATCTCGCTCAACTTCGCCATGTTCCGCTCGGCGTTCGACGACGGTGCGCGGATCGGGGCCGGGCCGGTGCTGCGGGCCTGGCGGCGGCTGCTGCTGTTCTTCTCCCGCTGGTGGCAGCTGGAATCGCTGTACCGCTCGAACGTGAAGTACCAGCCGCGGTGGGCACCGCGGTTCGTCGCCTTCGCCGAGAAGCGCGACCTGGCCCGGGTCGGGGTGGCCGCGGCGGCCGCCGAGGGATTCCTGTCCGTGCCGGGAAATCGGCGCAGTGCCGGGCTCGACCCGGCCGTCGAGGCGGACGCGGCGGAGCCGGTCGCGGTCGCGGAATCGCCGCACGAGCCGGGACGTCCGGAGCAGGTGCGGGTCCGGCTCGGCAAGCTCGCCGCGCTGCGCTCCGCGGGCGTCGACCCGTACCCGGTGCGGGTGCCGCGCGCCGAAGCGTGCGGCCGGGTCCGGGAGCGCCACCCCGGCCTGCCCGCCGACCACCGCACCGGCGAGCGCACCTCGGTGGCCGGCCGGGTGGTGCTGCTGCGCGATCACGGCGGGGTGTGCTTCGCGACGCTGCGGGACTGGTCGGGAGATCTGCAGGTGATGCTCACCGCCGCGGACACCGGCCCGGAGGCGCTGCGCGCCTGGCGCGAGCAGGTCGACGTCGGCGACCAGATCTCCCTCACAGGCGAGGTGATCACCTCCGCGCGCGGGGAGCTGTCCGTCCTCGCCGCCGAATGGGTGCTGGCCGGCAAGTGCCTGCACCCGCTGCCGGACAAGCACCGCGGGCTCACCGACCCGGAGTCCCGGGCGCGGCAGCGGCACGTCGACCTGATCACCCGCCCGCAGGCGCGGGAAGCGCTGCGCGCCCGCCACGCCGTCGTCCACGCGGTGCGCGACCAGCTGGTGCGCGCGGACTTCCTCGAAGTGGAGACGCCGATGCTGCAGCCGGTGCACGGCGGCGCCAACGCGCGGCCGTTCACCACCCGCAGCAACGCCCACGACATGCGGCTGCACCTGCGGATCGCGCCGGAGCTGTACCTCAAGCGGCTCTGCGTCGGCGGGGTCGACCGGCTCTACGAGCTCGGCCGCGCGTTCCGCAACGAGGGCGTCTCCCCCAAGCACAACCCGGAATTCACGGTGCTGGAGTCCTACGAGGCCTTCGGCGACTACGAGTCCGTGCGGGTGCGCTGCCGCGAGCTCGTGCAGGCCGCGGCGACCGCGGTCCACGGCCGCCCGGTCGTGCACCGGGTCGGCGCGGACGACGCGGTCGAGGAGGTCGGCATCGACGGGGACTGGCCGGTGATCACCGTGCACGAGGCCGTCTCCACCGCGGTCGGCGAGCAGGTCACCGCGAACACACCGGTCGAGCGGCTGCGGGAGCTGTGCGCGGCCGCCGAGGTCTCCTGCGATCCGCAGTGGGGGCGCGACGCGGTGCTGCTGGAGCTCTACGAGCGGCTGGTGGAGCCGAACACGACCCGGCCGACCTTCTACACCGACTTCCCCGCCGAGGTCTCCCCGCTGGCGCGCGCGCACCGGGACGATCCGCGGCTGGCAGAGCGCTGGGACCTCGTCGCGTTCGGCACCGAGCTCGGCACCGGCTACTCCGAGCTGACCGACCCGGTCGAGCAGCGCCGCCGGTTGACCGCGCAGTCCTGGCTGGCCGCGGGCGGCGATGCCGAGGCGATGGAGGTCGACGAGGACTTCCTGACCGCGCTCGAGTACGCCATGCCGCCCACCGGCGGGCTCGGGCTGGGCATCGACCGGCTGATCATGCTGCTGACCGGCCGCACGATCCGGGAGACGCTGCCGTTCCCGCTGGTGAAGCCGCGCGGGCAGCGCTGACCACAGTGGAGGGTCAGGGCACCGGTGCGGGCGAGCACAACCCGTCGAGCGCCAACGAGATGACCTTGCGGACCGCGGCCGCGCCCTCCACCGGCGCGAACTGCGAGGTCACCACCGCCTCGACCATCTCCACGATCCGCGCGATGTCGGCGGGCTCGGCGTCCGGGCGCAGCCGCCCGGCGGCCTGCGCGCGCCGGAACGACGGGGCGAGCACCTCGATCAGCGCGGTGACGTAGCGGCGCTGCTCGCCCGCGGGCAGCTCGCGGAACAGCCGCACCAGCGGGCGCCGCTCCACCTGCTCGCACAGCACCCGGAACAGCACGTCGCGGAACTGCCCGCCCGCCTCGGTCATCCGGCGCCACTGCGCCAGGTGCCGGCTCGCGACCGCGCCCGCGAGCGCGTGCCGGTCCGGGAAGTGCCGGTAGACCGTCGCCCGCCCCAGGCCGGCGCGGCGGGCGATGTCGGCGAGCGAGACGGACTCCGAGCCGCGGGCGAACGCCTCCTCCGCCGCCTGCAGGATCACCTCGCGGTTGCGGCGGGCGTCGGTGCGCCGCGGCGTGTGCAACGACAGACCTCCTCGTTCCGCGGCGCGTGATGTTACTCGCGCGTAGTGAGACCGTCGAGGAGTTCCGACTCTCAGTTCCCCTCCCTACACTCCGCCGCGTTGATCAGCGCGAACGCGTTCGCCGCCGCGCCCGGAGGTCCGATGCCCGCTCCGATCCACCGTCCCGTGCCGCGCGGAACCGCCGCCCGGATGCCGCTCCCCTGCCCCGGAAAACGGCTCCGACCTGCGGAACCGGGTGCGCGAGCAGCGGAGGCGGTCGCCGGGCGGAGGCGTCCGGGAGGGCCGCGGACGAGCTGGTCACCACCGGCGCCGGAACCGTGATCCGGCGTCCCGGGCGCGCCGCACCGCGACCGAGCCGCCCTGCCGGGCGGGGACCGATCCACGCGACTCAACGAGGAGTTCCCGTGCGCACCAGGAACACAGGCAGATCGCACCGCGCAGCGCGCCGAGCGGCCCTGGCCGCGGTGGTGCTGGCATCGCTGTCGCTGGCCCCCACCGCCACCGCCGCCGACGATCCCCCGCAGGGACCGTCCGGCGACTCCTTCTACCAGCCCCCGGCGCCGCTGCCGCCGGGCGTGTCCGGCGACGTGATCTGGTGGCGCGAGCTGCCGCCCGCGCTCAACGCCCGCACCTACCTGGTGCTGTACCGCTCGCGGTCGGCCACCGGCGAGCCGATCGCGGTCACCGGCCGGGTCATGGTGCCGACCGCGCCGTGGAGCGGCCCGGGCGAGCGGCCGATCGTGTCGGTGGCCAGCGGCACCCGCGGTGTCGGCGACGACTGCGCGCCGTCGAAGTTCCAGCCGGACTACGAGCGGCCGCTGATCGACCCGATGCTGCAGCGCGGCTGGGCCGTGGCGATCACCGACTACGAGGGGCTGGGCACGCCCGGCGGGCACACCTACGTCGTCGGCCGCTCGGAGGGACGCAGCGTCCTCGATGCCGCGCGGGCCGCGATCCGGCTGCCCGTGGCGGGGTTGAGCGAGCGGGCGCCGGTGGCGTTGTCCGGCTACTCGCAGGGCGGTGGTGGTGCCGCGTGGGCCGGGGAACTCGCCCCGGACTACGCGCCCGAGCTGAACGTGGTCGGCATCGCCGCCGGGGGCACGCCGGCGGATCTGCCCGCGGTGTCCCGGAAGCTCGACGGCGGTGTCGGGTTCGGGTTCATGCTCATGACCGCCTACGGGTTCGACTCGGCCTACCCGGAGCTGGACCTGCGGTCGTTCCTGAACGACCGGGGGCGCGAGGTCTACGAAACCGAGCAGGACGCCTGCGTGGACGCGGTGGCGCGGCACGCGTTCCAGCACATCTCGGACTTCACGACCTCCGACCCGATGGACGACCCGCGCTGGCAGGCGCGGCTGGCCGAGAACGAGCTCGGGCGGGCGCGGCCGATCGCGCCGGTCTACCTGTTCCACGGCACCGACGACGAGCTGATCCCGCGCGATCAGGCCGAGGCGCTGCGGGACCGCTACTGCAGCGCCGGGCAGTCGGTCACCTGGCGCACCTTCCCGGGCGAGCACGTGTCGACGATGGTCGCCGCGGCACCGTCGGTGACCGAGTTCCTGGCGGCGCGTTTCGACGGGGAGGACCCGGAATCGGACTGCTGATCCCCGGACCCGGGCGCACCGGCGCGCGACTCCCCGCGCCGGTGCGCCCAGCCCGAGACCTGTCCCTCCACTGAGGACACAGCCGTCCGCGGCGATCACGGCCGGCCCCCGGGGCAGTCGATCCCGTAGGCGCGGGCGGCGTTGCCCGCGGCCACCGACACCGCGAGGCGCTCGGCATCGGAGGCGGTGAGCACGTCGTCGGCGATCCACTCGTCCAGCAGCCGCCCGAACCGCTCCCGCCACAGCACCGCGCCGAGGTGGTGCAGCTCGGGCAGCCCGTACCCGTCGGTGGAGAAGCACACCCCGGAGAACGGGGCCAGCTCCAGCGCCTCGGCCAGCACCGCCCCGGACCGCGCGCCGACGTGCGGCACGGTCAGTCCGAGGTCGACCAGCACGTGCGGGTGAATGTGGGCCAGGTAGGCCGCGTTCCGGTGGAACGGCCAGCAGTGCAGCAGCACGACCACCAGCCCGCTGCCGGCGGTGGCCGCGAGGAAATCGGTCAGCAGCAGCGGATCCGCGTGGTGCAGCCGCAGGTCCGGGTCGCCGAAGCCGGTGTGGAACTGCAGCGGCAGCCCCAGTTCGGCGCCGAGATCGGCACCCAGGTGCACCAGCCACGTCAGCAGCACCGGATCCGCCAGCCGACCGTCCGAATCGGACAGCCAGCGTCCCGCCGCGGCGACGACCTCCGCCTCGGACGGGCGCCGGGCCGGCAGCGCCAGGCCGGTCCGGTAGGCGAGCACGCTCTTGAGGCCGATCGCGCCCGCCGCCCGGGCGCGCAGTTCCCGCTCGACCGCCCCGGGCAGCTCCGCGGCCGCGACTCCGCGCGCGGCGACCTGCTCGGCCACCGCCTCCAGCCGCACGACCTCGCGGGCCCGCCCGCCGCCGAGCTCGGCGAGCTCGTCGGGGCCGGTCAGCGGCAGCGCGGTCAGTCCGGTGTCGACCAGCCACGTCGCCGTGCCGGAGGCGCGCAGCAGCCGCCGCGTCACCTCGCGCCAGCCCAGCCGGGCCCGCTGGTGCAGGTAGTCCTCGGCCGGCGCGTGCGGCTCCACACCGAGCACCGGAGCGCACAACCGCCGCAACGCCGCGCCGAGCATCGAGTCGAACGGGGCGCGGCCCGGCCGGTCGGATTCGGTCAGCAGCAGCGCGAACTCGTCGCGGGCCAGGTCGGCGGTGCGCACGCCGTGGCAGTGCTGGTCGAGCAGCGGGATCCCGTCGGTGAGCACCGCTACCAGAGCTCCCGGGTCATCGCGACGAGCTCCTCGGCCGGCACCTCGGCGTAGCGCTCGGCCTCCGAGCGGCGCACGGTCACCAGCGCGTCGTGCAGCTCCGGGCCCATCGCCGCGGCCAGCACCTGCGAGTCCGCCAGCGCCTCGGCCGCCTCGCCGGGCCCGGTCGGCAGCCGCGCCGGTGGCCGCTCGTGCAGCGCCGGGTCGCCGCTGGTCTCCGCGGGCAGCCGCAGCCCGGCGCGGACCCGGCCAGGCCCGCGGCCAGCAGTCCGCCGACGACCAGGTACGGGTTCCCGGTGGCGTCGAAGCACTTCACCTCCGCGTTGGCGGCCCACTCCTCGGTCCCGGCCACCCCGGTGATCAGCCGCAGCGCTGTCTCCCGGGTCTCCCGGCCCCACGCCTGCCACACCCCGGCCCAGCGGGACGGGCCGGTGCGCAGGAAGCTGGCCGGGTTCCCGGCTCCGACGGCCTGCAACGCGGGCAGTTCGGCGAGCACCCCGGCCAGGAACGCCTCGCCCTGCTCGCGCAGCCCGCGCGGCCCGTCGCCGCCGGTGAACAGGGTGCCCCGCGCGTCGTGGACGGACAGGTGCACGTGGGCGCCGGAGCCGGGCATCCCCGGGAGCACGCAGGGCGCGAAGCTCGCGCGCAGACCGTGCCGCAGCGCCACCTGCCGGGCCGTGTGCCGCACCAGCACCGCCTCGTCCGCGGCGGTGAGCGGATCGGCCGGGGCGACCGAGAGCTCCACCGAACCCGGCGTGTACTCGGGGTGGAACTGCTGCACCTCCACGCCCTGCGACTGCACCGTCCACACCAGCTCGCGCGCGTGCTCGGCGATCCCTTCGAGCCGGTGCTGGCCGTAGGCGGGCCCGGTGAACGGCGGCGCGTGGTCGGCCGCGGGCGATCCGAGCGCCCACTCGTGCTCGAACGCGGTGCGCATCCGCAGCCCGGCAGCGGCCAGCTCGGCGACCTGGCGGCGGGCGAAATCCCGTTGGCACGCGGGGAAACGGCCGCCCTCCTGGACGAACTTGTCCGCCGGGGCCCAGGCCCAGCCCGGCTGGGCCGGCTGCACCACCAGCCGGTCCAGGTCGGGCACGAGCCGCAGATCACCGTCCGGGCCGCCGAGGTAGCGCCCGCGGACGAGCACGTCGTCGAAGCAGAACGTCTCGAAGCACGGGGAGACGCCGATGCCGTGCTGGGCGGCCGCGCCGAGCCGCTCCAGCGGGACGACCTTCACCCGCGGTACGCCCGCGTTGTCCACGAAGGACACTTCGACCAGCTGCACCCCGGCCGCGCGCATCCGCGCGACGGCGCCGCTCAGTTCCGGGCGCTCGGCGGCGGGAATGCGCTCCGGCATCCCCGATCCGGCCGGCATCCCCCGCTCCCCCGGTTTCTCCCGCCCGCCCTGGTTCTCCGGGCGAACCGGGTTCGCCTGACCACCCGCGCTTTCCGTCCCGCCCGCGATTCCGCGCTCGCCCGGAACTCCGTTCCCGTCCGACATTTCCGATCCCCCTCGCCGCGTCCGGGAACCGGCGGCGCCCGCCGGATTCCCACGAGTCCAGGCTGCCCAGCGGACCTGCGGAAATCCAGCGAATCCCGGAATTCTCCGGCAAGATCCACTCCCGGGCGTGATCTCGCGCCCCCACCCGACCGAAACGCCCGCGTGTCGGACACCCCCGGCAGAACCGGAAGCGACGTTCGCCACCCCGGGTGCCCACCGCCGCCGCAGGAAGCCCATGCTCGACACCAGCGAGTCCCCGACCACGAGACAGCCCCGACCACCGACAGGAGGCCCGACGCAGTGTCCGCCAGCCCCGTGCGCGCCGCCGACGTCGAAGCCGCGGCAGCGCGGTTCACCGACACCCTTCCCCCGACCCCGCTGCAGCGCAGCGAGCGGCTCTCCGAGCGGCACGGGCTCGACGTGCGGATCAAGCGCGAAGACCTCACCCCGGTGCGCTCCTACAAGGTCCGCGGCGCGTTCAACTTCGCCGCCCAACTGACCGCCGAGCAGCGCGAGCGCGGCCTCGTGTGCGCCAGCGCCGGGAACCACGCCCAGGGCGTCGCCTTCGCCTGCGAGTCCCTCGGCGTGCGCGCCCGCGTGTACCTGCCCCGCACCACCCCGCGGCAGAAGCGCCAGCGGGTCGCGCGCTTCGGCGGCCGCCACGTCGAGGTGATCGTGCACGGCGACACCTACGACGACGCCGACGCCGCCGCCCGCAAGGACGCCGCCGAGTCCGGCATGACGCTCATCCCCGCCTTCGACGACCCGCGCACCATCGCCGGGCAGGGCACCGTCGTGCGCGAGGCCGTCGAGCAGCTCGGCGCCGCTCCGGACGCGATCGTCGTGCCCGTCGGCGGCGGCGGGCTGCTGGCCGGCAGCCTCGCCTGGCTGCGCGAGCGGCACCCGCAGGTGCGCATCATCGGCGCCGAACCCGCCGGGGCGGCGAGCATGGCCCTGGCACTGGAACGCGGCGAGCCCACCGCGGTGCCCGACCTGGACCCGTTCGTCGACGGCGCCGCCGTGCGCGTGGTCGGCCGCCACCCGCACGAGATCGCCGCCGCGCACCGCCCGGAGCTCGTCGCGGTGCCGGAGGGCCGCATCTGCGTGGAGATCCTGGACCTGTACCAGTCCGACGGGATCATCAGCGAACCCGCGGGCGCGCTGTCCCCGGCCGCCCTGGCCCAGGACCTCGGCCTGGCCCCCGGCGCCACCGTGGTGTGCCTGCTGTCCGGCGGGAACAACGACGTCAGCCGGTACAACGAGATCATCGAGCGGGCCCTGGTGTTCGAGGGCCGCAAGCACTACTTCCTCGTCGAGTTCCCGCAGGAGCCCGGCGCCCTGCGGCGCTTCCTGGACGACGTGCTCGGCCCGGACGACGACATCACGCGCTTCGAGTACGTCAAGCGCAACAACCGCGAGACCGGCCCGGCGCTGGTCGGCGTCGAGCTCGGCGCCCCGGAGAACCTGGAGCCGATGCTCAAGCGCATGGACAACACCCCGCTGCGGGTCGAGCGGGTCGCCCCGGACAGCCCGCTGTTCAGCTTCCTCGTCTGATCCGGACCGATCGAGTCGCGGTGATGCGGACCACCTCGCTCTGGATCGCGTGAATTCGGCTCGGTAGAAAGGCGGGCCGGAAACAGCCGCGGGAACCCGGCGCGAGAAACCCGGAAGACCACCCTGAACGCCCTGTTCAGCGGTGGTCTTTCGCGTTCCGGGCGAATTCAGAGGGGACGCATATGAGAACTGCTCGGCGCCATATCGGTGCGCCGGTGGAAAACCCGCCGCGCCCGTTGCCGACCCCGCGCGGATTCCTCCGCGACGCCGCGCCGGAGTACGCGATCAACGGTTTCGTGGGGCTGGTGTTCGCCGCCACCGGCCCGGTCGCGGTGATCCTCGCGGTCGGCGAGCGGGGCGGGTTGTCGCAGGCGCAGCTGGCGTCCTGGATCTTCGGGGTGTTCTTCCTGAACGGGATCCTGACCGTGCTGGCCAGCTGGACCTACCGGCAGCCGCTGTCGTTCTTCTGGACCATCCCGGGCACGGTGCTGGTCGGCCCCGCGCTGGCGCACCTGGCGTGGCCGGAGGTCGTGGGGGCGTTCCTGGGCACCGGCCTGCTGATCCTGGCGCTCGGGTTGACCGGCTGGGTTCGGCGGGCGATGGCGGCGATCCCGATGCCGATCGTGATGGCGATGGTCGCCGGGGTGTTCCTCAGCTTCGGGCAGGGCCTGGTGCGCGCCTCCGCCGCGGACGCGCTGATCGCGCTGCCGATGGTGGCGGTGTTCCTGCTGCTGTCCTGGCACCGGGTGCTCGGCCGGTGGGTGCCGCCGGTGCTGGGCGCGCTGCTGGTGGGCGTGGCCGCGGTGCTGATCAGCGGGAGGTTCGGCGCGGCCGGAGTGGGCCCGTGGCTGGCCGCTCCGGTCATCACGGCTCCGCAGTGGTCGTGGCAGGCGATGGTGGAGCTGGTGGTGCCGCTGGCCATCACCGTGCTGATCGTGCAGAACGGGCAGGGAGTGGCGGTGCTGCGCGCGGCCGGGCACGACGCCCCGGTCAACACCAGCGCGGTGGCGTGCGGGGCGTGGACGGTGCTGAGCTCGACCGCGGGCGCGGCGCCGACCTGCCTGACCGGGCCGACGAACGCGCTGCTGGTGGCCTCCGGCCGGCGCGAGCGGCAGTACGTCGCGGGCGTGGCCTGCGGGCTGCTGGCGATGGTGTTCGGGCTGTTCGCGCCGCTGTTCACCCGGGTGCTGCTGGGGATGCCGGCGTCGTTCATCGCGGTGCTCGGCGGGCTGGCGATGCTGCGGGTGCTGCAGAACTCGTTCGTGGCGGCCTTCCGCGGGCGGTTCAGCTTCGGGGCGCTGGTGACGTTCCTGGTCACGGTCTCGGACCTGCAGCTGCTGAACATCGGCGCGGCGTTCTGGGGCCTGGTGGCCGGGCTGGCGACCTCGTGGCTGCTGGAGCGGGCGGACTTCCGCGCGGAACGGCAGGACGCGCGCGCCGCGGCGGAGGCCGAACCCGCCGCGGCGTGAGCAGGTCAGCCCTCCCGGGCCTGCTCCTTGGCCTTCTCCTTGAGCCGCGCGGCCTCGCGCCGCACCTCGGCCTGGGTGGCGCGCTCGCGGGCCAGCCAGTCCGGCATCTCGGCCTTGAGCGCGTTGATCTGGTCGGTGGTCATCGGGTCGGTCAGCCCGTGCCGCCCGAGCGCCCCGATGGACACGCCGAGCCGCGCGGCCACGACCTGCCGCGGGTGCGGGCCGTTGCGGCGCAGCTCCCGGAGCCATTCCGGCGGGTCGTTCTGCAGCGCGTTGAGCTCCTCGCGCGTGACCATGCCCTCCCGGAACTCCGCGGGGGTGGCTTCGAGGTACACGTTCAGCTTCTTCGCCGCGGTCGCGGGCTTCATCGTCTGGCTGGTCTTCTGCGCGGTCATGCCGTCCAGCGTATCGACCGGGCCCGCACGACCTGCGAAGACGCCCGGTAGTCTGGCCGCGTGCAGGACACGGCCGCAGCCCCGACGTTCACGCTCGCGCACGTGCCGGGCGTCATCCCGGACAAGTGGGTGCGCACCTGGGGCCGCCGCTACCCGGACACGCCGCTGGAGCTGGTGCAGGCCCCGGCGATCGAGGCGGATCGGCTGGTGCGCGACGGCGAGGTGGACGCGGTGCTGCTGCGGCTGCCGATCGACCGCGAGGGCCTGCACGCGATCCCGCTCTACACCGAGAAGACGGTGGTGGTGGTCCCGAAGGACCACTTCGTCGCCGCCGCCGACGAGGTCGCGCCGGAGGAGCTGGCCGACGAGATCGTGCAGCACCCGCTCGACGACGTGCTGGACTGGGACGGCCCGCCGGGGCGGCCCGCGTTCGAGCGCCCGGCCACCACCGGCGACGCGATCCAGCTGGTCGCCGCCGGGGTGGGGCTGCTGGTGGTGCCGATGTCGCTGGCGCGGCTGCACCACCGCAAGGACCTCACCTACCGGCCGCTGACGGGCGTTCCGGAGTCGACGGTCGCGCTGACCTGGCCGGAGGACGGGACCACGGAGCTGATGGAGCAGTTCATCGGCATCGTCCGCGGGCGCACGCCGAACAGCACCCGCGGCCGCCAGCAGACCGAGGGCCCGGCCAAGCGCACCCGCAAGGCGGGCGCGAACTCGCCGCAGAGCGGCGGGAAAGCGGGCCAGGGCAAGGACTCCGGCCGCAAGCCCGGCAAGCCGAAGCCACCCGCGCGCGCTCCCCGCCCCGGCAAGCGGGGCAGCCGCCGCCGCTGACCGTCCTGTTCGGACGGAGTTCCGGACGCGGAACCTCCGCTGCCGCGGGCATTCCGCTCGGCGTGCTCCGCGCCGCTGTGCCACCCCGGCCGCGCACCGTTGACATCCGGCCACCGAGCAGCGAGCGTGATCCGCGAAGGTGCACGCGTTCGCAACGGAGGGAACGGTCGTGACCCGAGCCGAGCACGCCGTGGATGCCGACGGCTGGACGATCCCGCGGCTGCTGCGCCGCAACGCCACCGAATTCCCCGACCACCCCGCGCTGACCTCCGGGATCGAACCCGGCGCCGAGACGTTCACCTGGTCCCGGCTGCGGCAGGAGGTCGCCGCCGCGGCCACCGGCCTGGCCGAGCTCGGGCTGCGCCGCGGCGACCGGATGCTCATCGCGATGTCCAAGCGCCCGGAGCACTGGATCGCCGACCTGGCCGCCACCCACCTCGGCGCGCTGCCGTGCACCACCTACGACACGCTCAGCCCCGAGCAGATCGCCTTCATCGCCCGGCACAGCGCCGCGACCGTCGTGGTGCTCGAAGGCGCCGAACAGCTGGAGCGGTGGCGGGACGCGCTGGACCGGATGCCGCACCTGCGCGGCGCGGTCGTGGTCGAACCGGGCCTCGCGCCGGCCGATCCGCGCTTCGTGGAATTCGCGCAGCTGCGCGGAAAACCGGTCTCGGGGTTCGAGGAGCTGACCGACGCGGCCAGCCCGGACGACCCGCTGACCGTCGTCTACACCTCCGGGACCACGGGTGATCCCAAGGGGGTCGTGCTCTCGCACCGCAACGCGATCCACGAGTCGCTGATGCAGGACTCGCTGATGCCGATGCCGGAGCACCCGCGGTCGGTGTCCTACCTGCCGATGGCGCACATCGCCGAGCGCGTGCTCGGCATCTACATGCCGCTGTGCAACGCCGGCCACGTCACGATCTGCGCTGATCAGGCCCAGCTGCTGCCGACGCTGACCGCGGTGCGCCCGCACGGGTTCTTCGGCGTTCCGCGCGTGTGGGAGAAGATGGCCGCCGGGCTCCGCGCCCGCCTGGAGGCGCTGTCCGATGAGGACAGAGTGCAGGTGGAGCGCGCCTCCGAGGCCGCTCTGGAGGTGTTCCGGCTGCGCGCCGCGGGCGAGGCCGTCCCCGCCGAGCTGGCCGAGCGGCACGAGCGGCTGGACGCCGCGGTGCTGCGCCCGATCCGCGCCGCCATCGGCCTCGACGACTGCCACCGCACCTTCAGCGGCGCCGCCCCGGTGCCGGACGAGGTCGTGGAATTCCTCGCCGGGCTGGGGATCCCGGTCTACGAGGTGTGGGGCCTGAGCGAGACCACGGGCGCGGCCACGGTCAGCACCCCCGACGCGTTCGCGCTCGGCGCGGTCGGCCGACCGGCCCCCGGCGTGGAGGTGCGCACCGCCGAGGACGGCGAGCTGCTGGTGCGCGGCGCGGTGGTGTTCCTCGGCTACCTGACCGCCGACGGCGGCGTCGAGCCGGCCACCGACGGCGGCTGGTTCCCCACCGGCGACGTCGGGCACGTCGACGAGCGCGGCATCGTGCACGTCACCGACCGCAAGAAGGAGCTGATCATCACCGCGGGCGGCAAGAACATCGCCCCGACGCGGATCGAGTCGCTGCTGCGCGCCCACCCGCTGATCGGGCAGGCGGCCGCGATCGGCGACAACCGGCCCTACGTGACCGCGCTGATCGTGCTCGACGAGGAGGCCGCGCCCGCGTGGGCCCGCGCCCGCGGGATCACCGCGGGCACCGCGGCCGAGCTGGCGCGGGATCCGCAGGTGCTCGCCGAGGTCGCCGAAGCGGTCGACCGCGCCAACAAGTCACTCGCCCGCGTCGAGCAGGTCAAGCGCCACCGCGTCCTGGACACCACCTGGAGCCCGGAGACCGGGGAGCTCACCCCGAAGCTGAGCCTGCGCCGCACGGTGATCGCCGAGACCCACGCCCGCGAGATCGACGAGCTCTACGCCTGAGTGCTCAGAACGGCGGCCGCAGCCCGCTGTTCATCAGCGGCACCAGCCACAGCACCGCGCCCACGTCCGCGCCCAGCGCCACGACCAGCCACAGCACCGTGCTCAGGTGGGTCGTGGTGCGCCGGACCCGGTAGGTCGCGACGATCGCCACCAGCGCGGTGACCGCCGGAAGCACCCAGTACACCGAGGGCGACCGCACCACCAGCACCACCACCAGCGCCAGCAGCAGCACCGGCAGCACGAACAGGTACCAGTACCCGGCCTGCA
>Ga0164243_10007512_pt1 | contig 16268 bp, 13 predicted proteins | sample OricompcompostOP_FD_108781 | JGI IMG/M metagenome (GOLD analysis project Ga0164243, IMG submission 108781) | Organic Plus compost microbial communities from Emeryville, California, USA - Original compost - Organic plus compost (OP) | ecosystem: Engineered > Solid waste > Mixed feedstock >...
CCATGGTGCTCGCGCTGCTGGTCGGAGCGATCATCGGCGAGCTTCTGTACGTGGAACATTATGTCAGTCGCGCCGGCGAGGCGGTGAACCGCTTCATCGGGCGCTTTGCGCCGCAGCCCAAGGGGTTGAGCGCCGAGGAGTTCAACAACAAGTTCGTCGCGATCCTCGTTCTGTTCTGCGCGAGCGGCACCGGCATTTTCGGGGCCATGAACGAGGGCATCACGGGCGATCCGTCGATCCTTCTGGCGAAATCCTCCCTCGATCTGGTGACATCCGCGATCTTCGCGACGGCGCTCGGCTTTGCCGTGGCGACGATTTTCATCCCTCAGCTCGTCATCCTTCTGGCCCTGGCCTACGGCGCGGTCTTCATCGTGCCGCTGACGACGCCGGAGATGAACGCGGATTTCTCGGCCGTGGGCGGCGCGCTGATGCTCGCCACGGGGCTGCGCATCTGCGAGATCAAGAGCTTTGCGATCGCCAACCTGCTTCCGGCGCTCGTGGTCGCGATGCCGATTTCTTATCTCTGGTCGAAAGTTTTCTAGTGGCCGAAAGTTTTCCGGGGGGCGGAATGGACGGCGGGCGGCCCGATTCGCGGATTCTCGATTTCATCCGCAGCCATCACGTCATGGCCTTGGCCGTGACGGACGGCGAGGAGCCCTGGTCGGCGCCGGTTTTCTACAGCTTCGACCCCGTAACTTTAAACTTTTATTTCCTAACGTTCGAAGAAACCCGCCACGCCGCCACCGCCTTCGCCAATCCGCAGGTCAGTGCCAGTATTTTCGATCAACAACGCAGTATTCCGGACGTCCGCGGCCTCCAGCTTTCGGGTCTGGCCGAATGGGTGGTGGGCGAAGAGGCATTGGTGGCTCGGGCCGCTTATGACGAGTTCTTTCCCGAGGCGCGTGGGATGGCCGCGCCTCTTTGGAGGATCGAGCCGTTCTATTTCAAGCTGACAGACAACCGTCTCGGGTTCGGGGCCAAGATCGAATGGAGTCGCCGGCTGAACATGCCTATCGGCTCTTGACCCGGTGCTGGACGTGCGGGCAGGTTCCGCCCGCAATGAACCTAGCCTTGGATTGCCTCGCGTGACCTTTCCGTTCCCGTCCGGCTTTCAGCTCGCGCGCAGGCTGGAAGATGTGCCGGATTCGCTGAAGGGCGGCGCGGTCGCGATCGGCAATTTCGACGGTGTGCACCGCGGCCATAAGAAGGTGCTCGCAGCGGCGTGCGAAACGGCTGAGGCCCTTGATGCGCCTGCGGTCGCGCTGACCTTCGAGCCGCATCCGCGCAGCTTTTTCCGCCCGCAGGCTCCGATACCACGCCTCAGCCCTGCCGCCGAGAAGAGATTTCTTATCGCACGGCAAGGGCTTGCCGGCATGGTGGAGCTGCCTTTCGATGCCGCCATGGCCGCGGTGACCGCCGAGGAATTCGTCTCGGACATTCTCGTCCGGCAGATGGAGGTAAAGGCCGTCGTGGTCGGCTGGGACTTTCACTTCGGAAAAAACCGCGGCGGCTCGCCCGCCTTTCTGCGCCAGACCGCGCCTCGCTACGGGATCGAGGTTCAGGTTGTCGAGCCGGTGGGAGGCCAGAACCCTGTCTCGTCGAGCGCGATCCGCACCCTTCTGCGGGAAGGCCGTATCGCGGAAGCCAACCGTCAGCTCGGCCATGTCTGGTTCGTGCTCGGCGAAGTCGTCCACGGCGACAAGAGAGGCAGCCAGCTCGGTTATCCGACCGCCAATGTCGCCTTGCCACCAGAGGCACCTCTTGCGCATGGCATCTATGCGGTGCGCGTCCAGGTCGGCGCGGCTGTTTATGGAGGTGTTGCAAGCTTCGGTCGCCGACCGCAGTTCCACGACGCCGCGCCGCCTCTGCTCGAGCCCTATCTGTTCGATTTTTCCGGACACCTTTACGGACAGACGATCGGGGTCGAGTTCCTGGCGCGCTTGCGCGGAGAAGAAAAATTCGCGAGCGTGGAGCAGCTGGTCGCGCAGATGGACCGCGACAGCGCCGAGGCACGCCGGATTCTCGCCGGTCCCGCCTCATGGGGTGCGGAGAGTCTGTTCGGCTAGCTTCCCCCTTGGCCCGCGCCTTGCTATGACGCCCGCCTCATGACCGATACGCCGACCGTGCCCGTGCGCGACTATTCCGAAACTCTGTTCCTGCCCAAAACGGATTTTGCGATGCGGGCGGAATTGCCCAAGCGCGAGCCGGATATGCTGGCACGCTGGGCCCGCATGGGCCTTTACGAACGCCTGCGGGAGGCGTCGAAGGGCCGGGCGAAATTCGTGCTCCACGACGGCCCGCCTTATGCGAACGGTCATCTGCACATCGGCCATGCCGTCAACAAGATCCTGAAGGACTTCGTCATCCGCTCCAAGCAGATGGCCGGGTTCGACGCTCCCTATATACCGGGTTGGGACTGCCACGGTCTGCCGATCGAATGGCGCGTGGAGGAGGAATACCGCGCGGCCGGCAAGAACAAGGACGAGGTGCCGGTTGTCGATTTCCGCAAGGAATGCCGCGCCTATGCCGAGAAATGGATCGCGATCCAGAGCGAGGAGTTCCAGCGTCTCGGTGTGATCGGCGACTGGAAGAACCCGTACACGACAATGAAATTTCACGCGGAGGCGGTGATCGCCTCCGAACTCATGAAATTCGCGACCTCGGGCCAGCTCTATCGGGGTTCGAAGCCCGTGATGTGGTCGATCGTCGAGCGGACGGCGCTTGCCGAGGCCGAGGTCGAATATCACGAACATACGAGTCACACGATTTTCGTGAAGTTCCCGGTGGTCGGCTTCCGTAAAGGCGCAAAGACGGAACCCATCGCGAACTTTCCCGCTTATCAGGGCAAGGTCGTCATCTGGACGACCACGCCGTGGACAATTCCCGGCAACCGTGCCGTCGCTTTCTCACCGTCGATCTCGTACGGACTTTACGAGGCGACGAGCGCGCCGGAGGACAACTGGACACGGGCGGGCGAATATCTCTATCTCGCTGACAGTCTTGCCGAGACCGCCTGCAAGGCGGGCCGTTTCGAGGCGACTCGCCTGCGCTCGGTGAGCGCGGAGGAATTGAAGAATCTCGTTCTCGCGCATCCGTTCCGCGGGCGCGGCTACGATTTCGATGTGCCCGTCCTGCCGGCGGATTTCGTGACCGACGATACCGGCACCGGCTTCGTGCATGTGGCGCCGGGGCACGGCGCCGACGACTACAATCTGTGGATCGCGAATCGTCTTGGCGAGGTGCCGCATACTGTTCAGCCGGATGGTGCATATTTTTCCCATGTGCCGATGTTCGCCGGGCTTCGGGTGCTCGACGACACGGGCAAGGAAGGAGAGGCGAACAAGGCGGTTATCGACGCGCTGATCGGGGCTGACGCGCTGCTGGCGCGCGGGCGCTTGCGTCATCAATACCCGCATTCCTGGCGTTCCAAGGCGCCGCTCATCTTCCGTAACACGCCGCAATGGTTCATCGCCATGGACAAACTCCTGTCCGATGAGGGCGTGCCGGAGCGCGGCGACGACGGCATAGCGGTCGACACGCTGCGCAATCGCGCGCTGGCGGCCATCGATGCCACGGCTTTCTATCCACCGGCCGGACAGAACCGGCTGCGTGGCATGATCGAGGCACGCCCCGACTGGGTGATCTCACGCCAGCGCGCCTGGGGCGTGCCAATCTGCGTCTTCGTCGACCGGAAGACAGGTCAGATTCTGAAGGACGAGGATGTCAATACGCGCATCCGCGAGGCCTTCGAAAAGGAAGGCGCCGACGCCTGGTTTGCCGACAAGACCGGCGCGCGGTTCCTGGGCAAGGGCTACAATCCAGACGACTACGAGAAGATCGACGACATCCTCGATGTCTGGTTCGATTCCGGCTCGACTCATGCCTTCGTGCTAGAAGACAATCCGCAGATGACCTGGCCTGCGGCCATGTATCTCGAAGGTTCGGATCAGCACCGCGGCTGGTTTCATTCTTCCCTTCTCGAAAGCTGCGGCACCCGCGGCAGGGCGCCTTACGACAGCGTCCTGACACACGGGTTCGCGCTCGACGAGCAGGGTCGCAAGATGTCGAAATCGGTCGGCAATGTCGTCGCACCTCAGGATGTGATTGCAAAGTCCGGCGCCGATATCCTGCGTCTGTGGGTCGCCGCGTCCGACTATTCGGAAGATCTGCGGATCGGCCCGGAGATCCTCAAGACAACGGTCGATACATATCGCAAGCTCCGAAACACGATCCGCTGGATGCTGGGCGCGCTCTCGCACTATCGCGAGGATGAGCGCGTCGCGTTCGAAGATATGCCGGAACTGGAGCGACTTATCCTTCATCGTCTCTGGGAGGTGGGTGAGCAGGTCCGTCACGGTTATGGGGCCTATGACTTCAAGCGTGTCTTTGCCGCGCTGATGCCGTTCATGACGTCTGATCTGTCGGCCTTCTATTTCGACGTGCGCAAGGACGCGCTGTATTGCGATCCGATCTCCTCACAGACGCGCCGCGCGGCCCTGACGGTGATCGACATCCTGTTCGACCGGCTGGTCCGCTGGCTCGCTCCGTTCATTCCGTTCACGGCAGAAGAAGCATGGCTCCAGCGTCATCCCGGCGAGGATGAGTCCGTCCATCTGCAGACTTTTGCCCGGACCGAGTTCGAATGGCGTGACGACGCGCTCGACGCGAAATGGGAAAAGGTGCGCAATGTGCGCCGCGTCGTTACCGGCGCGCTCGAGATCGAGCGCGCGGCAAAGAAGATCGGCTCCTCGCTCGAGGCGGCGCCCGCAATCTATGTCGATGGAGAACTCGCGGCGGCACTCAAGGGAGTTGATCTCGCCGAGGTCTGCATCACCTCCGGTGTGACGCTCTCGACGGGAACGCCTCCGGCGGGCGCATTCCGTCTTGATGAGGTGCCGGGCGTGGCCGTCGAATTCCGCAAGGCCGAGGGCACCAAATGCGCTCGTTCGTGGAAGATCTCGACCGAGGTGGGCTCGGACAAGGATTTCCCCGATCTGACGCCCCGCGACGCGCAGGCCATGCGCGAGTGGCTCGCCGCCCGGGCATGACGGGCGGCCAGCGTCTCGGGTTGCTGATCGGCGCCGGAACGTTCCTCGCCGATCAGATTCTGAAGATCTGGATGATCTTCCTTTACGAGCTTCCGTCCCGCGGTCGGGTCGAGGTCCTGCCGTTTCTCGATCTCGTTATGGTGTGGAACCGCGGCATCAGCTACGGGCTGTTCCAGCAGGACAGTCTTCTTGGCCGGGGAATTTTAATCGGGATCTCAATCGCCGCCTCGATATTCATCCTGTTCTGGCTGAAATCGCCCATGGCCAGATTGCAGGCCATCGCCCTCGGTCTGATTCTCGGTGGGGCTGTGGGCAATGGCGTGGACCGCGCGGTTCATGGGGCGGTAGCCGACTTCGTACTCCTCCACGCTTTCGGCCGCGAGTGGTATGTCTTCAACATTGCGGACGCCGCTATCGTTGTGGGTGTGGCTCTCATCCTATATGGTGCCATCTTCCGGGGCGGCCGGGCCGAAGCGGCATAAAAATGCCCCTTTCCGGTCGTGAAGCTTGGGAAGGCGCCGTTCGGCGCCCTTTGACGGGACCGAAGCTGTGAAAAAGACTGCTCTTCTTCTCGCCTCCGTGGCGCTGGCCGGTTTTGCCGCTCTTCCGGCGCGGGCCCAGACCTTCACCGAGCTCATGCAGGACCTCGGCCTGCAGCCGAGGCCGAAGCAGAGAATAGATTTTTCCGAACGCGCCCCGCTCGTCATTCCGCCTTCGCTCGATCAGCTGCCGCCGCCGGAGGATGCGTCTGCGCTGGCGGCCGCCAACCCCAACTGGCCGACGGACCCGGAGGTCCAGCAGCAGCTGGAGGAGGAGGAGCGCAACCGCAAGGAGCGCGCGAACCGGCGTGTGGAGCCCGGCAAGCGCGCCTCCCAGCAGATTTACGCGATCCGGGCCAAGGAGCGGGAAGAGGGCACTTTTTACGACGAGAGTCGTGCCGGGGCCTATGATGCGAATTACCAGCAGAGCCGCGCGCTGACGCCGGACGAAATCCGGGAAGTCCAGCGCCGCGAGGCTGCGGTCAAGGACCAGGCGGTTCCGCAGGCCTATGCTGAGCCTGAGCGCGCGCGCCTGACCGATCCGCCGCCCGGCTATCGCACGCCCTCGGCCGCGCAGCCCTATGGGCCGGGTGAGGATAAGAAGAAAAAGGGCGGCTTTTTCTCGAAGCTCAATCCCTTCAAGTAAGGCCTTCAGCGCTGCAATTTCACGGATAAGTGAGGCTCCGGCTTTGCCGGTTGCCGGATCGTGCCCATATGATGCCTTCTGGGGGCCCGAGGGTGTACGCCTGTTCCGGGTCGAGTTCACAAGAGATGAAACGTCTGATGACCACAGCCCTTTTTGGTGCCGCCCTTGCCGGTGTGGCCTTCGGCCCGGGAACCTCGGCGCAAAACGCCCGCTCCGTTGCCGGTCCCCAGGTTGAAACCTTCACGCTCGACAACGGGCTCGACGTCGTCGTCATCCCGGACCGCCGGGCGCCGGTCGTCACCCATATGATCTGGTATCGCGTCGGTTCGGCCGACGAGGTCCGGGGTAAATCCGGTCTTGCCCATTTTCTCGAACATCTGATGTTCAAGGGCACACGGAAGCATCCGGCCGGCGAGTTCTCGAATACCGTCTCCGAGCTCGGCGGACAGGAGAACGCCTTCACCTCCTATGACTACACCGCCTATTACCAGCGCGTGCCGAAGGAGGCGCTGAAGACGGTGATGGAATTCGAGGCCGACCGCATGACGGGGCTTGTTCTTACCGACGAGGTGGTTCTGCCCGAGCGCGACGTCATCCTTGAGGAGCGCCGCTCGCGCACGGATTCGGATCCGGGCGCGCAGCTCTCGGAAGCCGTCTCGGCGACGCTCTGGATGAATCATCCCTACGGCCTGCCGATCATTGGCTGGGATCATGAGATCCAAGGCCTGACACGGGAGGACGCGCTCGATTTCTATCGTAAGTACTATACGCCGAACAACGCGATCCTCGTTGTCGCCGGCGATGTCGATGCAAGCGAGGTGAAGGCCCTGGCCGCCGACACCTACGCGAAGGTCGAGCGCCGCGCCGATCCACCGCCGCGTATGCGGCCGCGTGAACCGGTGCAGGTCGCCGCGCGTCGTGTCGAACTGGCCGATGCGCGCGTGCGTCAGCCCTCGGTCAGCCGTGCCTATCTCGCGCCCTCCTACCGCACGGCGGAGGGAGACGAAGCTTACGCGCTTGATCTGCTCTCCGTCATTCTCGGCGGTGGCCCGACCAGCCGTCTTTATCGCGCTCTGGTCGTGGAGCAGGGCATCGCTGCGGGCGCCGGCGCCTACTACGGCGGTTCCTCGCTCGACGACAGCCGCTTCGTGATCTATGCGACGCCGCGCCCAGGTCATACGCTCGCTGAAATGGAAACTGCCCTCGACGCGGAGATTGCCCGGCTCGTCAAGGATGGGATCGCTTTCGGCGAGCTCGAACGCGCCAAGACACGCCTGATCGCCGACACGATCTACGATCTCGACAGCCAGGCCTCGCTTGCACGAACTTTCGGCTCTGCGCTTACGACAGGCATGCAGATCCAGGATGTTCTGGACTGGCCGGAACGCATCCGTGCCGTCACGCCCGAACAGGTCGTCGCCGCTGCGAAGAAGACACTCGTTCTCCGTCAGTCCGTCACCGGCGTCCTGGAGTCCGCTCCCGCCGGGGACCGCTCTTGATTTTCCGTATTGTCGCGATCCTCGCTATGACCTTCGCCCCCGTCACTACGGCCTCCGCGGCCGCCAAGATCCAACGCGTCACCTCGCCCGGCGGCATCACGGCTTGGCTCGTCGAGGAGCACACGGTTCCGCTCATCGCCGTCGAGTTCGCGTTCCGCGGTGGCGCCGCGCAGGATGCGGACGGCAAATCCGGTACGGCCACCATGCTGGCCGCCCTTCTTGACGAAGGCGCGGGCGAGCTAGACGCGCAGGCCTTTCAGGAAAAGCTCGAGGAGAATGCGGTCGAGTTGCATTTCTCGGCCCAGCGCGACAGCCTCGACGGCAGTCTGAAAACGCTGCGCGACAAGAGGGACGAGGCATTTGAACTTCTGCGCCTGTCGCTCAACGAGGCGCGGCTGGATTCGGAGCCCGTCGAGCGGATACGCCAACAGATCCTGGCACGCATCCGTCGCGATTCGACTGATCCCGGGGACGTTGCCTACGAGACCTTCGTGAAGACGGCCTTTCCGGGCCACCCGTACGGACGGCGTCCGATCGGCACGGAAGAGAGCATCGCCTCGATCACGCGCGAAGATATCGCCGCGTTCCGCGATGCGAATTTCGCGCGTGCAAACCTTGTCGTCTCTGTGGTCGGCGCCATCGACGCCACGACTCTCGGCCCTGCGCTCGACAGAATTTTCGGAGATCTGCCTTCCGAACCGAAGCTGAAGCCGGTTACCGATGTTGAGCCACGGAACATCGGCAAGACCGAGATTATCGAGATGGACATTCCGCAAACGACCATTGTCTTCGGTCGTGGCGGTCTTACGCGCTCCGATCCCGACTACATTCCGGCCGTTGTGATGAACCACATCCTCGGCGGCGGCACGTTCACCTCGCGGCTATTCAACGAAGTGCGCGAGAAGCGTGGGCTTGCCTATTCGGTCTATTCCTATCTCGATCCGATGGAGCATGCGGGCATTCTTGGCGGCGGCGTCGCGACAAAAAATGAGCGCGCAGCCGAGGCCATGCAGATCATCGAAAGCGAATTCGCGCGTTTCGCGAAGGATGGGCCGACCGATGAGGAACTCGCCAAGGCGAAGAAGTATCTGACCGGCTCCTACGCACTTAATTTCGATTCCTCCGTCAAGGTCGCGCGCGGCCTCAAGCAGATCCAGCTGAGCCGCCTGCCGATCGATTACATCGACCGGCGCAATACGCTCGTCGAGGCGGTGACGGTCGAGGATGTGAAGCGCGTCGCGCAGCGCATCCTGCAGGATGGCGACCTTCTGGTCGCCGCCGTGGGTAAGCCCGTCGGTTTCCGCGAAGGGCGTTCGTCCGGTTCCAACTAGCGCCTCGCTTCTGTCATAGGTCTTGCATTAACTTGGCCACGAAGCTTTGCCGGAAAGGACCAAGATGCCTCTCACGCAGACAATCGACCGTGCTTTGTCCTCCGCGATCGGAGACGGCGGTATTCCGGATTCGGTGTTCGAGGCGGAGCTTGCCAGGACAGCCGAAGCCCTCGATTGGGTGAGGGGCATGTACGAGGACGGCTCGCTGCCGCTTCTGCGCCTGCCGGAAACAACCGACGATTTCCCACCCATCGAATCCACCGCCGTGCGTATGCTTGACGGCGCCACCGATCTCGTTTTCATGGGGACCGGCGGTTCGGGCCTCGGCGCGCAGGCGTTGCTTCAACTGGCCGACTACAAGGTTCCGGGCCTCGAACTCTTCCGTCCCGCGCCGCGTCTGCACTTTCTCGACAATCTCGATCCCGTGACGCTTGAACAATTGCTGAAGGTTCTGCCCCTCAGAACGACACATTTCCTCGCGGTATCGAAATCCGGCGGCACTGGCGAAACGTTGACGCAGACGATGAGCGTCATTGAGGCGCTGGAAGCGGCCGGGCTTGGCAAATCGATCGGCAAGCAGATTTTCGGCCTGTCCGAGCCGCAGGTTCCCGGCGGCAAGATGAACGCGCTGCGCGCTCTGCTTGAACCCTATGGGGTGCCGTTCCTCGACCATCACACCGGCGTTGGCGGCCGTTTTTCCGTACTGACGAATGTCGGCCTCCTACCGGCCAAATGCGCCGGGCTCGACATCGACGCGGTGCGCGCCGGGGCGGGTGATGCCCTGAAGTACGTGCTCGACAAACGCCCGTCCGATCAGGTGCCCTCGGCTGTTGGCGCGGCGCTGTCAGTCGCGGCGTCCCGGGCCGGCAAGAACGTCACCGTGATGATGGCCTATGCGGATCGCCTGGAGCGTACGACGGCCTGGTGGGTTCAGCTCTGGTCCGAAAGCCTCGGCAAGGACGGCACCGGCACGACGCCCGTGCGCGCGCTTGGCCCCGTCGACCAGCATTCGCAGCTTCAGCTCCATCTTGGTGGTCCGAAGGACAAGCTTTTCACGGTCGTAACTGTGGATTTCGCGGGGAATGGTCCAAAGCTCGTCAAGACATTGGCCGAGCGGGCGGGCGAGCCGGTCTTCGCGGATCGGACGGTCGGCGATCTCGTCGCGGCTCAGGGCCGCGCCACGGCCGACACGCTGGCGAAGAACGGCCGCGCTGTCCGTACGATACATATGGGCGAACTCGACGAGCGCTCGCTCGGTGAATTTCTGATGCACTTCATGCTTGAGACGATCATCGCCTCGAAGTTGTTCGGGGTCGATGCGTTCGACCAGCCCGCTGTGGAGGAAGGGAAGATTCTCGCCAAGAAATATCTTGGCGAGTCCTGATTACTCGGCGGCCTGCAGGGTCAGGGCAACGGCAAGCTTCTCGCGCTGTCTCATGTCGCGGGCGGCCTGTCCGGTTTTCTCGCCGTAGAACACCGTGACCGGCTGATCCGGATCGTCGAGCGAGCGCACGCGCAGAAGGACGTTCTCTGGACTTCCGACCGTGAGCAGCGGCTGATTGCAGATCTTCTCGGCCGCCGCCCGCGCATCGCTCGCTTCCACATTCCGCCAGACGCCATCGGCTTTCGTCGACATGTCCCAGATGATGAAATGGCCCATTAAACGCACTCACTTTTCTCCGCATCTCTACAAACCGAACTTGCTAGAGACACTTATTCCTAGATTTTGGGACTAAAGTCCAATTAAGGCGATTCCCGGACAAAGTCGTGTCCGAAGGGGTGGGAAACCCGCCTTAATGTCCTTGAATCGGCCGTTTCCGGCAGCGATCCTTTACGAATCATGACCATCCGCCGTCTTCCTGAGACACTTGCCAACCGCATCGCCGCCGGCGAGGTGATCGAACGCCCGGCAAGTGTGGTGAAGGAACTCGTCGAGAACGCGCTCGATGCCGGGGCGAGGCGCGTCGAGATCGCGGTCGAGGACGGCGGACGCCGCCGTATCCGCGTGACAGACGACGGACATGGAATGGCGGCCGAGGAAATTCCGCTCGCCGTCGAGCGGCACGCCACGTCGAAACTGCCGACGGACGATCTCTTCGATATCCGGTTCTTTGGCTTTCGCGGGGAGGCGTTGCCGTCGATCGCCTCGGTCTCGCGGCTGACCGTTACCTCGCGCCGCCGCGAGGACGGCCAAGCGTCCGCACTTACAGTCGAGAACGGGCTGGTTGGCGAGGTGGTACCTGCGGCCCATCCACCCGGCACGCGGATCGAGGCGGAACATCTCTTCGCCCAGCTGCCCGCACGCCTCAAATTCCTCAAATCGGAGCGTGCCGAGAACGAGGCTGTCTCCGAAACTCTACGCCGCATCGCCGCTTCCAAACCCGAAGTGGATTTCACACTCGTGCTCGATGGCCGCACGATTCGCTATCCCGGGCGTGGCACTCTTGTGGACGACTCGCGCGCGCGCCTGTCGGATGTACTCGGTGCGGATTTCGGCGCCAACGCGGTCGAGATCGCCGCCGAACGCGAAGGCTTCCGTCTGACCGGTTTTGCGGGGCTTCCGACCTACAACCGCGCCACGGCGGCGCAGCAATTGTTCATCGTGAACGGGCGGCCCGTGAAAGACCGGCTTCTTCTGGGTGCACTGCGCGGTGCCTACGCCGATCTCGTGCCGCGCGACCGTCATCCGGTGGTCGCGCTGTTCATCCATGCCGATCCGAAGAATGTCGATGTCAACGTTCATCCGGCCAAAGCGGAGGTACGCTTCCGCGATCCGGGGCTCGTGCGTGCGCTGATCGTCTCGGCGCTGCGCGACGCGCTCGGCGCGTCGGGACCGCGCGTCGCGACGACGGGCGCGAGCTTCGCTGCGAACGCCTTCCGGGCGCCGCGCCATGTCCCGTCACACGCGCCGCGTCCGCAGCCGAATTTCGGCTTCGAGGGTGCTGCCGCGCTGCGTGCCGAATTCGCCGAGGAACAGTCCACCTTCGATCTTCCGGCTTCGGCCGATACGCGCGCGAACGAGGCTGTCGTTCCCGAGAGCGAGACATTGCCCCTGGGGGCCGCCAAGGCGCAGATTCACGATACGTATATTGTCGCCCAGACGGCCACGGGCATGGTGCTCGTCGACATGCACGCGGCGCATGAACGGCTGGTCTATGAGCGCCTGAAAAGGGAGAGGGGACGCGCGGCCTCGCAGGCCCTTCTGGTGCCCGAAATCGTCGAACTGGCGCCGGACGAGATTTCGCGTCTTCTCGGCGTCTCCGGTGAACTTGCTGAGTATGGACTCCATCTCGAGGCGTTTGGACCGGGCGCGGTGCTCGTGCGCGAAACCCCTTCGGCGCTCGGCGATTTCGACATAAGGGGCCTCGTTCGAGATGTGGCGGATGCACTTGGCGAATGGGGTGCGGCTCTGCCGATCGCCGAACGGCTCGACCGCCTGGCCTCGACCTTCGCCTGCCATCACTCGATCCGGGCCGGGCGGCGTCTCAAGCCCGAGGAGATGAATGCGCTTCTGCGCCAGATCGAAGCCGAGCCGGCCGCCGCGCAGTGCAATCACGGGCGTCCGACCTATGTCACGCTCTCGCGCGCCGATCTCGAGAAACTGTTCCAGAGACGGTGAGGGGTCAGCCGGTTTTGCCTTCGAAATCGTGGCGCCGGCGGGTGAGTTCGTTGCCGACGAAATCCATGAAGGCCCGCACGCGGGCGCTGCCGCGGATGTCGGCGTGCGTCAATATCCACAGCGAGGCCGGATGCTTCGGAGGAGGACATTCGGCAATGCGCTTCAGCCCGAAACGCGCGCCGATGTAGCAGGGCAGGGGGCCGATACCGATGCCTTCATGGATGGCTTCGGCCAGTCCCACGATCGTGTTCATCGTATAGACGATGTTATGCGCCGGAACGGTCTCGCGGACCAGTGAGACCACTTCGATGCCGCCGAGCGGAGGACCGGGCGTCACCCAGCGGCGATCCTTCAGTGCGGCGATGTCGGCGACGGCCGTGTCGCTCTGCCGCCCGTACACAGCCCAAGCGATGCCGGAAAGACGCCGCCCGATCAGGGTTTCGGGCGGCTGCTCCGTCGCGCGGATCGCGATGTCGGCGTCGCGCCGCGACAGATTGAGCGCCTGATTGCCAACGATGATCTCCAGCCGGATGTCGGGATAGGTCTGGGAAAATGCGGCGAGAACGGGTGTAAGGACGTAGGATACAAACGAATCGTTCGTTGTGACGCGCAGATCCCCCGAGGGCCGGAGATCGGCCCCGGCCGCGCGTCGTTCGAAGCCCGCTACCTCTTCGGCCATGCGCGCGGCCAGCTCGGCCATTTCCTCTCCGGTCGGCGTGAGCTGATAGCCTCCGCGCCTTTTGTCGAAGAGTTTGGCGCCGAGGCTGCTCTCCAGCGTGCGCAGGCGGCGGAACACGGTCGAGGAATTCACCCCGAGGCTGTCCGCGGCCCCCGCGAGCGAGCGTGCCTCGGCCAACGCCTTCACGAGGCGGAAATCCTCCCAGGACAACATGCTGGAACCTTTGTTTTTGCTCAAGATCGGCCAAGGTTTAGGCATATCGATTGCAGAACTGCAATGAACGGTTCCGTGATGAATGTTCGCGGAACGGTAAGGAATCGGAATTTATGCTAAGCAGAGAGTTAAGGGGCGGATTGGATGGGCACGCCGGCGGTGAAACACAGCGTGGAGGACTGGCTGATCGATCTCGATCCCGGCCCGCTGGAAACCTTTCTGTCGCGCACCATTCCGAGCTTCCGCAACCCGCTCAGCCTGCACCCGGCCAAACCCCAGGCAAGCACCACCTTCATCATTTCGACGCCCGACAACCGCTATGTGTTGCGGCGGGCAGGGGAGAGCGTGGACTCGCCGACGCTGGAGCGCGAATTCCGCATTCTCGCGGCGCTCGCGCAGCGTGGTTTTCCGGTGCCCCGGCCGCTCATCTATTGTGACAACGAGAAGCTGGTGGGGAATGCCTTCTACGTCATGGCGCATATCGAAGGGCGCCAGTACGCCGATCCGGTCATGCCGGGCGCGACTTCGGCCTTCCGCGCCAAGGCTTATGAATCGCTGAACGCCACTTTGGCCCAGCTTCACAATCTCGACCCGCGCATCATCGGCGTCGGTCCGGCCAGCAATGGACGTAACTACGTGGCCGATCAGGTCGAACTCTGCACAAGACTCTATCTCGCCGAAAAGACGGAAGAAGTGGCGGAGATGGACAAGCTGATCGCCTGGCTGCCGAGGAACCTGCCGCCCGACCGGCAGCCGCGCATCATCCATGGCGATTTCCGCATCGAGAATGTGCTGTTTCATCCGACCGAGCCTGAGGTGATCGGCGTCGTCAACTGGCAGTTCGCCGGTCTCGGCGATCCGGTGGCGGATGCAGTCTATCATTTCATGGCTTGGATTCTCCTGAGCACCTCGAACAACGGAAAGGGAATCCCGGAGCAGGAGATGGCCGAACTCGGCATACCGGCGCTCGAAGCCTATGCGGCCTCCTATGCACAGCGCACCGGTCTCAAGACGATTCCGCATTTCGAGACCTATTTTGCCTACAGCCTGTTCCGCATGGCCGTGCTGCAAGGCATGCCGCGCAACAACAGAGCCTTGCGCGCGGGCCTTCATCTGCGGCCGCTGGCGGCCATGGCATGGGCGTTCGCGCGGCGCGCGGGCGCGAGCTAGCGGCGCTCGCGGAAGAAGTCGCGAAGAATTGCGGCCGCCTCGCTTTCGCCGAAGCCGCCATAGACATCGGGCGCGTGGTGACAGGTGGGAAGATCATAAAGACGCGCGCCGGAAACCACGGCTCCGCCTTTCGGGTCCTCGGCGCCAAAATAGAGCCGGCGGATGCGGGCGAAGGAAATCGCCGCCGCGCACATCGGGCAGGGCTCCAGCGTGACCCACAGATCGCAGTCCAAAAGCCGCTCCGAACCCAGCTTTTGCGCGGCGGCGCGGATCGCCAGCATTTCGGCGTGCGCGGTGGGATCGTTCAGCTCGCGGGTGCGGTTGCCGGCCCGGGCAAGGACCTTTCCATTGCGCGTAATCAGCGCGCCGACCGGCACTTCGCCACGGGCGGCGGCGGCGTGTGCCTCTTCGAGCGCAAGGGCCATGAAGTCGCGATGAGCCATATCTTCCCCTTCGCGTCCGCGCGCACTCATGCTAGGCGGGCGCCATGACCGACACTGATAACGACAAAGAGCCCGCGCCGCATCCGGAGCGGAACGAGGACGGCGGCGAGCGCATCGCAAAGGCCATGGCGCGGGCGGGTCTTGCCTCGCGCCGCGATGCCGAGGCATGGATTCGCTCAGGGCGTGTCTCCGTCAACGGAAAGATTGTGACCTCACCCGCGCTGAACATCGGCCCGCGCGACAAGGTGACGGTCGATGGCGCCCCGATGCCCGTCCGCGAGCGCACGCGGCTGTGGCTTTACCACAAGCCGCGCGGGCTCGTGACGACGGCGAAGGACCCCGAGGGCCGCACCACCGTGTTCGATGTGCTTCCGCCCGAACTGCCGCGCGTCGTTTCCGTCGGGCGGCTCGATCTCAACACCGAGGGCCTGCTGCTCCTGACCAATGACGGCGGCCTCGCGCGCGTCCTGTCGCATCCCGAAACAGGTTGGCTTCGGCGTTATCGTGTCCGTGCGTTCGGGCAGGTCGATCCGGCGCGGCTGAAGGAGCTTGCCAAGGGCATCGAGATCGACGGCTTTTCCTACGGGCCGATCGAGGCCACGCTCGACCGTCAGCAGGGGGACAATGCCTGGCTCACGCTCGGCCTGCGCGAAGGAAAGAATCGGGAGGTACGCCGCGTGCTGGAACATCTCGGGCTGGCGGTGAACCGCCTGATCCGTGTTTCGTTCGGCCCGTTCCAGCTCGGCGATCTCGGGGAGGGGGCGACCGAGGAAATCCGCACCCGGTATCTCAAGGACCAGCTCGGCGGGCTCGCCGAAAAGGCCGGCTGCGATTTCGAGGCGCCGATCTTTCCGCGCGAGCCGGAATCCGTGAGGAAGGCGCTGCGCCAGCGCGAGGAGAAAGGGGAGACCAAACGCATGCGTGCCGGTCTGACCACTGACCGCAAAGGGCGGCGGGTCCTTGTCGAGCGCATCGAAAAGGAAAAGCCGGTCGAGCCGCCGCTGCGGCGTGTTCGTGCGGAGCGCGCGGGCGAACGTCCCCAGCCCCCGAAACGGGTGCGCGGGTCGCGCGTGGCGGCTGA
>Ga0164243_10007513_pt1 | contig 16263 bp, 3 predicted proteins | sample OricompcompostOP_FD_108781 | JGI IMG/M metagenome (GOLD analysis project Ga0164243, IMG submission 108781) | Organic Plus compost microbial communities from Emeryville, California, USA - Original compost - Organic plus compost (OP) | ecosystem: Engineered > Solid waste > Mixed feedstock >...
AATTACTAATTACTAATTCCTCTTCCCTTTTTTTTCCTCTAAGATCTTCTCTTTTATATTTACCTTAGCTCCTTAGATAATCTTCTTTTAATCTCTTCCTTTATACTAAAAGTTTCCCTCTTAGTTTACCTAGTCTAATTCTATCCTAGCCTTATCTTATACCTTAGGTTTAGTATACCTATAGCTCTATAAGTATATTCTAGTCAGCCTATTTTCTATATTATACTCTTTTAATTTAGATAATAACTATTTTCCCTACTAGTTTTATTATTTTAGGGTGATTCTAGTACTCCCTTCGACCTGCTGCAGCCCTGTGGCGCTCCGTGCTGTAATAGGTAGCGACCACGGGGCCTTAACCTTTCGTAGAAGGAGAGCCCCCCGGCAAAAACTCTCCCTGAGACGGAGGTATTAACTGACGGTGCGCATTATAGAGACTTCCTCTCGGACGATTATAGTAGAATGCTCATACTATTCTTTTAGTCTTTTAGGAAGTCTATTAACCAGCTCTGAAGAATATTTAGATGCTGAGAAGCGGGCAGAGCCTCCCATGCCCCATAAGAAGTCGGGAGAGCTCGTCCGCCCTACTCTACACACATCTTTGCACCGACATTCCTCGAGCATGCCCGATAAGCCAGCCTTCGCCAAAACAGTCCATTTCGATACCCACCCTGAGCATGTTCGGCAGTTCCGTCAAGTCGATCGTCCGTGCGCCATCAATGGTAGGCCAAGTCCGGTCCAGAATCTCGACAACAACGCAGAATACCCGTGCCCAGTCTCTGAAGACAGATCCCCAAAACCCCGATCGCTTCCCTACGAATGGAACTCAATACATCAATCCTCCCGGCCGAAGATGTCGATCGCAACTCGGCACCTGTCAAAGTGGAGGGGTTCTGGCTGTCCAAGGATTATAAGTCACTACAGGGCTCCGTCGCCGTCGCCAACCTTGCCTACCATAAACTTGACACCTGCCGCTTCACACTAGACCACTGGGTGACGACATCCGAGGTCGCTGCCGAATATACAGGTCGAGTACATGGTACTGGGAATGACCGATGGACATTCGCCATCGGGCTGCCGGATATGGCAAATCTCGAGACCAAGACCATATACCTCTACATTCGGTATAATTTCTGTGGTCATGAATTCTGGGACAACAATCGGGGTGCCAATTTTAGGGTTGGTTTCAACAAGAAGCTTCTGCATGCTAATACTGGTATGGCGCCTCATCTGAAGTTGGTAGGGTGGGTCTCTCATCAACTGTCGACTTTCCAGAGTTTAGACGAATATTGGATGAAGCACATACATTCAGCCGTTAGAATGGGGCACATCTAGCCAAGCGCGGCATCGCGAACTCCGGAAGCGAGAACTTCAAAAGGGGAAGTAGTAGAGGAAAACCCCTTTTTCTATGGGAACAGAAGTCAGGGTATCTTCGGGAAAATAAAGTCGGATAATATTATAGCAACTATTCTAATCATCGTGAGACAAAACGGCACTCTCGAACTAGAGGCTGGCCGAACAAGCGGGCAGTGTCAATGCTGGCGACCAGGTTGTCTCACATCCCTTCAGCTGGAATATCTGGTTATCCGTTGCCTAGACGGAAATCCCGTCGTCTGGGCAGTTGGGCAGCCACATTCTAAGACTTGCATCCATCCTCTCGTTACTTCCACAGGAATTTTATTAAGTTTCCCTATTATTTTCCCGCCTAATATGTTTTTCCGGTTTTCTGTATGGGCTCTTCCTGCTTTCTATTACACCATGGCCTACTTGTCCCGGCCGGTCACTTGACGAGCTCGAGAAGTCCTCTCTTGAACGGCCAAAATTACAAGTTCCACTATTCTCCGTTCCTCGTCGAAAGAATTTCATGTATGCTCCCTTCAAGAAGCCAGGGGCAAATTGGCCTTCGCCGGCCCATTCAAGCACAGTCCCTCATTCGAGAATCGGCTTCCATGAACAGGACAATCAAACGTCATCTCCGCCGAGTTATAACAGACAACACCTTTCATGTGGGGGCACAGGGCGCTCATTTTGACAACCTTCCCATCTTCGCCCTTGTAGACCGCAACGGGCCTCCCGAGTGTGGGGTTCAACACCGCGCCCGAACCGGGGACCAAATCCTCAATGTCGCTGATGTCGGTCTGCAACAGCCGCTTATACTCCTTGTTGATCGTCATCGCATTCGTCGTAATGGTCGGCACGGACTTGGCGAGCGAGGCAAACCGCTTCGGCGAGTAAAGCTTACTCCAGGGGTTGTCCTTCCCCTCGATCAAGTCGGAGATCAGCTTGCTGCCGAGGACGCCATGAGTCAGTCCGTTGCCAGAATCTCCTGTGACGATGTAGACGTTATTGCATCCGGAATTAAGCCCGATGAAGGCCATATAGTCCGCCGGCTCGTAGATCTGGCCGCTCCACCTGTAATCTACGGAACCGGCCTGGGGAAAACGGTCCCTGACCCACTTCTCGAGTTCGTCAGAGCGCCCGTTGGGACTCTCCTGGCCAACCCTATGGTCGCATCCTCCGATGACAACGTAGTCGTCTTTATCGTCGCACATGGTGAGTCGGACGTACTTTCACGCCTCAGCCGAATCGTAAATAAAGCAGTCCTCGATGCTCCCCTTCGGCACCCGAATGGCAATCGCATATGTGCGGTCGTACTGCATCTCCGCTACGACGCTCAACTTCTGTAACGGGACGCAGGTCGCCTCTACAGCCTGCTCGCACTCGACGCTGGAGCCACCTTCGGTTTTGACCATGACTTTGCTACCCCGCTCTTCGACTGACATCACCCGGGTCGAGGTGTAACACTTAAAGTTGGGTTGCTTCTGCAACCAGTGTAGAAGACCAACAAGGTACTGAGTAGGATGAAAAGCGGCCTGGCCAGCGAAAACCGCTCCGCCGCGCTGGTCAGGCTTGCCATTCCACCCGCTGATAGTCAGATCCTCGCGGAACTGCACAGGTAAGCCAAGCGACTTAGCAACATCGGCCTCTTCCTGGAGTTGCTTCATGTCCTGCTCGTGTCCCTTGTCACCCCGCTCGTACATGGAGATTTCGTAGCCGGGAACGTGTCGATATTCGCATTCAATGTTGAGCTTCTTCGCAACGTCGCCTACGTGGTTCAGCGCCCACGTGTGGCTGTCGGCAGCGATCTGCGCGCCTTCCCGTCCGTGCTTCTTCATGATGTTGATGTAGTGGTCGTCAAGCGCATTAGCAAGGTGGGCGCTCGTCCGGCCAGATTCGCCCGAGAGCACCCCGCGAGCCTCCAACATGACAACATCCTTGCCGCTCGAGACGAGCTCGTAGGCGGTGGAGATGCCCGCAATACCTGCGCCGACGACACACACCTGCGCCTTCAGGTCCGTGTTCAAGGGCTGGAACTTGGGGCGGTTGGCGTAGTCATCTCTGTGTACCCACACTGAATTGGCTGCGCCGGAGGTCTGTTCGAACCGCTTGTCTACGGGAATAGCTGAAGACACCATGGTTCGTCTCGGAAAAATATAGACTGTGAAATGACTGTTGGACTTTCGAGAAAGTGTCGAGAACCTCATTATAGGATACTCAAAACCGGTGTCGACACAGAGTCCAACACAAGCTCAGGCAACGGGAGCTGTGGTATTCTTAACCGTCTTCATGTGGCGGCTTCCCAACGAGGGCGCCTCGATGAGCATCATAATGACTACGGCGCGGCCAACCAATGTTCGTGTTTTCGTGTTTCTACATCTATGATGTCATTAAATTATAACAGCTTCGCCGAGATTCCCTTGATTAGCCAATTAGAACCGCTCTTATTAATCCAGCATCAGCAAACATGTTTGCTCACAACGGATACCGCGTTCAACCTTGCCTAGAAGCCAAGATACGACTGAACATCGGTTTCACACGTGACGTCGTGACGAAGCCGAAATTCATCTCTGAGATCATATCAGCACGTAATCTATATCTCCCAATACTGCGTAAATATGACCCCATGTTTTGTAAACATGTCTCACGGGGATTTCAAGTTGAATATGACGGCATCTCCTCGATGACCTTCCTTAAAGTCGATAACTAAAGATGATCGAACAGTTTCTGGCATCTAAGGTTTCAAGAACACATCATGGGGAAGTAACTCGGTTAGTACAGGGGACCACCTCGTTGCCGTCCTATAGTATAGTTTGTCTGGGGACATGTACGGCTCCCTTGCCTTTGGCATGACAGGGAGGACAGCTTGCTTCAGGTTTTCGACTGGACTTATCATGGGAATGATTGAGCTAATTGTCGGGTAGGGGGCTAAAACGAAGCGCCATAGATAGGCTCATTGAGCTCCAGAACATCGTATATTACTGCCGGGTATGCCCAACTCATCAACTCACTCGCTTCTTTTCTAAAGCCCACAGTGCTCATGGCGGGGTAATAGGCGAGATTTAGCCCAAAAATGCCTCGTCTTTCTGAGGTTGTCGGACGATACGAAATGGGATATCTTATCACCTCATAGCCTAGCTTTAGGAGTATTTGAGGACGGGATAGAAAGCAGGGTTGCGAAGGACACGAAGGGCAAGGTTAAAACCCATCTTATATAAGTTAGACCCCCCACTTATCACCACCCCCCCCTTTTCACCACCCCAAATTCCAACAGCTCAAATAGCTACTATCATCTTCTATCTTCTATTTCTTCTACATTTTACTTTACTTTAATATATAAAGCTACTAAACTATCACTTTCACCATCACTACTTCTAATAGAAATAATTTCTTCTTCTAAATCATTTCCCCTTAACCTCTATATATCTCTAATAATAACAAACTTTAAATTAGAACTTATTTTAATTCTCTTCTTTTTCTTAAACTTTATTATTATAATTTAGCTTTTTAGAGCTTAAACTCTAGCTTTAGCTATAACTAATTAAATATTTTTTTATTAAAAACTTTAAAAACTTTTTAAAATAGCTAATATTATATAATAATATATTAATTAATAAGATTAGATTAGTATATATATTTTTAAAAATCTTTAATCTTTTTAAAATTAATTATATTATAATAAAACTATTAAAAATTATAAAAAGTAATTAAAAAGTTAAAATAGATATTTAAAAAGCTTTAAAAATAAAAGTTTTATTTTTAAAAAGTTATTTTTATAATAAAATTAGTTTTTAAAAAATAAAAAAGCTAAGAAGAAGTTTAATTATATTTATAAATTAAAATCTAAATATTATAAACTTACTTTTAATATTTTTATTAATTAATTTACTATTTTAAATTTTATAATAATAAAAAAGTAGGTTTTTTTTCTTTACTATTATAAAAGTAATTATTAAGATTAGAAAATTAATTTCTTTTTAATATATTATCTTTAGAAAGCTAAATATAGCTAAATCTAATAATTAAAAAATATAAAATATATATAAAAAAAGAAAGTAAATATTATATTAAAAGTATTTATATATAAATTTCTTTATAGTATAGCTTTTATAGTTATTTAAAATAAGAAGATAAGCTTTTTAATAGTAAGCTAGCTTAATATAAAAAATAAAGACCTTTTTAAGCTATTTTAAAATAATATTATTAGTTATCTATTTATTATTAATTATTATAAAATACTAATTTTTAAAAAAAGCTAAATCTAAAGAAAATTATTATTATTAAATTAATTTTCTTTTAAAAATAACTAATAGAAAAAGAATTTAGCTAGTAGCTAAAATATATTTAATAAATAATATCTATAATTAAAAATTAAATTATTTTTTTAAATTAAATACTTTTTAATATTTTTAAAAATAAATTTATTATTAATATAATTTTCTATTATTTTTATTAATATTTTATTTATTTTTTTATTTAATATTTTTAATATTAAATAATTAAAAGTATTAAAGCTAATATTAAAATAGAGTAGTGTAGCCTATTTAAAATACTATAAGAAATAAGGAAAGAAATAAGGAATAAATAGTTAAATATTTAAAAATAGTTTCTATAATAAGCTACTATAATTTTACTTATAGAAATAGAAATAGATATTAAAAATAGTTAATTAATAGAAATAGGGCTATATTATAACTATTAGAAACTTCTAAATAGGGAGAAGCTAAAGATTATAAAAGTATCAAATAGAAAACACTCTTATATATAAAATAATAGAAGAACTATCTAAAAATAAAGCTAGATTAGATCTATAAAAGATAAAGAAGAAATTTATTAAAAGAAGAACTAATTATTATTAGAAAATATAATTATAGATTTAATTAATTACTAATTAATTAAAGAAGAAGAATTCCTTAAATTCCTTTTAGAATAAGAAAAAAAAGGAAATAATTATAGTTATAGCTTATAGTAAAGAATAAAGTTTTTCTAGCCTATCCTTATAGTTATATAAAAATATACTTCTTTTCCCTAATATCCTTTTTTTTATTATTATATACCTTCTCTTAAGTTATTACTCTATATATTAAGTAAGAACTTAAAATATAAATAAAAGAAAGAAGTAGATAATAAAAAAGAGGGAAGGAAAGAAAAAGAATAATTAGAAGGAATAGAAGGGCTTAGAGAAATAGAAATAAAATAAGTAGGTAGGGAAAAATAAAAAGAGAAAAACTAGAAGAAAGAAAGAAAACTATTCTAACTAGGAATTAACTTTTAATTTTCCTAGCTTAATTAGTAATATTTGTAGTAATGGGAAATAAGCTGAGCTAATAGTAGGAAATAAATAATTTTAATAGTAAGAAATAGCTAAAATCGGAATAGCTAGAACTCCTATATTATGGTTGTTAATAGTAGTGTCAAGTAGGCTGCAAACATTAGCTGGAACAGCCAGCGATATCCGGAATAATTTAGCTAGTAATATCTAAAATAATTAGACTAGCTATATTAGCTCTATTAGCTAGAAATATTATAGCGAAATAGAAATATCTAAGTAGTTAGAATAGTTATTGTAGCTATGTTAGTAGGAAACCTTATAGAGGAATTCTACTAAGAAATTCTAGAAGGAATAGATATAGAAGGAATTCTATAGTAAATACTAAAGGAATTATTAAAGGAATTCTAAAAAAATAAAATATTAAAAGAAATATTATATAAAATATTAGAAAAAATATTAGAAGACTAGGTAACTATAATAGTATAAAATATTGAAGAAATAGCTACTAGTAGTAGCTAGGAATTATAGAATACTATTAGAAAATATAGGCTGAAGAAATAATATTAGAAATAGTTGAAATAGTTACTAGAACCTTACTAAAATAATTAAAAAAGCTATTTCTACTTTAATAATATTATTATTAGAAATAGCTAGAAGAAGGTAAGAAAGGAATAACTTTTTTATTTCTAGAAACTATAAAATAAAGAAATAATTAGCTGACTTTTTTATAATATTATTACTTACTGGAATTATAAAAGAAATGACTTTCTAAAGTTATAGAAAAAGAAAATAAAATAGGAAAAGAAATAGAATAAGAAATAGAATAAGAGAGAAGTAGAGAAAAGGAAAGATACTTAGTAAGTAGAAATTTATTAATTAATAGGTTTTAGACTTTAATAACTTTTAGGAACTAGAAGAAGTAGTAGAATTAGTAAGTAGCTTTTTTCTTTTTCCTTTTTTTAATTAGGAAGAAACCTTTACTGCTTTTCTCTCTTCTTCTAATTCCTCTATATAAGAAAAATTTTTTCTAATTCCTCTATATAGGAATAGGAAGCTATTTCTCTTATATAGTAATAAGCTAGGCGCTAGTATCTCTCCCTGACTTAGTTGAAAAGAATGAAAATATTAAAATAAAGGAAGATCTTAAAGAAAAGGATAATATTAGGAAGAAATAAAGAAGGCTAGTATATAGAAAGTATAATAGTAGGAAATATAGGAAGTAAGGGAAGTGAGGGAAATAAAGGAAGTGTAAGAAGTGTAGGAAGTAAAGTTAAAGAAGAATCCTTTTAGATATTGTCTTCCTTTTCTTTAGAGCTAAAGTCTACTTTTTCTATTTTTTTTACTTTTACTTTTTCTATAGAGGAAAAATTAACTTCTTTACTATTTATAAAGGACTAGGCACTTCCCCCTAACTAGTAAGAACTAGATAAAGATATTAAAAGAGAAGAAGGTATTAGAGGAAATAAAGAAAGCTAGGATCTAGGAAGTATAGTAGTAGGAAGTTATAGAAAGTAAAGGTTATTTATTTACTATCTTATATTATAATTAAACTTTCTAAACTATTATAGATATTAGAGATAGTTAATTAACTAGTTATAGGCTTTAATAACTTTTTAGGAATAGAAAAAGTAGTATAAGTAATATATAGTTTCTAGGGTTTAATAGTATTAATAATAATAGTACTAGATATTAGTAAATACCTCTCTTTTTCTTTTTTTTAATAAAGAAGAAACTTTTATTACTTCTTCTATAGAAGAAGAATTTACTTTTACTTCTTCTATAGAGAGAGAATCTACTTCTACTTCTTCTATAGAGGAAGAATCTACTTCTTTTTTCTTAGAAGTAATAGGTTATATATTTTCCTTAGACTAGGCTATAGAGGCTAAGGAAGAATCTATTCTTTTTATATTTATAAGGAACTAAATACTTCTTTTTAATTTAGCTAAAATAGATAAAGAAGCTAAAAAAATTAAGGGTAGTAAGTCTATAGGGTATATAATAATAGAAGTTATAGAAGAGACTTAAGTAAAGTTATCTACTAGAGCTTACTTTTTCCTTCCCCCTAACTTTATAAAGGGTTTAAAAAAAACTTAGCTTTCTTCTTCTACTTTTTAGAAAGAAGCCCTTATAATAAATCTTTTTAGTATATTTCTATTAAAATTTAATAGCTATCTAATAGATTTAATAAATACTATCTATAGTATTATATTATAGAGGGTTATAAATTAGCTTTTAATAGCTATTCTATCCTATTATTAATATATTAGGTAGCTATCTATATAGCCTATTATCTATTATTTAATATAATTAGATAATGTTTAACTACTTTAGTAAGCTTTTACTACTTTAGGAATTAGTTAATTAAAAAGATCTTATATTTTAGTATTTAATAGGGGTTTTATTTATTAAGGAAAATTTTAATTTTAGTTTTAATAAAAAGCTTAATTTAGCTATTTTTAGTAACTAGCTACTAATAGCTTATCTATATATTTTTATACTTTAGAAAGTAGTTAATTAATAGAAATATAATTATTTAATATATTTACTTTTATTATAAGCTACTATTATATTAAAATATATATATAGCTTATTATTAATTTTCTAGTATCTAGCTTAATTAGTATTATTAGTAACTAGCTACTAATAGCTTATCTACTTATTTCTATACTTTAGAAAGTAGTTAATTAATAGAAATACAATTATTTAGTATATTTACCTTTATTAATTTAGTTTAATTTTCGATTTTCGATTTTCTAGTTTTAGCCTAGGTAACTTATTTATTATAGTAACAGTAATAATCTATAAATAAAGCTTATAAAGCCCCCTAAGCAGATCTTAATTAGACCTCTAAATAAGATAGAGTAGTGTAGCCTACTTAAAATACTATAAAAAATAAGGAAGAAAATAAGGAATAAATAGTTAAATAGTTAAGAATAATTCCTATAAGAAGCTATTGTAATTCTACTTATAAGAATAAAAATAAATATTAGAAATAGTTAATTAATAGAAATAGAGCTATATTATAACTGTTAGAGGCTTTTAAATAGAAGGAAGCTAAAGATTATAAGAATATTAAATAGGAAATACTTTTATATATAAAATAATAAAAAAACTATCTAGAAATAAAGCTAGACTAGATCTATAAAAGATAAAGAAGAAATCTATTAAAATAAGGATTAATTACTACTAGAAAATATAACTATAAACTTAATTAATTATTAATTAATTAAAGAAAAAGAACTTTTTAAATTCCTTTTAGAAAAAGGAAAGAAAGGAAATAACTATAGTTATAGCTTATAATAAAAAATAAAGTTCTTCTAGCTTATCTTTATAATTATATAAGAATATATTTCTTTTTCCTAATATCCCCTTTTTTACTATTATAGTATTATAATTATATTTAGTTAAGATAAAAAGCTAAGTAATTAAAGTTAGTAAAAAAAGATAAATTATAAAAGTATATTAGACTATAAAGATAGTAGATTACTTATACTTATAGTAATTTAAAAGTAATCTAGATTATATAAAATTATAATAAGCTAAAGGATTTAAAGAAAGCTTAAAAGGAAATATCTATATAAATTATAAATTTTACTATATATCTAATTTATCTTTTAAAACTCTCTAGTAATTAATTTAAATATAACTATACCTTTATATTTAAATATATACTTCTTACTTATATTTTATAAATACTATTTAACTACTTTACTTTATTATTAATAGATAATTACTTTAATCTTATTATTAATTATATTTATTTAATATTATTAGTAAAGTAATATTAAGATTATAATATATTAATTATTTTTATTTAATAAATAACTTTATTAAATAATATTAATATCTAAAAATTATAATATTTATAAGAAAAAAACCTTTTTTAAATTAAATAATAAAATTAAAATATATAAAATAATAAGATTTATTATAGAAATTAATATTAACTTTAATAATAAAAATAAATATAAAAAAATATTAAAAAAATTTATAATATTATAAGCTAATAATAAAATAAATTGAAAGATATTAAAAGCTTTATTATTTAATAATAAAATACTAATATCTAAATTAAATAATAAATTATCTAGTTAAAATAAATAATTTAATAGTTAAATATTAATATTATAATTAGAAAAGAGGGTATCTTTTCTATATTTATTATACTTATAATATCTAAACTTAAAATTATTATATTTAAAAAGTATAAAGAAAATTAATAAAAGTTATAAAAGTTTTTAACTTAAATAAAGACCTTTTTATAATATTATAAAAACTAATTTTAAATTAAAATTAATAAGGTTATTATTATAATTTAATATCTTATAAGTAATATATTTATTTAGTTTAAATTAACTTTTTAATATTATTTAAAAAATAATAAAATTAAATAAAAAATTAAAATTATTAAGATTTTTAATAATTATAAAAGATTTAAAAAAGCTTTTAAAAAAGCTTTTAAAGAGCTAAATAAATAATACACTATAATCTAATAATTTAAAAAGTTAAGTTAAAAGAGATCTATTATTAAATATATAATTAAATTTAAATAAATTACTATTTACTTTAATTAAAAAAATAAGTTTTTAATAACTTACTTTTATAATAAACTTAAAGAAGATATTAAAAATAAACTTTATAAAAAGAAAAAATTCATTTAATTAAGTAAATATATAAAAAAAGCTATTAAGATTAAAAATTAACTATATAAATAATAATAATAAAAATATAGTTATATTATTATAATAAAAGCTTATAAATTATAAGCTTTTACTAATAATAAATAAAAGAAAAGTAATAATAATATATTATAAAAAATCTATTTAAAGCTTATAAAATTAGAAACTAATAATAAAAATATTATTTTTAAATTATTTAAAAATAAAATTAGTAAATATTATAAATATAAATAGTTTAGATATTATATAAGAAAATATTAAATAAAGTATTAAGACAGAGCAGTGCAGCCCGCCCGAAACACTACAAGAAGCTAGAAGAAACAGTTAATCAAAAATGGGTCTAGGAGGGTTCCCGCAAGAAGTGCTGCAGTTCTTCTAGCAGGAATGGAAATGGACGTCGGAAATGATTGATCAACGGAAATAGGGCTGTATCACAACCAAAGGAGGCTTCCAAATAGGGGGAAGCCAAATATCATAAAAGTGTCAAATAGGGGACACTCATACATACAAAATAATAGAAGGATTGTCCGGAGTCACTACACAAGATAATCCATAAGATATAATAATAATGAAGTTAATTATAAGAAGAACTAATAACTATTATACTTGAAGAACTTAAAGAAACTTGTTGAAGAACTTAATCTTTCTCTTAGGAGGAAGGAAAAGAAAGGAAATAACTATGGCCCCGGGCCTCGGCAAGGAATAATATTCTTCCGCCACCCTATACTTACAGGATCCTGAGAACGTCCTCCTTTTCACCAATGTCCCCTTTTTCACTATTATAGTATAAGCTTAAACTAAAATATAAAAAACTTAATAAAAAGAAGTATAAATTTAAATTAGTATCTAAAAAGAAAGTATAGTAATTTAAGATTAATATAATTAACTATAAGTTTTTATTATAGACTATATATTATAATAATAATTATATTATTTACTAAAGTAAAAAAGATAGAATAAGATAGTATTTTAAAAAGTTTTAAACTTTTAAAATAATAAAATAAAAAAAAGATTATTAAAATCTTAAAAATTAAAAACTATATTAAAGAAATTATAAGAATTATATTAGAGATATTTAAAATCTTAAAACTAAAAGACTTATTTTATAAATAATATTATAAAGAAGTATATTATTATTATTATAAGATATTATATTTAATATAGTAGTTTATATATAAGTTAGAACTAGAAGAGCTTACTAAGTTTAGGGAAGAAATAATTTTATATACTAGATTTATTAAATAGCTTAATATAAGTAAATCTAAATTAGAAAAGTAATAAATAATATAAAAGAATATATTAAAATCTCTAATAAAATATTAATTTTATAATAAAAGATAAGAAAATTATAAATAGTAAATTTAATATTAAAGAAAATAATAATAATTTAAAATTATAGAAAAAGGAAAATAGATATAAAAAGAAAGTAAAAGAGAAATAAAAAAAGGAATTTTATATAAATAAAATAGAATATAAATATAAAAAGTAAATTAATAAACTTATAAAAATAAATTAATTAATTATATTATATTTTCTAAATTATTAATTTATAAATAAATATAAAAAATTAATTAAAAAATATCCATAATCTATAAAAATAAATCTAAAGATAATAAAAAGTTATCTTTAATACTTTAGACTATATTAATTAATTAAAAAAGATACTTTATAATAAAAACTTATAAGTAGAATTTTAATAATAAATTAATAACTTAAAAAAATAAATTAATTTTAATAAGAAAAAACTTATTAAATTAAAAAGACTAGTAAAACTTTAAAAAGATTTTAAAAAAAGAAATTAAAACTTTATTAAATAAATAAACTAAGAATAAGAAAAATAGTTTACTAACTTACTAATTAACTATTATACTACTTTTAAAGAAAAAAAAAGAAAAATCCTCTAAAAAATTATTAAAAATCTAGAAAAGAAGATATTTTAATAAATCTTAAAAATAATAATAAAAATACTAGATTTAAAATAACTAAAATAATATAATATTTACTAGATCTAGAAAGTATTACTAAATAATAAACCTACTATTTATAAGCTTTAAAAAACTCTAAGTTAAAATATAAAATAAAATTATTAAGTAAATAAAAAAACTTAATAAAATAAATTAAATAAATTAAAAAAGACCTATAAAAAGAAACTAGTAAATAGCTAAAGCTAGCTTAAAGCTTAATTAATAATAAAAAGGAAATAATTAAACTAAAAAAAAGTTATAATTATAATAAGAAAATATAAAGAAATTATAATAATAACTAACTAGTTTATAAAGATAATAATATAGTAATATATTATTAGTTACTAAAAAAGTTACCTAAATAATAAGGCTAGGGTCTTTAGAAGATATATAAGAAATAAATATAATAAAAAGATAATAAATCTACTATCTAAAGATACTAGTTACTTTAATAAACTAAAGACTTATAGTTTTAGTAAATAATAAAATATAGGGAAATTTTATTTTATTTATAATTATTAATAAATTAAAATTTTTATAGATTATAAAAAATTAACTATATACTTTAAATATATATAATAAAATATTAATTAAATATAAAATAAAATAGTAAATATTAAGACTATATACTTTTATATTACTATTACTAAGAAAATTAATAATATTATAATAATAAAAAAGAAGATATTAGTAAAAAGAAGGAACGTTTTTAGGATTCTATAAATATAAAGGGAGTAGAAGAATATTATTCCTTACTATAGCCTAGGGCTATAGTTATTTCTTTTCCTTTTCTTCCTCTAAGAAGGAAGATTAAGTTCTTTAATAAGTATTTTAAGTTTTTTAAATATAATAGTTATTAGTTCTTCTTTAAATTAACTTTATTATTATTATCTTTTATAGATTATCTTATATAGTAACTCTAGATAATTCTTTTATTATTTTATATATATAAGTATTCTCTATTTAATACTTTTATAATCTTTAGCTTTCCCTTATTTAGAAGCCTTTTTTAATTATAATATAGCTCTATTTCTATTAATTAACTATTTTCGATATCCTATATCTATTCCTATAAGTAGAATTATAATAGCTTCTTATAAGAACTATTTTAGATCTACTTAACTAATTATTTCTTTTCTTATTTCTTATAGTATTTTAAGTAGGCTATACTACTCTATTTTAATATCTTTTTTAATATTATTAAAATAATAAATTATTTTATTATACTAAAAATATTATAGCTATAAATAAAAAACTTATAAATTAATTAAGTAATTAATTAGCTTACTTAAGATAAGATTAAATAAAGCTTAGGAAATAACTTAGCTTTTAAAAAATATTAACTAAAAAAGTTATCTTTAAATAAATTAAAAGCTTTTAAAATAATAATCTATTTTAAAATACTTACTTTAAAAGATTTAAATTATTTACTAAAAAAAAGAAAATATAAATAAGTATATATAATAAAAGCTATTATAAACTTTAAAATTAAATTAATAATAAATAAAATATTATAATATATACTAAAAGAATATTAAAAATATAATAAGATATTTACTAAAAAATTAGATACTAAACTACCTAAATATAGCTAATAGAACTATAAAATATTTCTAAAATAAAATATATAATTAAAGTTTATATTTATTTATAATCTTAATAAAATATAACTTTAAACTTTAAAAAAATATATTAAAAAATATTAAGAAAAAGATATATAAAGCTATTAATATTACTAGCTAGATATTTTATTTTCTTTATATTTAAAAAGAATAGTAAATTATAAATATATATAAATTATTAATAGTTAAATAATATTACTATTAAAAACTAATATTTACTATTCTTAATTTCTAAGTTATAAGATAGGTTTTAAGGAATATAATAGTTTATAATTTTAAATTTAAAAGAAATATATAACTTAGTTTATATTAAAAAAGATAATAAATAGAAAATAATCTTTAAAATATATTTAAAGTATTTTAAATATCTAATTATATTTTTTAAACTTATTAATATTTTTATAAATTTCTAAATAATAATTAATTATATCTTATAAAAATATTTAAATAATTTTATAATAGTATATTTTAATAATATCTTTATTTATTTAAATATTTTTAAAGAATATAAAGAATATATATATAAAATCTTATAAAAATTATAAAAAGTAAATTTATTAGTAAAATTATCTAAATATAAGTTTTATAAATAATAATTAGATTTTCTTAAATATATAATCTAATTTAAAAAAATCTAAATATAAAATAAAAAATTAAAACTATTTTAAAATAATTAATATTAATAAATATTATTAAAATTAAAAAATTTTTTAGATTTTTTAACTTCTATAGAAGGTTTTTAGAAGATTATAGTATTAATATATAAATCTTTATAGAATTTATTAAAAAAGATAAACTATTTAAATAAAGATTTAAAAAATAAAAGATATTTTAAAAAGTTAAGTAAATTATATATAAATAATTTATATTTTACTAAATAAACCTTTTAAAACTTTTAAATTAAAAATAAATATATTAAATTATAATTTAAAAATATAATTAAAATAATAAAATAAAAATAGTAGACTTTATCTAATAGTATTTATATTAAAAAAACTTAATAGACTTAAGCTATATTATAAGATACTTAATAAAAAGCTAATAATTATTATTAAAATATTTAAAAAGTAGAAATACTATCTAATAAATACTAAATATCTTATTACTATTTATTTAAATTATAAAAACTTTACTAGATTTACTATAATTAAAAAACTTAACTAATAATAAATATATTAAACTAAAGAACTATTAAAATATAACTTTAAGATTATATATATTAAAAAAAAGAAAATAGCTAAGCTAATATACTTAGCTAATATTTTAATTACTTTTAGAAAATATTAAAAAAAATATAAATAGTATTCTACTAAAAAAAAAAAGAAAAATTAAAATAAATAGTAACTATTTACTAAGTTAAAAAAGAACTAAAGCTATTATAAAAAATAAAA
>Ga0164243_10007514_pt1 | contig 16262 bp, 15 predicted proteins | sample OricompcompostOP_FD_108781 | JGI IMG/M metagenome (GOLD analysis project Ga0164243, IMG submission 108781) | Organic Plus compost microbial communities from Emeryville, California, USA - Original compost - Organic plus compost (OP) | ecosystem: Engineered > Solid waste > Mixed feedstock >...
GCCGGCATCGGCTGCGGCGGCGTCACGTTGGCGAACTGGCGCGTCTTGGGACCCGGCGCCGTGATGCGCTCCTCGGCGATCTGCTGCTCGTAGGGCTTCGGCGCGAACGGCTCGTACACGGGCCGCTGGAAGCGCGGGCATTGTCCATCCGGCCTGATCGACTGTGCAGCGGTCGGTGACAGCTTCACGTTGACGACGTACCGCTTCTCGCACACGGCAACCATCGGCGGCAGACGATACTTCTCGAAGAAGTCGTAGCCCTGCTTCAGCGTCTTCCAGAACGGCAGGTTCGGGTTACCCTCGAAGCGCGCCAGGTTCGCGTCCGTCATGTGGAACGGAAAGGCGTGTACCTCGAAGCCGTCCTGCCCGTTCTTCAGTGCCTCGCGTGCCAGCGAGTAGATCTCTTCCATAAGGGCGTCCGTCATCGCGTAGCAGCCGACGGACTTGCAGTTGCCGTGCACCATCAGCGCATCGCCCGTGCGCTGCAGAGCGCGGTCATAGGCGTTCGGATAGCCGAGGTTGAAGGCAAGATAGTAGCTGGAGTTCGGGTTCATCTGCGAGGCAGAGACGCGATAGAACCCCTCTGGAGCCTGCTTGTCGCCGAGCGCCGTCTTCGGGCCGAGGTTCCCGGACCAATTGCAGATCGGGTACGTCTTGAAGTGGTAGTAGCGGCCGTCGTCGCGCGCCTTCCACACCTCGAGCTCGGACTCTTCCTTGAAGATGCGCACGAAGATCGGCGCGCCGGCGTCCATGCCTTTGCGGCCCAGCATGGACATCGTTTCCTTGCTGAGCGGCTGCTCGGCGGCCGTCAAGGTAGGCGCGCTGCTGCCGCAGGCGGCAACAAGACATGCAACAGCGGCTACCGCAATCGCGGCGCACGCACGGGCTCTCTCAATAGAGCCAAGGATGATCATACGCATACGCAGTGCCCCTGGCGCACGGTGACCACCATCAATCCTCAGATCTTAACAAATCGTTAGCGTTACCGAATCCTTAGCAGAGTCTCTATGCTCACGCCTGTGGCTCGGATGCCTCGCTGCTAGCCGCAAGATGCGACGGGAATTTGACCTCTGCTGCCAATCCGAAGCAGGAGGAACTGCCTAACCTACTAAAGCGATTGGCCAATTTCCATGAACCGCGCATGCCGCTGTCGCCGGATCTCGGCCGGTGACTTGCCGTCGAACTCAGACAGGGCGCGTGCGATGGCATCGCCCGTAGCCTTCATAATCGATTCGCGATCGCGGTGAGCGCCGCCCACCGGCTCGGTGATGATGACGTCGATGACACCAAGCTGGTCGAGATCCTGGGCGGTGATCTTCATGTTGGTGGCGGCGTCGATCGCTTTGGCGCTGTCCCGCCACAGAATGGACGCGGCGGCCTCGGGTGAGGCGACCGTGTAGATCGCATGCTCCAGCATCAGGATGCGGTTGGCCGTGGCAATGGCAATCGCGCCGCCCGAGCCGCCCTCGCCGATGACGACCGAGATCAGCGGCACGCCGATGGCGAGGCAGCAGTCGGTCGATCGGGCGATGGCCTCGGCCTGCCCGCGCTCCTCGGCGCCGACGCCTGGATAGGCACCGGCCGTGTCGACGAGCGAGATGACCGGCAGATTGAACTTTTCGGCCATATGCATGAGCCGCACGGCCTTGCGGTAGCCCTCCGGGCGCGCCATGCCGAAGTTGTGTCGAATGCGGCTCTCGGTGTCTGAGCCCTTCTCATGACCGATCACCACGACCGAGCGGCCGCGAAAGCGTCCCAATCCGCCAACGATCGCCTCGTCCTCGGCAAAGTAGCGGTCGCCGGCAAGCGGAGTGAAATCCTCGATCAGCGCCCCAACGAAATCGAGGCAGTGCGGCCGGTCCGGGTGACGCGCGACCTGCGTCTTCTGCCACGGCGTCAGCTTGGAGTAGGTGTCGACCAGCGCCGCCCGCGCTTTCTGCTCCAGCTTCCGGATCTCATCCGCGATCGAGACCGGCTGATCCTCGCCTTCCAGCGCGCGCAGTTCGGCGACCTTGCTTTCGAGCTCGGCGATCGGCTTTTCGAAGTCGAGGTAGGTGCGGATGGGGGAGCGCTCCAAGTCAGTCCTCACGGGGGGCAAATTCCAGGGGCGGCGGACAATCGCGCCAGGATTTCGCCGCTGTCAAGGCGCCGCCCGCAGGGCTCTTAATGATCGATTGGGCGGCGAACCGCAGAGGATCAGCGCTTCTTGGCCAGCGGATGGTGCTCATGCACCAGCCTCTTCAGCCGCTCTTCGAGCACGTGCGTGTAGATCTCCGTGGTCGAGATGTCGGCATGGCCGAGAAGCTGCTGCACCGAGCGCAGATCCGCGCCGCGGTCGAGCAGATGGCTGGCGAAGGCGTGACGCAGCACGTGCGGGCTGACGCGCGCACCATCGAGGCCCACGTCGAGAGCGAGCTGCTTCAAGTCTTGGGCGAAGCGTTGGCGCGTCAGGTGCCCCTCGGCGCTCTTTGAGGGAAACAGCCATTTGGTGGCAATTCGCCCCTCGCCCGTTGTTGCTGCAAGATAGCGGTCGAGAGCAGCACGCGCCGAGGTGTTGAGCGGCACCAGCCGCTCGCGCCCGCCCTTGCCCTTGATCGTCAGGACGCGCCCATCGCCGGCAAGCACCGAGCGCGGCAGCGATACGAGCTCGCTGACACGCATGCCGGTCGCATAGAGCATCTCGATCAGGCAGTAGAGGCGCAACGCGCGACGTTCCTCGATGTCGTCGCCAGCGTTGTCGGTCCGCTGCGCGGCGGCTTTGATCAGCTTGTCGACCTCGGCAACGCTCAAGGTCTTCGGCAGCGGACGCTTGCGGCGCGGACCGGCATAGCCTTGTGTCGGATCGTCCGCCACGTGTCCTTCAGAAAGCAGGAATTTATAGAGCTGGCGAACGGCCGAAAGCGCCCGCGCTCGCGAGGATGCGCTGAGTCCCGCCTCCGACAGTCCCGTCAGCCAGCCCGAGACATTCGTCGGCATGGCGCCAGCGACTTCGCATCCATGGGCATCGAGATAGGCGCGGTACTGATCCAGATCGCGCCTGTAGGCCTCAATGGTATTCATCGCCGCCCCGCGCTCGACGGCCAGCATTTCCAGGAACGTCTCGATGTACCCCTGCGCTGCGCTGCTCATGCGTGTTGCACCGAAGCACGACCGACTCAATTCGAGATTGCGCGCGGCCACCCGGCGAACAGGGCCTCGAAGCCGAGGCCGCGTGCATCGGCTTCGAGCCCTGCCCGGCGCAGAGCGCGGATCGAATCGCCAAGCGCAATCATATGCGCGCCTTCCGCTCCATTGGGGCCCAGAGTTTTCATGGCGAGCAGCACCGTGCGCCCGAACTCTCGCTTCCTGGCGGCATCCTGCAATTCGGTGAGTACACCCGTCTCCGGGAGATAGCCTCCGGCCGGCTGCGGCGTTCGGCTTGCGGCCTCCCACAGCGGAATGGGCACATTGTAGTCGAGTGCATCGAGCACGGTCGCCAGCCGATGCAGCAGCGTCGAATCCATGCGCCCGCGCACCGCCAGCTCCTCGACATAGCGAAGATCGCCGTCTTGGTTTCGCGTGCCGCCTTCGGCGACGTCGATCAGCGCCAGCCAGTGATCGAGGCTTCCCCCGGCGCCGTTGGGTGAGGAGCCAAAGCCTGTCCATTCGCGCGCCCGCGCATAGTTTCCCGCGGCGAGGGCCACCTCGACGCCTGTCTCCGCGTACCACCCTATTTCCGGCGCGGCGATGACCGTGTCGGACGCGGGCGCGACCATGCGCAACGCGGTGAGGTAGAAGCCAGCCCGATGCGCCTCGTCGAGGAACGAGCGGATGAGCCGCACTTTCTTCTGTGGCGTATGTTCTTGCTCGGCGGCGACGAACAGGGCGGCGCGCCGTTGCGGCGTATCGCTGCCGGCAGCATCCGATGCCACCGCGTGGGAGCTTTCCTGCGCGCGGTAGATATCGGCGAGTTGCTCCGGCGTGATCGCGTTGACCTCCGCGGCGGCTTCGGCCGCTGCCAGCCTCTCGGCGGGAGCCGCCTGCGCATCGAGCGCAAGGGCCGCGAGCAGCGCTGGCGCCGCCTGCTTACGAAAATCCTTGCTTCCCAGCGACCCGCCGGTTGCTTCGATCAGGCGATAGTCGAGCAACGTAACGGACTGCCCGGGCGCGACCTGCGGTTTGGCTCCCATCGAGATTGCGTCGAGCGCCGCCAGGCCAGGGCCTTCCTTGACGCCTTCCTCGCGGGCCATTTCGGCGGCGAGCCCGGCTCCTGGTGCATCGCCGGCAACGACGGCACAAAAGCCCGATATGAGCGCTGCGTCGGCTTTCACAGGTTTCGGGAGCTGAGCCGGCGTGGGGCCGGCTGCCTTGGCCATCTCGCAACCGCGATCTTGCGCCCCCAGTCCGATCTCGTTGCGGGCAGCGAGGATGCCGACCATCGGATCGCCGGGCCGCTGGCTAGCGAGCAGCCGCGAGGCCTCCGCGAGCAGCCCCGAGCGATAGAGGATTTCAAGCCGTAGCGCGAGGAACTGCTGGTCGCTCACCCCGCCGTCAGGCGGCGTCACGTTGGAGGTGATGAGGCGCAGCCAGAGCCTGTGCAGCGCTGGCGACCTCGGCGGGATGTCGATTTCCGAGATCAGTCGTTCGAGCGTCTTGACGTCGAGGCCGCGCCACAGCTCGTAGGGGAGGCCTGAGCCGTCCGCCGCCATGACCGGAGCGAGGTCGCCCCGTTCGACCGCGCTGGAGCCGCTGCCCCCCAACGGACGGACGATATCGTCGCTGCTGCCGCGTGAAGCGCGCCCTGGCGACGCCTGGCTCGATGGACCGCGCACCGGGTTGCTGGAGGGATCAAAAGGGCTCCAATCCTGGGCTGCCACGTCTGCCAGCATGAGCCCAATGCCCGCGGCCAGGGCGGCGGAGACGGCTACAGGGCGGTACGTTCGCATGGCTGGGTGGCGTCACTCGCTGCGCACCTTGACCCCGGGGACGGGCTTGGTGACGGTACGAGTCTCCGGCTCGAACTTGGTGGCGAGAATGTACAGCGTGCCGATCACGAGCGCGCCGGCGGTGCCAACGATGAACAAAAACCGGAACAAGCTGGGCATTGGCTTTCCCGTCCCCCAAGGCTTTGGTCACTTTGCAAGTTGGCGCCATTATGACTTGCACTCTGCGACGATCCAAAGTAGGCGGCGCAGGCAACATGGGCAATTCCGACCGCCGGCAACGCGAAATTGACTGTGGGCCATTGGACTTGACGTTCCCCCGGTCATCCGCTGATTCGGCGGGATCGCAAAAGAGAAGGCAAATGCCAGACGTGCAATCCCTGCAGGCGATCCGCACTGCCCTCGGGCAGCGATCCATTGTGCTCGTCGGGCTGATGGGCTGCGGCAAGTCAGCAATCGGGCGGCGGCTGGCGGCCAAGCTTTCGCTCCCCTTCGTCGACGCCGACGAGGAGATCGAGAAGGCGGCAGGCAAGAGCATCGAGGAGATCTTCGCCGACCACGGCGAGCCCTATTTCCGGGAGGGCGAGCGCAAGGTCCTCGCGCGGCTGTTGCGCTCGGGGCCTCAGGTGCTGGCGACCGGCGGCGGCGCATTCATGAACGAGGAGACCCGCGCGGCCGTTGCCGGCAGCGGCGTGTCGGTATGGCTCAAGGCCGACCTCCCGCTCCTGTTGCGCCGGGTTGGCCGGCGTAGCAATCGCCCCCTGCTCAAGGCCGGCGACCCGGAGACAGTGCTGCAGAACCTGATCACGGTGCGCTATCCCGTCTATGCCGAGGCCGACATCACCGTCGAAAGCCGAGAGGTGCCGCACGACGTGATCGTCAACGAGATCGCTGACCGGCTGGTCGAGACCCTGCGCACGCCGACTGAGGCTGCCCCCGAGGTCGCTCCATGAGCAGCACCACGGCCAGCCTCGACGAGGTCCGCACCGTCCGGGTGCCGCTCGGCGCGCGTGCCTACGACGTGCTGATCGGGCCGCGCCTCCTCGGCCGCGCCGCCGCGTTGATCGACGCTCGTCTCGGGTCGGCCCGCTGCGCCATCGTCACCGATGAGAACGTCGCCGGCTTCCACCTTGCCACTCTGGAAACGGCGCTGAAGCAAGCCGGCCGCCATGTCGGCTCGATCGTTCTTCCTCCCGGCGAGAAGACCAAGAGTTTCGGCGTGCTGGAGCCGCTGTGCGAGCGCCTGCTCGAACTGGGCCTCGAGCGCGGCGACCTCGTCGTCGCCCTGGGCGGTGGCGTCATCGGCGACCTCGCCGGCTTTGCGGCCGCCATTCTGCGCCGCGGCGTCCGCTTCGTGCAAATCCCCACATCGCTGCTCGCGCAAGTCGATAGCTCCGTTGGCGGCAAGACCGGTATCGACACCCCACAGGGCAAGAACCTCATTGGGGCTTTCCATCAGCCCGGCCTGGTGCTCGCCGACACCGACACTTTGAAGACGTTGCCCGGACGCGAGCTGCGCGCCGGCTATGCCGAGGTCGCCAAGTACGGCCTGCTGGGTGATGCGCCTTTCTTTGCCTGGCTGGAGCGGAACCATAGTGGCGTATTCGCGCTCGATGCCGACCAGCTTACCCACGCGGTCGAAACCAGCGTCAGAGCCAAGGCCGGAATTGTCGGGCGTGATGAAACCGAGCAGGGGGAGCGTGCGCTCCTGAACCTCGGGCATACCTTCGGGCATGCTTACGAAGCGTTCTGCGGCTATTCGGAGCGGCTCCTGCACGGCGAGGCGATCGCTATCGGCATGTGCCAGGCGTTTCGGTTTTCGGCGGTGCTCGGCCACAGCGACGCGGCTTCGGCGCAGCGCGTTGCGGCCCATTTCGCGGCCGTCGGCCTGCCGACCCGCATCGCCGATATCCCGGGCAGCAAGCCCGATATCGACACGCTCATGAAGCTGATGGCCCAGGATAAGAAAGTCCGCCACGGCCGCCTGACCTTCATTCTCGCCCGCGGCATCGGGGAAGCATTCGTCGCCCACGATGTCGCTGCTGAGACGGTCCGCGACTTCCTAGGCCCCGAGCTCGGCGAATAGCTCCGCTAACGATCGGTCGCTTCCTATGTGCTAAAAGGGCGCTCCGGCTGTCTGCCGGAGGTGCACCCGCAACTGGCGTGGAGGCGCAGACCTACTTCCGATGTCACTCGTCACCGGCCTGATACTCTTGGCGATCATCTTGCTGATCGCGCTCTCGGCATTCTTCAACGGCAGTGAGACCGCCCTCACGGCCGCCTCGCGTGCGCGCATGCACGCCCTCGAGCAGGAAGGCAATGCGAAGGCAGCACTGGTCAACAAGCTGCTGTCGATGCCCGAGAAGATGATCGGCACCATCCTCATCGGCAACACGCTCGTCGACGTGCTTGCCTCCGCGTTGGCATCGGGCCTCGCCGTGCTGCTCGTGGGCGAAGTGGGCGTCGTCTACGCGACGGCGATCATGACGCTGCTCATCGTCATCTTCGCCGCCGTGCTGCCGAAGACCTACGCTCTCGCCTATTCCGACCGCGTTGCGCTGGCCGTGGCGCCGATCATGCGTGGCGTCATCTTCGTGACCAATCCGATCACCGTTACGATAGAGTTCATCGTGCGCTGGCTGCTCAAGCTGACGCCGACGAAGCTCGACGACGAGGCCAACATCCTCGCTGCCCACGAGGAGATCCGCGGCACCATCGAGCTGCAGAAGAAGGAAGGCGCCGTCGCCCGCCACGATGCCGACATGCTCGGCGGCGTGCTCGATCTGCGCGACCTGCAGGTCGCCGACATCATGGTCCACCGGACCAAGATGGAGACCATTGACGCCGATGATCCGCCGCAGAAGGTCGTCGACGAGCTCTTGCGCAGCCAGTACACGCGCGTGCCGATCTGGAAGGACGAGCCGGAGAACATCGTCGGCATCCTGCACACCAAGGACCTCTTCTCCGCTCTTGGCCGCGCCGGCTGGGACGTGGCGAAGCTCGACATCATGAGCTTTGCGGTCGAGCCCTGGTTCGTCCCGGACACCACGCCGCTCAAGGATCAGCTCAACGCGTTCTTGAAGCGCAAGGCACAGATGGCGCTCGTCGTCGACGAGTACGGCGAGGTGCAGGGCCTCATCACCCTGGAGGATATTCTCGAGGAGATCGTCGGCCAGATCGCCGATGAGCACGACACGCACGAGGCAGCGATCCGCGTGCAGGCCGACGGCACCGTCAACGTCGACGGCACGGTGGCCATCCGCGATCTCAATCGGCAGATGGGATGGAGCCTGCCCGACGAGGAAGCGACGACGCTCGCCGGCCTCGTCATCCACGAGGCGCAGAACATCCCCGAGCCGGGGCAGGTCTTCACCTTCTACGGGTACCGCTTCGAGATATTACGCAAGACGCGCAACAAAATTACCGCGCTGCGCATAAGCCCGGCCAGTGTGACTGCTGCAGGCGCACACCGCGCCAACGCCTCGTAGCTGCAAGCAGGCGCCGGCGCCGTTCAGACTAGGTTCAGGTGCCGGACGCAACCCTGGGCGTGGATCACGTCAGGAGGATCCACGGTACGTTGCCGACCGAAACAATAAGAGCGGCGGCAGCGGCAGTAGAATAAGGAGCGAACATGACCAAGCTACTCCCCCTCGCTGCAGTTGCGGGCGCGCTCGCCTGCGTTGTTGCCGTTGGCAGCGCTCAGGCTGCGCCGGCTTCGGGCAACATCCTCGGCAAGCTCACGAGCGTTGGCGAGCAGAACACCGCCATCGAGAAGGCGCACTATCGCCATCATCGCCGCTGGTGGTGGAAGAAGCGCTACTACAAGCGTCACCACCATCATCACCGTCGCTGGCACCGCTGGCACTAATCGCCAGGGCGCTGGACTAGTCCGGTGTTCGCATCTCGCCTTCGCACCCCGCGGAGGCGAGATTTTTTTAGGCCGCCTCGCCCGGTGCCAGCGCCTTGATTGCCAGCGCGTGCACCCCATCTTTCAGCTCATCCCGCAACAGGTCGTTGACGATCCGGTGCCGCTCGACGCGGGACTTGCCGGAGAAGTCGCCCGAGACAATCAGCAGCCGGAAATGGCTTTCGTCGGTGCCCGGCGATCCGCCGTGACCGGCGTGCAAGTGCGACTCATTGACCACGTCGAGACGGGTCGGGTTGAGGGTCGTCATCAGCTTCTCGCGCATGCGTGACTGCAAACTCATAGGGGGGAGCCCTTCGTGCGGATGAAAAAAAATAGTGCGCCGCCCGGCTGGCCGATCGGCTTGTGCGGGGACTGGGAGCGGATCATACTTCACGCAGCATGAAGCTCGACTCAAAATACTTCGACAGCATTCGCGTCGCATCGAAGCGTGCACGCGCCGAGCCCGCGCGCGAAGAGCGCCACCCCCGCTGTCAGTGGAAAGGCTGCAAGGCCGCCGGCAGCCATCGGGCGCCGCAGGGCCGCGGCAAGGACGGCCAATACTACGTGTTCTGCCTCGAGCACGTCCGCCAGTACAACGCGACCTATAACTATTTCGACGGCATGAACGACGCCGAGGTGCAGGACTTCCAGAAGGATGCCATGACCGGCCACCGGCCGACCTGGAAGGTGGGCGTCAACGCCGCCGCCGAGGGGCCCGCGACGAATGGATCTCCCGGCATTGGCTTCCGCACGATCGATCCGCACGCCTTCTTTGCCAAGCGCGCCCGCGCCGCACGCGAGCAGCCGGCCGAGAGCCGGCGCCAGTTGAAGCCTCTCGAGAGGAAGAGCCTGCAAACGCTCAACCTCTCGGTCGAGGCGACGCGCGTCGAGATCAAGGCGCGGTTCAAGGAGCTGGTAAAGATTTACCATCCCGACGCCAACGGCGGGGACGCGCGCTCGGGCGACAAGTTGCGTGAGATCATTCAAGCCTATAACTATCTGAAACAAGCGGGCCTCGCTTGAGAATCGGCATTGCCGCCGCGCCGATTTCTCTGCCCGCGCCACTCCGAGGACACCGTTAGATGCGTGCGCAAACCGGGCCGGGTGCCGAAGGCAAGCCGGCGAACCTCCCTGACATGAAGCTCTCGGTGCGACAGGTTTTCGGCATCGACAGCGACCTTGAGGTGCCGGCCTTCTCCAAGCCCGACGAGCACGTGCCCGACCTCGATCCCGACTATCTCTTCAACCGCGAGGTGACGCTCGCCATCCTTGCCGGCTTCAAGCACAACCGGCGCGTGATGGTTCAGGGCTATCACGGCACCGGCAAGTCGACGCACATCGAGCAGGTGGCTGCACGGCTCAACTGGCCGTGCATCCGCGTCAACCTCGATAGCCACGTCAGCCGCATCGACCTTGTCGGCAAGGACGCGATCGTCCTCAAGGACGGGCAGCAGGTGACCGAGTTCCGCGAGGGCATCCTGCCCTACGCGCTGCAGTCCAACACGGCGCTCGTGTTCGATGAGTACGATGCCGGCCGCCCGGATGTGATGTTCGTCATCCAGCGCGTGCTCGAGGTATCCGGCAAGCTGACGCTGCTGGACCAATCGAAGGTCATTCGCCCGCACCCGGCGTTCCGCCTCTTTGCCACAACGAACACCATCGGCCTCGGTGACACGTCTGGCCTCTATCACGGCACGCAGCAGATCAACCAGGGCCAGATGGACCGCTGGTCGATCGTCGCCACGCTCAACTACCTGCCGCACGACGATGAGGTGAAGATCGTCCTTTCCAAGGTGAAGTCGTTCGCCAAGAGCGAGGCCAAGCGCAAGCAGGTATCGAACATGGTGCGCGTCGCCGACCTGACGCGCAATGCATTCATCAACGGCGACCTGTCGACCGTCATGAGCCCGCGCACCGTCATCATGTGGGGCGAGAACGCCGACCTGTTCGGCGACATCGGCTTTGCCTTCCGGCTCACGTTCCTCAACAAGTGCGACGAGCTTGAGCGCCCGCTGGTTGCCGAGTTCTATCAGCGCAGCTTCGGCGAGGAGCTTCCCGAGAGCGCGGCCAACGTCGCCCTGAGCTGATTCCCATGTCGAGCGGGCCGAAGCGCAAGGAGGCACCGACCGAGCCCTTGAAGCGGGCGATTGGGCTTTGCGTGCGTGCAGTCGCCGGGCATGGCGATATCGATGTCGGCTTCGCACCCGGCGCGCCTGAGTACACCTCGAAACGCGTCCAGCTTCCCGAGCCCTCGCGCGTGCCCTCGCAGCGCGAGATCGCCGTTATCCGCGGCTGGGCCGATAGTTTCGCCCTCACCGCCGGCTGCCATGACATCAAGATTCATAACAAGCTGGCGCCGAGCGCCGGCCCGGCTCGCCTCGTGTTCGAGGCGGCCGAGCGCGCGCGCGTCGAGGCGCTGGGTGCCAATCGCATGCCCGGCATGGCGCGCAATCTCACCGCGCGCCTCGAGGACCAGTACGCACACGGCCGCTTTACCCACGTGAAGACCAGGGCCGATGCCCCGCTGGAGGACGCCGTTGCGCTTCTCGTCCGCGAGCGCCTCACCGGTTTGTCGCCGCCCGAAAGCGTCAAGGCGCTTGTCGACGTATGGCGCCCTGCCATCGAGCAGCGTGGCGCCAAGTTCCTGCAGCGTTTGGACAACCTCGCCGAGGATCAGGAGAGCTTCGGGCGCCTGATGCGCGATCTCCTGCGCGCCCTCGAGCTCACCGAGGACAGCGTCCAGGCCGACCGCGAAGAGAATGAGAGCGAGGAGGACGACAAGGAGGACGGCAGCGACGGCGAGACCGACACCGCCGAGGACGGCCAGGAGTCGAGCGACCAGCAGCGCGAGGAGGGCGACGCCGAGGGCGACGTCAACGAGTCGCAGGAAATGTCCGAGGCGGCCGACGTCGAGGAGCTCGACAACATGCTCGAGGACTTCGAGCAGTTCGAGACGCCGGATCCCTGGCGCCCCAACACTTCCGTGCTCGATGATCCGGAGGCCTTTGGCTACAAGGTATTCACGCGCGAGTTCGATGAGGAGATCGGCGCTGAGCAGCTCTCTTCGCCCGAGGAGCTGGAGCGCCTGCGCGCCTACCTCGACCGGGAGCTGCGTGCGTTGTCGAGCGCCGTCGCGCGCCTGGCAAACCGCCTGCAGCGTCGTCTCCTCGCACAGCAGAACCGCGCCTGGGACTTCGATCTCGAAGAGGGCACGCTCGATGCCGCCCGCCTGACGCGCGTCATCATCGATCCCATGCACGCGCTGTCCTTCAAGCGCGAGCGCGACACCGAGTTTCGCGATACGGTCGTCACACTGCTGCTCGATAATTCAGGATCGATGCGCGGGCGCCCGATCATGGTCGCCGCATGCTGCGCCGACATCCTGGCGCGAACGTTGGAGCGGTGCGGAGTCAAGGTGGAGATCCTCGGCTTTACCACGCGCGCCTGGAAGGGCGGGCAGGCACGCGAGCAATGGCTTGCCGCCGGCAAGCCCACCGGACCCGGCCGTCTCAACGACCTGCGCCACATCATCTACAAGACGGCCGATGCCCCCTGGCGCCGCGCCAAGCGCTCGCTGGCCCTGATGATGCGCGAGGGGCTGCTCAAGGAGAATATCGACGGGGAGGCGCTGGCCTGGGCGCACCGGCGCCTGCTGGGACGCCCCGAGCAGCGGCGCATCCTGATGATGATCTCCGACGGCGCGCCGGTGGATGACTCGACCCTCTCCGTCAACTCCGGCAGCTACCTCGAGCAGCACCTGCGCCAGGTCATCGACGAGATCGAGACGCGCTCGCCCGTGGAGCTGATCGCCATCGGCATCGGCCACGACGTGACGCGCTACTATAGGCGCGCCGTCACCATTACCGATCCGAGCGAGCTTGCCGGGGCGATGACGGACAAGCTCGTCGAGCTGTTCGAGGAGAAGGGGCGCGAGGACAGCGCGCGCCGGGGTCGCCGGGGGAGGCATCTCAATTGAGTGTGCGCGCGTTCTTGAAGTCGCATCGCGGCCGGCGGTTGCGGCTGCCTGCCGGCGTTGCTGCCCTTGTTGCCATCGGGGCCGGCGTCGCCTTCGGCGGCGGCAAGCCGTCGACGGTCGACCTCGTCACCGGGCCTATCACTGTGGAGGCGCGACCCCTCCCGGGCTTCGATCGTACCAACCGCGACGAGCGCCATTTCGGCAAGCTGACGTGGCGTGGCGGGCTCGTCCTCACCTCCCCGTCGAAATACTTCGGCGGCTGGTCCGGCTTGGCGCTCGACCCCGACGGCAAAGGTTTCTTCGCCATCTCCGATGCCGGCCTCTGGATGTCGGGCACGCTCGCCTACGACGCCCAGGGCGTGCCGACCGGGATGGAGCAGGTCAAGCTGGGCGCTATCCAGTCCAAGAAGGGTGAGCCGCTGTCACGCAAGGACGACAGCGACTCTGAGGGTGTCACGCTCATCGATGGCACTGTGGAGAAAGGCCGCGTCTACATTTCGTTCGAGCGCAAGCATCGCATCGCGCGCTACGACCTCGACCAAGGCGGACTTTCGCCGGCGCTGGGCAAGGTCGAGCTGCCGAAATCCGCACGGAACATGCCATCCAACGGCGGCTTTGAAGCCATCGCCGTGCTCCGCGGTGGCCCGAACAAGGGCAAGCTTGTCGCCTTGTCCGAGCAGTTGCGGGACGATGACGGCAACTACGTCGGCTGGATCTGGGAAGACAAAGACGAGCCGCGCAAGTTCTACATGACCAATGACGGCGACTACGACATCACCGACGCCTCGCCGCTTCCCGATGGCTCGCTTCTGGTGCTCGAGCGCCGCTTCCGGTTCAGCGAAGGCGTGCGTATGCGGCTACGGCACATCAAGGCCGGCCAGCTCCGCCCGCACGCTCTGATCGACGCCGACATCCTGATCGCGGCCGATGGCAGCGGTCGCGAGCTCGACAACATGGAGGGGCTCGCCACCTGCGTCGGGCCGGATGGCGAGATCATCGTGACGATGATCTCTGACGACAACTACAGCCACACCCTGCAGCGCACGCTTCTGCTGCAGTTCGCCATCAAGCCCGACGATCTTGTTGCTTCGAGGGGCGGCTCGAAAGCCGACGCCCCATAAAAGGCAACAGTCAGCGCAGCCCCGATATGCGGAGCCGCGCGCTTGTTCTCTGGGTTCTGGGTCTCGCTTCGGCTTCGCCGCCGCTTAAGCCGCCGGGCTTGCGGTCTTGGCGACCTTCTGCAGCTCGCGCTTCAGCTTTAGCGCGCGCTCCGAAAGTCCCTCATCGCCCGCCTTGAGCAGAAACGCATCGAGGCCGCCGCGGTGCTCGACTGACTTCAGCGCATGTGCGGAGACGCGCAGCCGAACCTTGCGGCCGAGCGCGTCGCTGAGCAGCGTCACATCGCAAAGGTTGGGGCGGAACTTCCGCTTCGTCTTGTTCTCGGCGTGGCTCCTCAACTGCCCGGAAAGGGGCAGCTTGCCGGTCAGCTCGCAGCGCCTCGTCATCGTAAAAGCTCCTTCGCCACCGCTCCCGTTGCAGCGGGGATCGTGCAAGGATTGCGGAAAACAATATGTCCCGCCAGCATGCTGGGGGATTTGGCCGGTGTCTATGCCCGAGCCCCTTGCATTCGTCAAGGCAGGCCGTTGGTGCCGCCCGGCTAACCCGCACTAAGGGCCACAGAATCGACGTAAAACCGCAATATCCGCTGCACACTGGGTGCGCGTTCTCGAGGGCATTGGGACACCATGATCTACGGGGTTCGGCTGGCGCTGCGTGCGGTTGCAGCCCTTGTTCCAGCGGCGGCCATCCTCATGAGCGGCGCGGTGCACGTCGGCGCTGCCCTCGCCGCCGACGCGGGTCAGCTACCCGCCAGCGTCGATGCCGTGTACCGCGTCAGCTTTACGGCCCTCGGCGACATCGGCCATTTTCACTTCAACTCGAAGATCGATGGCGATGCCTACGCGCTCGCCGCCGATGCCAAGATCGACACCGCGATCTTCGACTACCGCGGCAACATGGCGAGCCGGGGGGCGGTGACGCCCAAGGGCATCAGCGCCCAGCCGACGGACTACACGTTCAACTACAAGCAAAAGACCTTCCTCAAGAAGAAGAAGGTCAAGACGCTCAACATCGCCTTCACCGGCCCGGCGGTCAGCAAGGTGACACCCAACGACCCGCCGTCACCTCAGGCGATCCCCGTCACCTCCGAGCAGCTCAGGAACGTCCTCGACCCCTTGAGCGGCGTCATGGCCCTGTCGCTCGGCAGTCTGGCGAACCCGTGCGCGCAGAAGCTCCCCATTTACGATGGCAAGCAGCGCTTCGATATCGTCTTTACGCCCAAGCGACGCTCGGGTGCCGACCACGTCTGCAATGTGCGTATGGTGCAGATCTCCGGTCACAAGCCAGGCGAAGGGTCGGGCTCGGTCGTCAACGGCAGCATCGAGCTCGTCATGCGGCCGGTGCCTAAGGCGAACATCGTCATTCCCTATAGCATCAGCGTCCCGACCATTGTCGGCACCGCCACCCTGACCTCCGAGCGCGTAGAGATCACCATGCCCGACCAGCAGCGCATCGCACTACGCCGATAGGATAAGCCCGGCAGCCGGGCGGAATCGCCAGCGGACAGGAAGCCGACTAGAATATGCCCGTTTCGCGCGCGCCGACGGCAATCCTGCCCTTGATCTCGGCGGACGTCTCTGCGATGCCATCGCCAGAGAAATGAGGAGGCCATATGGCCAGCGACCTCGAAGCACGTATCCGCCACGTCACGGCGGTGCTCGGGCCGACCAACACCGGTAAGACCCACCTCGCCATTGAGCGTATGCTCGGCCACGAAAGCGGCATGATCGGCTTGCCGCTGCGGCTCTTGGCGCGCGAAGTCTATGACAAGATCGCCGCGCGCGTCGGCGCCGAGAAGGTGGCGCTGATCACCGGCGAGGAGAAGATCAAGCCCGAGCGTGCGCGCTATTTCGTGTGCACCGTCGAGGCGATGCCGCGCGACGTCGATGTCGACTTCCTCGCCATCGACGAGATCCAGCTCGCCGGCGATCCCGAGCGCGGCCACGTCTTCACCGATCGCCTGCTGCACGCACGCGGCCGCTCAGAGACGCTGCTGCTCGGCGCGCAGACCATGCGCGAGGCGATCGCCGACCTGATTCCGGGCGCTAACTTCATATCCCGCCCGCGCCTCTCGAAGCTCACCTACTCCGGCCAGAAGAAGATCACGCGCCTGCCGCAACGATCGGCGGTCGTCGCCTTCTCAGCCTCGGAGGTCTACTCCATAGCCGAGCTCATTCGCCGCCAGCGCGGCGGCGCCGCCGTTGTCCTCGGCGCCTTGTCGCCACGCACCCGCAACGCGCAGGTCGCCCTCTATCAATCGGGCGACGTCGACTTCCTCGTTGCCACCGATGCGATCGGCATGGGCCTCAACCTTGATGTCGATCACGTCGCCTTCTCC
>Ga0164243_10007515_pt1 | contig 16262 bp, 17 predicted proteins | sample OricompcompostOP_FD_108781 | JGI IMG/M metagenome (GOLD analysis project Ga0164243, IMG submission 108781) | Organic Plus compost microbial communities from Emeryville, California, USA - Original compost - Organic plus compost (OP) | ecosystem: Engineered > Solid waste > Mixed feedstock >...
CGCGAGCCCTCGCCCAGGCGGGTCAGGAACATCTTCATCTGCATGGTGGTGGCGTTCTGCGCCTCGTCCAGCACCACGAAGCTGTTCGACAGCGTGCGGCCGCGCATGAAGGCCAGGGGTGCAATTTCGATGCGCTTTTCCTCCATCAGCTTCTGCACCTGCTTGGCGGGCAGGAAATCGTTCAGCGCATCGTAAAGCGGCTGCATGTAGGGATCGACCTTTTCCTTCATGTCGCCGGGCAGGAAGCCCAGCCGCTCGCCCGCCTCGACGGCGGGGCGCGACAGGATGATGCGATCCACATGGCCGCCGATCAGCATGGTCACGCCCACGGCGACGGCCAGATAGGTCTTGCCGGTGCCGGCCGGGCCGATGCCGAAGGCCAGCTCATTGGCGAACAGCGCCCGGACATAGTCCTTTTGCGCATCGGTGCGCGGCTCGACGGTCTTTTTCCGGGTGCGCAACTCGATCGGGCCGGACTGGAACATTTCCAGCTGCTCGGCCGGGCTCGGCCCGTCGGCGACCGTCTCGGCGCCCATGCGCAGCGCCGCCTCGACCTCGGCCATCTCGACGGGGCGGCCCTGTTCCAGCCGGGCGTAAAGCGCGCGCAGCACCTGCGCCGCTTCGGCCTGGGCCTCGACCGGGCCGACGACGGCCAAAAGGTTGCCGCGTCGCAGGATATGGACCTTCAGCGCCTCCTCGATCCGCGCGAGATAGCGGTCATGCGGGCCGCAGAGGTCGATCAGCAGCCGGTTGTCATGGAATTCCAGCAGGGTTTCGCCGGGGGTGGCGGTCGCGGGATGCGTAGGGGTCAGACCCAAATTCGTCTCCGAGGTGGGGTTCTCAGTATCCCATGGTCGCAACTGCGCGGGATTCGCACAAGGGGGGCAAGCAGGCTGTTTGCCCCCGGAGCCGTTTTCGGCGGAAAAAAGACCTGTTCCCCGGCCGCCCGCATCACCGGCCGGTCCCGCCCGCGACGAAATCGCGCAGATGGGCGTCCCCGGCCGTATCCATGGCGGCAACCGCGCCCTGCCAGCGCACCCGCCCCCGATCCAGCAGCGCCACCCGGTCGGCGACGCTGCGCACCGAGGACATGTCATGGGTGATGGTGATGGCGGCGGCGCCCGTCTCGTCCACGATGCCGCGGATCAGCGCGTTGATCGCCGCCGCCCGGATCGGGTCCAGCCCCGTGGTCGGTTCGTCGAAAAAGATCACCTGCGGATCGGCGGCGATGGCGCGTGCCAGCCCGGCGCGCTTGCGCATCCCCCCCGAAAGCTCCGCGGGGTAAAGCTCGGCCACCTCGGGGCGCAGGCCGACGCGGGCCAGCTTTTCGATGGCGAGGGCGCGGGCCTGCGCCTTGGGCATGGTCCGCAACAGGCGAAAGGCGACGTTGCGCCACACCGGCAGGCTGTCGAACAGCGCGGCGTTCTGAAACAGCATCCCGAAACGATCCATGAAGGCGGCGCGCTGCCCCGCCAGCGGCCGGCCCTGCCACAGGATGCTGCCCGCATCGGGCGTCTCCAGCCCCAGGATGCAGCGCAAAAGCACCGATTTGCCGGTGCCCGAGCCGCCGATGACCACCAGGCTTTCGCCCTGCGCCAGGTCCAGGTCCACGCCGTCCAGCACCTGCTTGGCGCCATAGGCTTTGGACAGGCCGCGCACCGCCAGCATCAGAAGAACAGCCCCGTCAGCGCGAAATTCGCCGCCAGGATACCGACCGAGGCCGCGACCACGGCATTGGTCGTCGCCCGCCCGACGCCCGCGGCACCCCCCGCCGCCGTCATGCCGCACCAGCAGCCCGACAGCGCCACGATCAGCCCGAACACGGCGCCCTTGAGCAGGCCCGAGACCACGTCCCAGCTTTCCAGATAGGCCCAGGAATTGGACAGGTAGATGGCCGAGTTGAACCCCAGCGCGTTCACCCCAATCAGCCAGCCGCCCATGATGCCGATCACGTCGCCCACGCCGACCAGCACCGGCACGCAAAGCAACGCCGCCCACAGCCGGGGCGAGACCAGCCAGCCCATGGGATCGGTCGAAAGCGTCACCAGCGCGTCGATCTGTTCGGTGACGCGCATGGTGCCCAGTTCGGCGGCGATGGCGCTGGCGACGCGGGCCGCGACCATCAGCCCGCCCAGGACCGGGCCCAGTTCGCGCACCATGCCGATGGCGACGATGGCCGGCACCACGTCGCCGGCCTGGAACCGCTGTCCCCCGGAATGGATCTGCAAGGCCAGCGCCGCGCCGGTGAACAGCGCCGTCAGCCCGACCACCGGCAGCGACAGCCAGCCGATCTGCATGACCTGCCGCGCCAGTTCCGCCGGGTGCTGCCAGACCCGGCCCAGACCGCGGGCGGCAAAGATCGCCACCCGCCCGGTCGTTCGGGTCAAGCCTATCGCCGCCCTGCCGGTCAGCCGGACCGGGTTCACAGCCAGCGACGCTCGTAGCGCCGGCCCAGCGAGGTCAGGATTTCATAGCCGATGGTGCCCGACAGCGCCGCCAGGTCGTCCACGCCCTGGTGCGCGTTCAGGATCTCCAGCGCCGGCGGCACGTCGGGCAGGTCGGTCACATCGACGGTAATCAGGTCCATCGAGATGCGGCCGATCACCGGGCAGGCGCGCCCCTCGGCCCAAAGCGCCAGCTTGCCGTCCCGCGCCAAGGCCCGCGCCAGCCCGTCGGCATAGCCCGCCGCCACCGTAGCCACCCGCGACGGCCGCACGGCGGTCCAGGCATAGCCATAGCCCACGGATTCGCCGGGGCGCACCTCGCGCGTCTGGATCACCGGCAGGGCCAGCGCGACCACCGGCCGCGCCTCGGCAAAGGGCTGCCCGCCGTAAAGCCCGATCCCCGGCCGCACCAGGTCGAAATGATAATCCGCCCCCAGCAGGATGCCCCCCGTCGCCGCCAGCGAGCGCGGCGCGGCCACCCCTTCGGTCATGGCGCGGAAGGCCGCGAGTTGCTGGGCATTGGCCGCATGGTCCGGCTCGTCGGCGCAGGCCAGGTGCGACATGACCAGCGCCGGGCCGGTGGCCAGCGCCTCGGCGCGGATGGCGGCCCATTCGCCTGGCTCCAGGCCCAGCCGGTTCATGCCGCTGTCCAGCTGGATGCCGAAGGCGCCGCGCGGCCGCAGCGCCCGGTCGCGAAAGAACTGTTCGGGACTGTTCAGCAACGGAACCAACCCGTTCAGATCCTCGCCCGCCATATGGCCGGACAGCACGAAGATGCGCGCATCCTCGGGCAAAAGCGACCGGATCGCCCGCCCTTCCGAGGCCAGCGCGACAAAGAAATCCCGCGCGCCGGCGGCGTATAGCGCCGGCGCCACCCGTTCGGCGCCCAGGCCATAGGCATCAGCCTTGACCACGGCCGCCGGGCGCGCACCCGGAGCCATGGCCGCAAGCGCCTTCCAATTGGCCACGATGGCCGGAATATCAATGACGAGTCCCATGACCAGCGGCATGGCTCCTGGCCTCGCCAAGGTCAAGGGCTTAGCATCTTTGCTATTTGCAGCAAGACTTGCTTGCATATTTTGCAAATATTCGCCTTTCCGCTTCCCGCACCCGCGCCAAGCCGGTAGTTTGCGCCAAACCCATAGGGAGACGGCTGATGAAGGACATCCTCGGCGAACTGGAATCGCGCCGCCGCGATGCGCGGCTGGGTGGCGGACAGCGGCGCATCGACGCCCAGCACGCCCGCGGCAAGCTGACCGCGCGCGAACGGCTGGAATTGCTGCTGGACGAGGGCTCGTTCGAGGAATTCGACATGTTCGTCCGCCACCGCTCGACCGATTTCGGCATGGAGGCGGACCGCCCCTATGGCGACGGCGTCGTCACCGGCTGGGGCACGATCAACGGCCGCATGGTCTATGTGTTTTCGCAGGATTTCACCGTCTTCGGCGGCTCGCTGTCGGAAACCCATGCGCAGAAGATCTGCAAGATCATGGATATGGCGGTGCAGAACGGCGCGCCGGTGATCGGGCTGAACGATTCGGGCGGCGCGCGGATCCAGGAAGGCGTCGCCTCGCTGGCGGGTTACGCCGACGTGTTCCAGCGCAATATCATGGCCTCGGGCGTGGTGCCGCAGATTTCCGTCATCATGGGCCCCTGCGCCGGCGGCGCGGTCTATTCGCCGGCGATGACCGACTTCATCTTCATGGTCAAGGACACCAGCTACATGTTCGTGACCGGCCCGGACGTGGTCAAGACGGTGACGAACGAGGTGGTGACGGCCGAGCAATTGGGCGGCGCCTCGACCCATACCAAGAAGTCCTCGGTCGCCGACGGCGCCTTTGAAAACGACGTCGAGGCCATGTCGGAAATCCGCCGGCTGGTCGATTTCCTGCCGCTGAACAACCGCGAAAAGGCGCCGAGCCGGCCCTTCTTCGACGACCCGGCCCGCGTCGAGCCCAGCCTCGACACGCTGATCCCCGACAACCCCAACCAGCCCTATGACATGAAGGAACTGATCCTGAAGGTCGCGGACGAGGGCGATTTCTACGAGATCCAGAAGGATTTCGCCGGCAATATCATCACCGGCTTCATCCGTATCGAGGGCCAGACCGTCGGTGTCGTCGCCAACCAGCCGATGGTGCTGGCCGGCTGCCTGGACATCGACAGTTCGCGCAAGGCGGCGCGCTTCGTGCGCTTTTGCGACGCCTTTGAAATCCCGATCCTGACCTTTGTGGACGTCCCCGGCTTCCTGCCCGGCACCGGGCAGGAATATGGCGGTGTCATCAAGCATGGCGCCAAGCTCTTGTTCGCCTATGGCGAGGCGACGGTGCCCAAGGTGACGGTGATCACGCGCAAAGCCTATGGCGGCGCCTATGACGTCATGGCCTCCAAGCACCTGCGCGGCGATTTCAACTATGCCTGGCCCACGGCTGAAATCGCGGTGATGGGCGCCAAGGGCGCGGTCGAGATCCTGTATCGCAGCGAGTTGGGCGATGCCGACAAGATCGCCTCGCGCACCAGCGATTACGAGGACCGTTTTGCGAACCCCTTCGTCGCCGCCGAGAAAGGCTTCATCGACGAGGTGATCCAGCCGCATTCGACGCGGCGGCGCGTCGCGCGCGCCTTTGCGTCCCTGCGCGGCAAGAAGCTGACGAACCCCTGGAAAAAGCACGACAACATCCCGCTGTAGCTGCGAAACCGGAGGGAGGAACCATGGCGAGACTTGCGGCGATCGGCCTTGTGCTGGGGTCCTGGGCCATTCTGGCCGGGGCGGCCGGCCCCGCCCTCGCCCAGGCCGGCCAGGGCGACATCGCGCTGCCATCGGGCGCCGTGGTGCGCTTGCAGGAAACCCGGCATGACAGTTCCGGCGGTTTCGGCCTGACCTATCGTTTCCGCTTTGTCATGCCCGACCTGGCAGACCGCGTGCCCGCGACCAGCGGCCCGGCCTCGGACTTTGCCGATGGGGACGCCCCCGGCCCCGTCGAGATCGACACCGAAAGCGGCGAGGTGCTGGGCGACGACGGCGATGACGGGCTGATCGACCCCGCGTCGCTGGAGGACCTGCCCGAGGCGGACCTGCCCGCCGCCGCGGACGAGGCCGCGGCCGATGCGCTGCTGGACGAACCTGTGCTGCCCGCCGCGCCCGACGTGCTGGCGCAGGACCCGGTGCATGGCGACATCGTCTGGCTGTGCGAGAACTGGGTACTGCCCCGCATCGCCAGCCCCGCGCCCCGGCCCAGCCAAATCGTCATCAGCCTGGCCGACCGCGAGGTGGCTTTCGGCGCGCTGGACCCCGAGGCGGTGCAGGTCTTCGAGGCGTTCCGCCTGCCCTCCGACCGCGATGCCTGCGAATGGGAACCGTGGTAATGTGCTGCCGTCGCGCCCCTGATGCAAGCCTGCCACAGCGCCGCCCACCCGCGCAACTGCGACCGCAGCGCGCCTGTCGGCGCTTTGCGGCGCTGGCTATCATGCCGCCACGGCCGCATGGGGCGGCCGAATCTCAACCGAGCAGTCGGGACCTGACCGTCCCGCATTACAGGAGCACGACGACATGTCGAAAAAGCTTGCACTGGCCCTCGTCCTCGTTGGCCTCGCCGCGGCCTGCGCCAAGAAAGAGCCCGAAGTCACCCCGGTTCCGATCCAGCCCGAGCCGGTCTTCCAGGGCAAATACGGCGCCAACTGAGCCATTGGCCGCGCGCGGGCTGCATGGCGGCCCGCGCCATCCGCGTTCCGCCCTGCCCCCGCGCGCCAACGCAATTCCGCAAGGGGGCAAGACATGCTGAAGCATCGCGGCTTTCCCGGCCGCCTTCCCGGCACCGATTTCCAGTTCACCATCCGCCGCGCCAACAAGAAGGGGGCGACTCCCCTGACCCGGCGCGAGCGTTTCCGCGACCGCAAGCCGGCCGACCGCCGCGCCGATACCGCCTTTCTGGCCGCATTGATCGCGCATTTCGGCGAGGAACCCTTTCCTCGCGGCAATCTGGACGCCGGGCGACTGTCCTGGCTGATCGGGCGCGAGGTGGTGGCGGTCGGCAAGCTCGACCCGACGGATTACGACCAACTGCTGCGCGTGGACATGAAACGTGCCGAGGCGGGCTTTCCCGAGCTGTTCGCCCAGGATGCGCTCGAATTCGACTGGGACGATGCCGGCTGGGATGACGAGGACGAAGACGGCGAAGACGGCGGCGGTCATGGCCGCGAGGACGACGGCCCATGACCGCCGAAAGGATGGGCGGATTGCCGCGTAGTCTTGTCTTTTCACACCGTTGTCAGTTTCTTCCGGGATTGGCGCATGCAATATTGTATGCACCTCTGTCACCAACGACCCCGAAGCGGGTCCATAATACAGGCAAAAAGCTATGCAAAAATCCGTCATCCTTCGTCTTTCCGGCGCGGTCCTGCTGGTCGCCGGTCTTGCCGCCTGCGAACAGGGCTATGGCGGCGGCTCGACCCTTTCTCCCGATGCGCAGCGCGCGGCCGGCGGTGCGCTGGCCGGGGCGGCGGTGGCAAAGATCATCGACGGTGACGTGGCCACCGGCGCGCTCATCGGCGCGGCCGGCGGTGCGCTTTGCGACGACGCCGGCGTCTGCCAGCGCCGCTACTGATTTCAACAGGGCGGCAGGCGCTGCACCGACGGCTCGCGCCGCCGCCCGCATCCCGGAGCGAACGAGATGTCCAAGAAAATCGTCCTTGCGCTTGGCCTTGGCCTTTTCGGCCTGGCCGGCTGCACCCAAGGCATCAATCCGACCGACATGGATCGCGGCATCATCGGCGCCGGCGTCGGCGCGACTGCGGCCCATGTCGGCGGCCATGATGTCGCCAAGGGCGCGGCGATCGGCGCCGTCGCCGGTGCGCTTTGCGACGACGTGCGCCTGTGCCAATGACGCCTTCGTCACGCTGACGGCCCAGCTTCACGGGCCGTTCCAGCCCTTTTCCAGCCGTCCCGGCAACTTGCCGGGGCGGCTTTTTCACGTTCGGGACCTGCCCCAGGGGAAAAAAGCATGTTCAAGAAAATCCTGATCGCCAACCGGGGCGAGATCGCCTGCCGGGTCATCAAGACCGCCAGGAAAATGGGCATCCAGACCGTCGCCGTCTATTCCGACGCCGACCGCAACGCGCTGCATGTCAGGATGGCGGACGAGGCGGTCCATATCGGCCCGCCCCCGGCGAACCAGTCCTATATCGTGATCGACAAGATCATGCAGGCGATCCGCCGGACCGGGGCCGAGGCGGTGCATCCCGGCTATGGCTTTCTGTCCGAGAACATGAAATTCGCCGAGGCGCTGGAGAAGGAAGGCGTCGCCTTCATCGGCCCGCCCTCGCCCGCCATCGAGGCGATGGGCGACAAGATCACCTCGAAGAAGCTGGCGCAAGAGGCCGGGGTCAGCACGGTGCCGGGCTATATGGGCCTGATCGCCGATGCGGACGAAGCCGTGAAGATCTCGGGGCAGATCGGCTATCCGGTGATGATCAAGGCCAGCGCCGGCGGCGGCGGCAAGGGTATGCGCATCGCCTGGACCGAGCAAGAGGCGCGCGAGGGTTTCGAAAGCTCGAAGAACGAGGCGGCGAACAGCTTTGGCGACGACCGGATCTTCATCGAGAAATTCGTGACGCAGCCCCGGCATATCGAAATCCAGGTGCTGGCCGACAAGCACGGCAATTGCGTCTATCTGCATGAGCGCGAATGCTCGATCCAGCGCCGCAATCAGAAGGTGATCGAGGAAGCCCCCTCACCCTTCCTGGACGAGACGACGCGCCAGGCCATGGGCAAGCAGGCCGTGGCCCTGGCCCAGGCGGTCGGCTATACCTCGGCCGGGACGGTCGAGTTCATCGTCGATGCCGACAAGAACTTCTATTTCCTGGAGATGAACACCCGCTTGCAGGTCGAACATCCGGTGACGGAACTGATCACCGGCATCGACCTGGTCGAGCAGATGATCCGCGTCGCCGCGGGTGAGACCCTGCCCTTTGCCCAGGCCGACCTGAAGATCAACGGCTGGGCCATCGAAAGCCGGCTTTACGCCGAGGACCCCTATCGCAACTTCCTGCCCTCGATCGGGCGGCTGACCCGTTACCGGCCGCCGGCCGAAACCGCCGCCGGCCCGATGCTGGCCGCCGATACCTGGGTGCCCGCCCATCCCGGCGACCAACCGCCCGCGGCCCAAACCGGGGTGCGCAACGATACCGGCGTCTATGAGGGCGGCGAGATCAGCATGTATTACGATCCGATGATCGCCAAGCTTTGCACCTGGGCGCCCAGCCGGGCCGAGGCCATCGAGCAGATGCGCCTGGCGCTGGACGAGTTCGAGGTCGAGGGCATCGGCCACAACCTGCCCTTCCTGTCGGCGGTGATGGACCATCCGAAATTCGTTTCGGGCGACATTTCCACCGCCTTCATCGCCGAGCAATATCCCGACGGCTTCCTGGGCGCGACCCTGCCCGAGGCCGAGATCATCGGCATCGCCGCCTCGGCCGCGGCCATGCACCGGGTCGCGGAAATCCGGCGCACCCGCATCTCGGGGCGGCTGGACAACCATGAACGCCATGTCGGCGAACATTGGGTGGTCAGCCTGGCCGACAGGGAATTTCCCGTCCGCATCACCGCCGACCGGCAGGGCTCGACGGTGGAAATCGACGGCCGCGCATTGCGGGTCGAAAGCAACTGGCTGCCCGGCCAGTCGCTGGCGCGGATCGCCGTCGATGGCGCCCCCCTGGTGCTGAAAGTGGATCGCCTGCCCTCGGGCTTTCGGCTGCGGGTGCGCGGCGCCGATCTGAAAACCCATGTCCGCCGTCCGCGCGCGGCCGAACTGGCGCGGCTGATGCCGGAAAAACTGCCGCCCGATACCTCGAAATTCCTGCTTTGCCCGATGCCGGGCCTGGTGGTCAGGATCAATGTCGAACCCGGCGACGAGGTGCAGGAGGGCCAGGCGCTGGCCACGGTCGAAGCGATGAAGATGGAAAACATCCTGCGCGCCGAAAGAAAGGCGGTGGTCAAATCCGTCAATGCCGCGCCGGGCGAAAGCCTCAAGGTCGATGACGTGATCATCGAATTCGAGTGATGCAGAATGCCGGGCGCCCCAGGGCGCCGGCTGCAAGCTGGGGGAACCATGCCGCTTCTGGACGACTATCTCAGCCCCCATGCGCAGCAGGCGGTCATCGCCGGGCTGTTCATCGCCGCGGGCTGGTGGGTGGTCGCCTTTCAGAACCGCCGGCGCGACGCCAAGCTGCGCGCCGAGCGGGTGGGCGACGTGCAGCGCGCGCTCCTGGCCGAGATCCGCGCCCATGTCGTGGCGCTGGAGGCGCAGCGCCTGGACGAGGGGGAGACAGAAGCCCTGCTGGCGCGGCTGAGCGACAGCGGCCGCATTCCCTTTGTCCCGGCCCAGGCGAACGACCGGATTTTCGCCGCCATCATCGACGAGGTGCATATCCTGCCGGCCGAGATCATCGACCCGGTCGTGACCTATTACCGGCAATTGTCGATCATGGCCTCATTCGCCGAGGCCATGCGCGAACAGGCCGAACGGGACCAGGCCCGCGCGGTCGAAATGTTCCGCGATTACATGGAACTGACCGAGGCGGCGCGGGAAAGCGGGCACGAAGCCCTGCGGTTGCTGATGATCAGCGTATTCGGCGGCGAGCAAGCCCTGCAACAACTGATCGAGCAGGAACAGGAGGCCGCATGGGCCGCGAAACAGGCGGAACTGGCGCGGCTTTCCGCCAGCCTGCCGGCGGAACTGGCCGAATTGCGCGCCCGGCTCAGTAGGCGATCTTCGGACCGGAGCGGCCTTTGATGGGTTTCAAGCCGACAACCGCCGCCATTTCGTTCGCCGTGCGGGCATTGCGCAGCCGTTCCACCAGCAATTCGGTGGCGGGATCCAGCCGCCGGCGCCGGGGCGGGGCGGGGCGTTCGGTCGGGCTGGGCACTGGCGTTCTGGACATGGCGGGCCTCTTGCATGGCGGCCGGGCGGGCTGCCCTGTTCCCAAGATAATGCCTGGATCCCCGCCCCGCAATGAAATCGGCACGATTTTCGCAATTTCCTATGGCAGCCCGGCGCGGCCGATTTCCTGCAAGCGCAGGGGGAACTTGTCGATGGCCCGGGTAATCTCGCGCACCGACCAGGGCACGGGCTTGCGCTGCTTGACCTGGCCGTCCTTGTCCATCAGCACCAGCGAAAAGCCTTCGGGACGCAGTTGTCGGCGCCACAGGCTTTGCGCCGCCGGGTCGGTATCGGTGATCACCACCACGTCGCGGGCGATCAGCGGCGCCGGATCGCGCCGCAGGGCCGCCAATTGCTCGACAAAGGCGGGATCGGCCGCCGTATCGGCAAAGACGACCACCGGGCGCGCCTGCCACATGAACTCTGCCGGCTCGGCCTCGGCGGCGGGCAACAGCCGCAATTCGTCCATGGGCGTTTCGGGACGCGCCGGCGCCTCGCTTTCGCTGCGCGCGGCCGGCACCTCGCCGCGCACATATGGGCGATGGCCGTCCGCCTCGCCCTCGGGCCGGGACCCCATCGCCGCCACCAGCGGCACCATCGCCAGAAAAATCAACCGTTTCAGTTTCATCGCCCCCTCATTCTCTCTTTCATATAGGAGCCGAGGGGCCATGGGAAAGGATGCAAGATGACCGAAAGCACCAAAGCCACCCTGGAAGAATGGCGCCGGCTCGCCAGCAAGGAGCTGAAGGGCGCCGATCCGGGCAGCCTGACCTGGCACACGCTGGAAGGGATCGAGGTCAAGCCGCTTTACACCGAACGGGACCTGGAGGGCCTGGAGCATCTGGGCAGCCTGCCGGGGATCGAGCCCTATACCCGCGGCCCGCGCGCCACCATGTATGCCGGCCGGCCCTGGACCATCCGCCAATATGCGGGCTTTTCCACCGCCGAGGAATCGAACGCCTTCTATCGCAAGGCGCTGGCGGCGGGGCAGCAGGGCGTCTCGGTCGCCTTCGACCTGGCGACGCATCGCGGCTATGACAGCGACCATCCGCGGGTCGAAGGCGACGTGGGCAAAGCCGGCGTCGCCATCGACAGCGTCGAGGATATGAAGATCCTGTTCGACGGCATCCCGCTGGATAAAGTTTCCGTGTCCATGACCATGAACGGCGCGGTGATCCCGGTGCTGGCCAATTTCATCGTCACCGGCGAGGAACAGGGTCATTCCCGGTCGGTGCTGTCGGGCACGATCCAGAACGACATCCTGAAAGAGTTCATGGTCCGCAACACCTATATCTATCCGCCCGAGCCCTCGATGCGGATCATCGCGGATATCATCGAATATACCAGCAACGAGATGCCCCGGTTCAACTCGATCTCGATTTCCGGCTATCACATGCAGGAGGCGGGGGCGAACCTGGTCCAGGAACTGGCCTATACCCTGGCCGACGGGCGCGAATATGTCCGCGCGGCGCTGAGCGCGGGCATGGACGTGGACCAGTTCGCCGGGCGGCTGTCCTTCTTTTTCGCCATCGGCATGAATTTCTTCATGGAGGCGGCCAAGCTGCGCGCCGCCCGCCTGCTGTGGACGCGGATCATGAAGGAGTTCGAGCCGAAGAAGCCGGGCAGCCTGATGCTGCGCACGCATTGCCAGACCTCGGGCGTCAGCTTGCAGGAACAGGACCCCTATAACAACGTCGTGCGCACGGCTTACGAGGCGATGGCGGCGGCGCTTGGCGGCACGCAGTCGCTGCACACCAACGCTCTGGACGAGGCCATCGCCCTGCCGACCGAGTTCAGCGCCCGCATCGCCCGCAACACCCAGTTGATCCTGCAAGAGGAAACCGGCATCACCCATGTCGTCGATCCGCTGGCGGGCAGCTATTACGTCGAGAGCCTGACGGCGGAGCTGGCCGAAAAGGCCTGGGCGCTGATCGAGGAGGTCGAGGCCATGGGCGGCATGACCAAGGCCGTCGCCTCGGGGATGCCCAAGCTGCGCATCGAGGAGACGGCGGCCCGGCGCCAGGCCCAGATCGACCGCGGCGAAGAGGTGATCGTCGGCGTGAACAAGTATCGCCTGGCGAAAGAGGATCCGATCGACATCCTGGACATCGACAATGTCAAGGTGCGCGAGGCGCAGATCGCCCGCCTGGACCGCATCCGCGCGACGCGGGACGAGACGAAATGCCAGGCGGCGCTGGACGAGCTTACCCGCCGGGCGAAAGAGGGCGGCAACCTGCTGGAGGCCGCGGTCGAGGCGGCGCGCGCACGCGCCAGCGTGGGAGAGATCAGCATGGCGATGGAAAAGCAGTTCGGCCGCCACCGCGCCGAGGTCAAGACCCTGGCCGGCGTCTATGGCGCCGCCTATGAGGGCGACGACGAATTCGCGCAGATCCAGCGCGATGTCGAGACCTTCGCCGAGGAAGAGGGCCGCCGCCCGCGCATGCTGGTGGTCAAGATGGGCCAGGACGGCCATGACCGCGGCGCCAAGGTCATCGCCACCGCCTTCGCCGATATCGGCTTCGATGTCGATGTGGGGCCGCTGTTCCAGACCCCCGAGGAAGCGGCGCAGGACGCCATCGACAACGACGTGCATGTGGTGGGGATTTCCAGCCAGGCGGCCGGGCACAAGACCCTGGCGCCGAAGCTGATCGCGGCGCTGAAGGAGCAGGGCGCCGGCGACATCATCGTGATCTGCGGCGGCGTGATCCCGCAGCAGGATTACGATTTCCTGAAGAAGGCCGGGGTGAAGGCGATTTTCGGGCCGGGGACCAACATCCCCTCGGCGGCGCGTGACATCCTGGGCCTGATCCGCGCGGCGCGCGCGGCGTGACAGGACTGCGGCCGCGGCGCCCGGCATCGCGGCCGCATGGGTATTTGGGGAACGAAGAAGCCGGCGGTCCCGCCGGACAGGCGAGGGTTGCGGAATGGAGGGCTTGAAAATGGGGCTGCGTCCGGCGCGCGACGGGGATATCCCGGCGATCCTGGCATTCTGGAACCCGCTGATCCGCGAGACCACGATCACCTTTTCCAGCGAGGAGAAGACGGCGCCGGGGCTGGCGCGGATGATCGCGCAGCGCCGGGCGGCGGGGCGGGAATTCCTGGTCGCCGAAGAGGCGGGCGCGGTCCTGGGGCTGGCGAGCTATGACCAGTTTCGCGGCGGCAACGGCTATGCGCATTGCATGGAACATACCGTCATCCTGTCGCCCGCCGCGCGCGGGCGCGGCCTGGGCCGGGCGCTGATGGCGGCGCTGGAGGACCATGCCCGCGGCCGGGGCGCGCATGGGATGATCGCCGCCGTCTCGGCCGAGAATGCCGCCGGTCTCGCCTTTCATCGTGCCATCGGCTATGCGCAGGCCGGGCTGTTGCCGCAGGTCGGGTGCAAGTTCGGGCGCTGGCTGGACCTGGTGCTGATGCACAAGGCGCTGTGACCGCGCATCTTGCCTGTCGGCGGACCCTGTGAAAGACTCGGCCCCGGAAATGCGAGGGCGGGATGAACGACGGGCGCAACGGCACGGTCAAGCAGATCATCTGCATCAAATGGGGCACGAAATTCGGGCCGGAATTCGTCAATCGGCTGCATGGGATGATCGCGCGCAACATCACCCCGCCCTTTCGGCTGTATTGCTTTACCGACGACGCCGCCGGGCTGCATCCCGAGATCGCCGCCCGGCCGCTGCCGGAATTCGATTACCGGGCGCCGGTGAACACCAAGGGGAAATGGCCGAAATCCCGGCTGTGGGGCGATCTTGGCGATGTCACCGGGGTGGTGCTGTTTCTGGACCTGGACGTGATCGTCACCGGCAGCCTGGACGATTTCTTTGCCCATGGCGACCCGGACGACACCATCCTGGGGCTGAACCCGAACACGCCGCTGGAAAAGCTGGGCCAGACCTCGGTCTATCGGATGCGGGTAGGCAAGCTCAAGCCGTTGCAGGACCTGTTTCGCGCTGATCCGCAGGCCGCCGCCGACAGGTTCAGATACGAGCAGCGTTTCGTCACCCGCAACGCGCCGGGCGGGGTGAAGTTCTGGCCCAGGGGATGGCTGGCGCATTTTCGCATGCATTGCGTGCCGAATTTCCCGCTGAACTATCTGCGCGAAGCGCGCATCCCTCCGGGCGCCCGTATCGTCATCTTTCCGGGCGACCTGAACCCGCCCGACGCGATGCTGGGACGGTGGAGCGACAAGGACCTGCATCGCGCGCCGCTGGACCATCTCCGCGCCGCTTTCGACGGGCGCCGGCGCGAGGGGCTGTCGAGGCATCTGCGACATTACCTGCTGCCTGTCGGCTGGGTCGGCGAGCTGTGGCGAGAATAGGCGCGCCGGCCGAGACGCATTACACCCTGCCCGCGGATTTCGCCGCCGCGCTGGGTCATTGCGTGGCGAGCCTGGGCTGGCTCGAAGAGATCATCAAGCGCACCATCTATGCGCTGGACCGGGCGCGGCTGGCCGACGACCTGACCGAGGAAGAGCTGCAAAGCTGGCTGATCCGCATGGGTGCCATAGCCGACGATTCCATGGGCACGCTGATCGAACAGCTGGATGCCGCCATGCGCCGCCATCCGGGGCTGCGCGACCGCAACAGCATCACCGACGGGCTGTCCGCGATCCGCCTGCAGCGCAACCTGTTGTGCCATGCCTCGTGGCGGCCGACCGAGGACCGGGGGCGCTGGCATCCGGCCTTTGTCAATACCAGGGGCGAGGTGCAGAGCCGACCGCTGGGCATCGCCGACCTGGAACGCATCCGCGAGCAGACGGTGGAGATGGGCAAGCGGGTGCTGCGGGTGATGCGGGCCAGCGGGGTGCAAGGCTATTGGGCGGGCGATGACGAGGCGTGACGCCATGCGCGTTGCAAGCCCCGCCGCCATCCGCTAACACCGCCTGGTCCATAGATAAGAGTTTCGCATGCCCGCCCAGAAACCGGGGCCAAACGCCTCTCCGCTTCGTCTCGGCATCGCCGGCCTGGGGACGGTCGGCACCGGCACCGTCAAGATCATCCAGAAACATGCCGCCCTTTTGGCCCTGCGCGCCGGGCGGCCCATCACCATCTCGGCGGTCAGCGCCCGCGACCGGATGAAGAACCGCGACCTGGACCTGTCCGGCTATGGCTGGGAAGAGGATGCCCGCGTGCTGGCGCTGCGCGAGGACGTGGACGTGCTGGTCGAGCTGATCGGCGGCGAGGAGGGGATCGCCCGCGAGGCGGTCACCGCCGCGCTTGGCGCCGGCAAGGATGTGGTGACGGCCAACAAGGCACTTCTGGCGATCCACGGCCAGGAGCTGGCGGAACTGGCCGAGGCCAATGGCCGGGTGATCCGTTTCGAGGCGGCGGTGGCCGGCGGCATCCCGGTGATCAAGGCGATGACCGAATCGCTTGCCGGCAACGAGATCCGCCGGGTCATGGGGGTGATGAACGGCACCTGCAACTATATCCTGACCCGGATGGAGAATGCCGGCCTGCCCTATGAGACGGTTTTCGAGGAGGCCCGCCAGCTTGGCTATCTGGAGGCCGATCCGACGCTGGACGTGGGCGGCATCGACGCCAGCCACAAGCTGGCCATCCTGGCCGCCATCGCCTTTGGCACCCGGCCCAGTTTCGATGCCGTCGAGATCGAGGGCATCGAACGGGTCAGCATCGACGACATCCGCCGCGCCGCCGACATGGGCTATCGCATCAAGCTTCTGGGCGTGGCGCAGATGACCGGGCGCGGGCTGGAACAGCGCATGTCCCCCTGTCTGGTGCCGGCCGACAGCCCGCTGGGGCAATTGCAGGGCGGCACCAACATGGTGGTGATCGAGGGCGATGCGGTCGGCCAGATCGTGCTGCGCGGCGCCGGGGCCGGCGAAGGCCCGACCGCCAGCGCCGTCCTGTCCGACATCGTCGAG
>Ga0164243_10007516_pt1 | contig 16260 bp, 16 predicted proteins | sample OricompcompostOP_FD_108781 | JGI IMG/M metagenome (GOLD analysis project Ga0164243, IMG submission 108781) | Organic Plus compost microbial communities from Emeryville, California, USA - Original compost - Organic plus compost (OP) | ecosystem: Engineered > Solid waste > Mixed feedstock >...
CGAGGAGCTGGAGCGCCGGATCGTCCGGCTGAAGGTGCCGGGGCTCGACGAGGCACTGGCCCGCTCGGTCGTGCGGGTCGTGGGCGCGCTGCGGGCCATGGACCTGCGCAAGGTGCCGTCGGTCGCCGAGACCATCGACTGGGCGCGCACCCTGCTCGCCCTCGGCGCGGGCACGCTGGACGAGACGGTCGTACGGTCCACCCTCGGGGTCCTGCTCAAGCACCAGGACGACGTGCTCAAGGCGACCGCCAAGCTCGACCTGGACGCCCTGTGACCACGCCCCCGGGGGTGGCCGAGCGGCTGACGTCCCTGGTGGGGGCGTTGCGGGCGCACGGCGTGCGGATCGGCACGGGCGAGAGCGTGGACGCGGCCCGCGCCGTCGAGGCGCTCGGCCTCGCGGACCGGGAGCTGCTGCGGGAGGGCCTGGCCGCGACCCTGCTGCACGGAACCGGGCAGCGGCAGGTGTTCGACCCGGTCTTCGACCTGTACTTCCCGCGCGGGATCGGGGGCCCGGAACAGCCGGCGGCGGGCCGTGAGGACCTGCGGGAGCGGCTGGCGGCCGCCCTCGCCGCCGACGACCGGGCCCAGATGCTGCGCCTCGCCGCCGAGGCGGTCGACGGGTTCGGCGGCTACGGTTCGGCGCCGGAGTCGGACGGCTGGTCGTCGTACCAGACGCTGGAGCGGGTGCGGCCGCAGACGCTGATGGCGCGGGTCCGTGACGAGGTGCGGGCGCGGGGCGGCGCCCCGGGGTTCACCGACCGGCTCCTGGAGGACGAGGTCCGGCGCCGGATCGACGCCTTCCGGGCGATGGTGGTCGCCGAGGCGCGGCGCCGGGTGGCCGAGCGGCGCGGCCGGGACGAGATCGCCCGGCGCGGGGTGCGCCCGACCGCGGACCGCGTCGACTTCCTGTTCGCCGGGCGCGACCAGCTGGCGGAGCTGCGGCGGACGGTGCGGCCGCTGGCCCGCAAGCTCGCGACGCGGCTGGCCGCCCGGCGCCGGCGGGCCTCCCGGGGCAGCATCGATCTGCGCAGGACCCTGCGCGGTTCGCTGTCCACGGGCGGGGTGCCGATGCGGCCGGTGCTGCGCCGGCGCCGGCCCGCACGGCCCGAACTGGTGCTGCTGTGCGACGTGTCGGGCTCGGTGTCGGGGTTCTCCGACTTCACGATGCTGCTCGTGCAGGCGCTGCACGACCAGTTCTCCAAGGTGCGGGTGTTCGCCTTCGTCAACCGGGTCGACGAGGTGACCGGGCTCCTGGAGCACGGGGCCGCCGACCCGGAGGGGCTGGCCGCGCGCATCCAGGGCGAGGCCGGGGTCACCGGCTACCACGGCAGCAGCGACTACGGCATGGCGCTGGGCGAGTTCGCCGAGCGGTACGAGGAGGCGGTCGGCCCGCGGACCACCGTGTTCGTCCTCGGTGACGCCCGGACGAACATGAGCGACCCGAACCTGCCGGCCGTCCGCGGGATCGCCCGCCGGGCCCGCCGCGTGTACTGGCTGAACCCCGAGCAGCGCTCCCGCTGGGGCACCGGCGACTCCGCCGCCCCGGCTTACGCCGAGCTGGTGGAGATGCACGAGTGCCGGACCGCCCGGCAGCTCAGCGCCCTGGTGGGGCGCCTGCTGCCGGTGTGATCAGGCGGCGAACTGCCCGTAGAGGACGGCCGGGTCGGCGGCGAGTCCGGCCTTGACCTTGCGGGAGAGGTCGTCGGCGAGCACCTCGAAGGCGTTCGCCTCGACGCCGTCGAGCGCCTGCGCGGCGACGCTCTCGGCGGTGACCTTCGGGGCGTCGATGTGGGCGGTCAGATCGGTGTCGACGTACCCGACGTGCAGGCCGGTGACCTCGATGCCGCGCGGGCGCAGGTCGAGCCGGAGCGAGTTGGTCAGCGACCACAGGGCGGCCTTGGAGGCGCTGTAGGAGTTGGCGAGGCCGATCCAGGACAGCACGGAGTGCACGTTGAGGATGTGGCCGCCGCCGTTGCGCTCGAGGACGGGCACGAAGGCGCGGGTGACCAGGAGCGGCCCGTAGAAGTTGGTCTCGAACTCGCGCCGCACGTCGTCGACGGGCGCCTCCAGGAACTTCGCGTTCACGGACGCGCCCGCGTTGTTGATCAGCAGGGTGACGTCCTGCGCCTGCTCGGCCGCGGCGGCGACGGACGCGGGGTCGGTGACCTCCAGGGCCAGCGGCACGGCGTCGGGGTGGGTGACGGTGCGCGGGTCGCGGGCGGTGGCGTACACCTTCTTCGCGCCGCGCTCGTACAGGTTGTCGACCAGGGCCCGGCCGATGCCCCGGCTGCCTCCGGTGACCAGGGCGACGGATCCTTCGATGGCGGTCATGGGTCTCTCCTCGAAAACGGGGGTGCGTGTCGTGCCGACCCGCGAGGAAACCGATCGGTTTCCACTTCCCGCAGCGTAAACCGATCGGTTTTCAGAGGCAAGCGCGCGGGTGTGTGAGGTGCGTGGCCCTGCCACCGGCCGCCGGGGGCCCGGGGAGAAATCAGGGTGCGGCCCGGATGGTCAGGCCCCGCGGGCTTTCCTACGCTCGGCGTGAGTGGAGGGGGGACCCCATGAAGGCAGTGGTCCAGGACCGGTACGGCTCCGCGGACACCCTGGAGTTCACGGACGCCGAACGGCCGGTGCCGGGCGCCGGCGAGGTGCTCGTGCGGGTGCGGGCGGCGTCCGTGAACGCCTACGACTGGCACTTCATGCACGGCGACCCGCTGATCGGGCGCGGCATGATGGGCTGGCGCCGGCCGAGGACCCGTATCCGGGGCCGGGACCTCGCCGGGGTGGTGGAGACGGTGGGCGCCGGGGTCACGGGGCTCCAGCCCGGCGACGAGGTGTACGGCGAGGCCGACGGCACCTTCGCCGAGTACGTGTGCGCCCGCGCCGGCGAGATCGGTCCCAAGCCGGCCGGGCTCACCTTCGAGCAGGCGGCGGCGATGCCGCTCGCGGGGAACACCGCGCTGATGGCGCTGCGGGACGTCGCCCGCCTTCAGGAGGGCCGGACCCTGCTGGTCAACGGTGCCTCGGGCGGCGTCGGCACCTTCGCCGTCCAGCTCGGGAAGGCGTACGGCGCCGAGGTCACCGCCGTGTGCAGCGCGCGCAACGCCGACCTGGTCCGTTCACTGGGCGCCGACCGGGTCATCGACCGCGCCCGGGAGGACTTCGCCCGGCGCGGCGAGCGCTGGGACGTGGTGCTGGACCTCGTGGGCAACCGCTCGCTGGGGGACCTCCGGCGCGCCCTCGCCCCCACCGGGACGCTCGTGCTGTCCGGCGGAGGCGTCTACGAGGGCGGCAGCGTCGTCGGGCCGATGGCGCTGTTCCTCAAACGGCAGCTGGCGGCGCCCTTCGCGGGCGGGCAGCGGCTGCGGGACGTCACCGCCCGGCAGAGCCGCGTCAACCTCGCGGCCCTGCGCGAACTGGTTGAGTCGGGAAGGATCGCCCCGGTCGTCGAGCGGACCTACGAACTGGGCGAAGCGGCCGAGGCGATCCGGTATCTGGAGGTCGAGCACGCGCGCGCCAAGGTCGTCATCACCGTCTGACGGACCGGCACGCCCCCGCGCACGCCCTACTCCCTGGCGAACTCCCGGGCCGTCTGGCCCTGGAAGTCGTACACGACGACCTGCTCGTCGCCGGCCACCCAGGCGTCGTGCCCCGGGCTGCACACATAGACGTCACCTGGGCCGACCTCGGTCTCGGCGCCGTCGTTCATGCGGATGTGCAGGCGGCCCTGGACGACATAGCCGTTGTGGTGCATCTCGCAGCTGGAGGTGCCCACGATCGGAGCCAGCGACTCGCTCCAGCGCCAGCTCGGCTCCAGGGTGGCCACGGCGAAGTCCAGGTCGCTCAGGTGGACGGCCTCGATGTGGCCGCGGGGGAAATCACGCCGCTCGTCCGGCTTCTCGAGCATCTTCACTTCCAGCATGGCGCGCTCCCTTCGGGCCGCGTCCCGCGCACGCGGCCGGGCCGGTCTCCCAGCGGCCCTGGGCACCGCCGTCGGCGGCCGGTCCCTCTACCACCCCATCGTCCGCCCGGCCACCGGAGCCCGCCAGCCGGGAGTCAGCGCCCCGGCCCGCACAGCTCGGCGAAGCGCCCGGCGTCCACGTTGCCGCCCGAGACGATCACGCCGATCCGGCGCGGGAGCGGTCCGGTCCGGCCGGAGAGGAGGGCGGCGAGCGGGGTGGCGCCGCTCGGCTCGACCACGATCTTCAGGCGTTCGAAGGCGAACCGCATCGCGTCGCGGATCTCGTCGTCGCCGACCAGCGCGATGTCGTCGACGAGCCGCCGGTTCACCGCGAAGGTCAGCTCCCCCGGTGTGTGCACGGCCTGCCCGTCGGCGATGGTGCGGGGCACCGGGACGCCGACCCGCCGGCCCTCGGCGAGCGACCGCCGGGTGTCGTCCCCGGCCTCCGGCTCGACCCCGGTCATCCGGATGCCCGGGTACAGGGCCTTGGCCGCCGTGGCGCTGCCGGCCATCAGCCCGCCGCCGCCGACCGGCACCACCAGCATGTCCAGCTCCCCGGTCTCCTCCAGGAGTTCGAGGGCGGCCGTGCCCTGCCCGGCCATGACGTGCGGATGCTCGTACGGCGGGATCACGGTCAGGCCCCGCTCGGCGGCCAGCGCCTCGGTGACCGCCACCCGGTCGCCGGTGTAGCGGTCGTAGGTGACGACCTCGGCGCCGTAGCCCTCGGTCGCGGCCCGCTTCGACGGCGGCGCGTCCTCGGGCATGACGATGACCGCGGTGGTCCCGAGCTCGCGGGCGGCGAGCGCGACGGCCTGGGCGTGGTTGCCGGACGAGTAGGCGGCGATGCCGCGGGCGAGCTGCTCCGGGCTCAGCCGGGACGCCGCGTTGTACGCGCCGCGGAACTTGAAGGCGCCGACCCGCTGGAAGTTCTCGCACTTCAGGAAGACCTCGGCGCCGACCCGTTCGTCCAGGACACGGGAGCGCAGCACCGGGGTGCGGTGGGCGACGCCCGCGAGGCGCGCGGCCGCGTCACGGACGTCGTCCAGGGTGACCGTCGGGGTGGTGGTCGTCACGCGTGCCCTCCAGCGGGGGTGAGGTCGTGTCCGGCGTCCCCGACCCTACGTCCGTTCCTCCAGCAGCTGGGGGCCGTTGTTGCGGACGTTGTTCACCGCCGTGGAGACCGGGCGGGCGGCCAGGTGGCCCTCGGCCGGCTGGACCAGCAGGGCGCGCAGGCCGTCCGTGGACTCGTGGCGCGGGTCGAGCCAGGCGTCGTAGTGGTCGGGAGCGAGCGCCAGCGGCATCCGGGGGTGGACGCGGCCGGCGGCGTCGGTGGCCTCGGTGGTGATGATGGTGCAGCTCAGCAGCCAGGCGGCGGGGTCGTCGTCGTCCTTGACGGCCGGGTCGCGCCAGAACTCGTACAGTCCCGCGAGGGCCAGGACGCTCCCGTCCTCGGGGTGGATGAAGTAGGGCTGCTTGCGGACCTTGCCCGACGTGTCGTCGCGGACCTGCTCCCACTCGTAGAAGCCGTCCGCGGGGAGCAGGCAGCGGCGTTTGACGAAGGCGCGGCGGAAGGCGGGCTTCTCGTGGACGGTCTCCACGCGCGCGTTGATCAGCCGCGCGCCCGTCTTCACGTCCTTCGCCCAGGACGGCACCAGGCCCCAGCGCATCGGCCGCAGCGCGCGCGGCGCCGGCGCGTCCTCGGCCGCGCCGCGCGGCCGGCGTTCCAGGACCGCCCACACGTCGTCGGTCGGCGCCACGTTCCAGCTGGGTTCCAGGGCCTCCTCCGGGTGCCACTCGGCGACCTGGAAGAGCTGCGCCAGGTCCTGGGGGCTGCGGGTTGAGGCATAACGGCCGCACATGGGGACACTGTGCCACGGGCCGGGCACCCGGTCCTGACGGGCGCCGGCCCTGCCTCCGCTCGCCGCGGCTCAGCCGCGCAGCGTGCGCGACGGGCTGGTGCCGTACATGTCGCGGTAGAGGGCGGCGAAGCGGCCGGGGTGGGGGAAGCCCCAGCGGGCGGCGACGGCGCCGACCGACGTCTCGTCGCCCGGTCCGGCCGCCAGCAGGTCGCGGTGGGCGTGGCTGAGCCGGACCTGCCGCACATAGCCGAGCGGCGTGATGTCCAGGTGCCGTCTGAACGCGTACTGGAGCGTCCGGATGGTGACGTGGGCGGCGGCCGCGATGTCGGCGACGGTGATCGGCTCGTGCGCGTGGTCCTCTATGAACGCGACGGCGCGCCGCAGCGTCGCCGAGTGGGCGTCCGCGCGGTCCCGCGCGGTGGGGTCGGTGCGCGCGTTGTTCGGGAAGGCCGCCAGGACGCTCGCGGCGAGCAGCTGGGCGCCGGCCGACACGACCAGGGGCTCCGCGGCGGCGTCCGTGTCGCCCAGGACGTGGTCGCGCAGATAGATGATCGTGCGCTTGAGCCGCTCGGCGGCGGCCGGGGTGTGCGGCCGGTGCCCGGTGAGCCGGACGGGCTCCAGCAGCGTCCTGCCGGACCCGGCCGCGAACTGGTCGAGCAGGCCCGGGTCGAACATGGTGATGCTGTAGCGGGCACCGCGCATCCGGCCCGCGTACGGCAGCTCCGCCGGCGCGAACATCACGAGGTCGCCGGGGCCGAAGTCGTCCCGGACGCCGTGGAAGACATGGTCCTCGAAGGCGCCCTCGTGGATGACGCCCAGGCATATCCGGCCCAGCGCGGCCACCGAGTAGGTCATGTCGAAGTCGAAGTGGACCTCGTCCACGCTCATCGACGCGTCGGACTCCCGCCGGATCCGCGCCCGGCCGGCCTCACGGGTGGTGCTGCCGATGCTCATCCGGGCGTAGGCGCGGCAGAGGAACTCCTCGGTCGCCTCGAGGTCGTCACTGTCGAAGGTCAGCGAACCCATGGCGCCCTCCTGCCCGCATCGCCGCGGCGTACGGTCCGGTGACCGGACGTTCCGACTTCGAAGCATCGCATTTCGTTTTCCGTACAGCCACCGCTCCGACGATTCGTTCACCGCACCCTCTTACCCGCGGATCGGGGGCAGCGTGTCTGTAACGGTACGACTGACTTCCCGGAGAGCCATTTCGCCATGTCGGAGCAGGTGGAGAGCGACGAGACGATCGCGGCGCTGCGGGAGGAGGTCGCGCAGCTCCAGCACGCCGTCCTGTCGCACGCGATCGTGGACCAGGCGATCGGCGTGGTGGTCGCCTACGGCGGGGTGCGTCCCGGCACGGCCTGGGACGTCCTCAAGGAGGTCTCCCAGCACACCAACACCAAGCTGCGGGAGGTCGCCGAGTTCGTCGTGCGCTGGCCGCACGAGGGACAGCTGCCCGAGGACCTGCGCAGCGCCCTGAGCGCCGCCGTGTTCCGGGCGAATCCGCACCACCGGGCCGAACAGCCGGCCGGCTCCTGACCGGCCCGCCGCCCGCTCAGGGGCGGCGCCAGGAGTCGTCCGGCAGATGCGAGCCGGCTTGCGGGCCCATGCGCAGCATGCCGCCGTCGACCGCCCACGAGGCGCCCGTGACGTAGGACGCGTCGGGTCCGGCGAGGAACGCGATCACCGCCGCGACCTCCCGGGCGTCGCCGGGGCGGCCGAGGGGGACGCCCGGCCGGCGCTCGCCGGAGACGTCGGTGTCGGTCTGGCCGGTCATCGGGGTGGCGATCTCGCCGGGCGCGACGGCGTTCACCGTGATCCCGTGCTCGGCGAGCTCCAGCGCCATCACCTGGGTGAGCAGTCCGAGCCCCGCCTTGGCCGCGCAGTAGGGTGCCGCGCCCACCCGCGGCTGGTGCTCGTGGACGCTGGTGACGTTGACGATCCGGCCGCCGCCGCCCTGCCGGATCATGCGGTGCGCGGCCCTCTGCCCGCACAGGAACGGCCCCATCAGGTCGACGTCGAGGACGTCACGGACCGTGTCGTGGTCCAGCTCCAGGAACGGTGTCATGGTGCCCGTCCCGGCGTTGTTGACCAGCACGTCGATCCGCCCGAGCGCGTCGGCCAGCCGGTCGACGGCGTCGGCGGCGCCGGGCAGCCGGGTGAGGTCCAGCCGCTCGACGGCGGCGCGGCGTCCGGTGGCGCGGACCTCGTCGGCCGTGCGCAGCGCCCCTTCGCGGTCGGTGTGCCAGGTGACGCCGATGTCCATGCCGGCCTCGGCGAGGCGTACGGCGGTGGCGCGCCCGATCCCGGAGTCGGACCCCGTGATCACGGCCACCGGGGTGGCGGCGCCGTCCGGCCCGTCGTCGTGCTGCGATCCCATGGGGGCTCCCCGCGTCGCGTCTCTGCGCCGGTCCGGTGCGCGGCCGGCGTCCGAAGGAGAGTCCGCGTACCCCGCCCCGTCCCGGCCATACCGGGGCACCCGGGTGACACCGCCCGGGGCCGCGTTTCCGGTGGGGGCCGGCGGGCACCCGGCCCGCATGCATCTGAGTAGCGCCCCGATCGCGGACAGCTCGCTGGCCCTGCTGGCCAAGGGATACGCCTGGCTCCCGGACCGCCGGCGCCGTACCGCGCGCTCCCTCGTCCGGGCGCGGGTGATGGGCCGGCACACGGTCGCCCTGCGCGGCCCCGAGGCGGTGCGGTTCTTCTACGACGAACGGCATGTGGCCCGCCGCCCCGCGCTGCCCGGCCCGGTGCTGAGCACCCTGTTCGGGCATGGCGCCGTGCACACCCTGGACGGCGTGGAGCACCGGGCCCGCAAGGGCATGTTCCTGGACCTGCTCACCGGACGCGAGGCCGTCGCCGGTGCCGTGGAGAGCGTCGCCGCCGCCTGGGACGAGGCGGTGCCCACCTGGTGCGCGCGGCCGTCCGTGGTCCTGTTCGACGAGGCGAGCCGGGTGCTCACGCGGGGCGTGTGCCGGTGGGCCGGCATCCCCGTCGACGACGTGGACGGCGTGGCCCGCGACCTGGTCGCCATGGTCGACGGGTTCGCCACGCCCGGCCCCCGCCACTGGCGGGCCCGGCGGGCGCGGTCCCGCGGCGAGGCCTGGCTGTGCCGCCTCGTGGAGGACGTGCGGGCGGGCACCGCCACCGCGCCCGAGGGGTCGGCGCTGGACGTCGTCGTCCGGCACCGGGACGCCGACGGCCGTCCGCTCGACCCGCACACGGCGGCGGTCGAACTGCTCAACGTGATCCGGCCGACCGCCGCGGTCACCTGGTTCGTCACCTACGCCGGGCACGCGCTGCACCACCGGCCGCAGATCCGGGAGCGGCTGGCGCAGGACGGTCCCGCGTATGCCGTGGCGTTCGCCCATGAGCTGCGGCGCTTCTACCCGTTCGCCCCGTTCGTGGGCGGCCGGGCCGCCACCGACCTGGAGTGGGAGGGCGAGCCGATCCCGGCCGGGACCCTGATCCTGCTGGACCTGTTCGGCCAGAACCACGACCCGGACCTGTGGAGCGACCCGTACACCTTCGACCCGGAGCGGTTCCTGGGCCGGGCACCCGGGCGTGACGAGCTGGTCCCGCAGGGCGGCGGCGACCCGGCCGCGGGCCACCGGTGCCCCGGCGAGGACATCACGGTGGCGCTGCTGTCGGTCCTCGGGCCGCGCCTGGCCCGCCTGGAGTACCGGGTGCCGGCGCAGGATCTGCGGATCCCGCTCAACCGCCTGCCGTCCCGGGTCCGCAGCGGCCTGGTCCTGGAAGGCGTCCGCGCGCCGGTGCCGGCGGCCGCCGCGGTCCCCGCCTGAGACGCCGTAGGGAGACCTGATGAACCTGCTGGGCATCTACCTCAACGACCACCTGGCCGCGGCCACCGGCGGCGCCGAGCGGGCCCGCCACATGGCGCTGTCCTCGGCGGGTACGGAACTGGCGGCGGCCCTGGAGCCGATCGCGGCGGAACTCGTCGAGGACCGGGCCGCGCTGCTCGCCGTCATGAGGCGGCTGGACGTGCCCGTACGGCCGTACAAGGTCGTCGCGGGCCGTCTCGCCGAGCGCCTCGGCCGGCTGAAGACGAACGGCCGGATCGTACGGCGCTCCCCGCTGACGTCGCTGGTGGAGCTGGAGGCGCTGCGGCTGGACGCGGAGGCCAGGGCGACGGTGTGGCAGACGCTGCGGGACCTCGCCGACCGCGACGACCGCCTCGACCCGGACCAGCTGGACCACCTCCTGGAACGGACGCGGCGCCGGCAGGGCGCCCTGGAGGAGCTGCGCCGCCGCCGGATCGGCCCGGCGCTCACACCGGCGTAGGCGCCCTCCCCGCCGTCACCCTGACCCGCTGCCCGTGCCGGCAGGGCACCAGGCGGTCGGCCAGTCCCAGGGACGCCAGTTCGTCCAGGAACGCGCTCAGCGGGGAGCGCATCACCGTGTAGTCGCCGTAGTGGACCGGCAGGACGCGGTGCGGGTCGAGGCGGCGGGCGAGTTCGGCGCCCTGGGCGCCGTCCATGGTCACCACGAATCCGCCGGGCAGGGTGGTGCCGCCCAGGTGCAGGACGGCGAGGTCGGCGGCCGGGAAGTGCCGGGTGATCTCGTCGAGGCCGTCGTGCACGAGGGTGTCGCCGGACAGGTACAGGCGCAGCCGGACGGGGCCGTCCGCGGGCCCGAACTCCAGCATGCTGCCCATCACCGGGGGCAGCAGCGCCCGCAGGGCCGCGTTGCCCGCGTGCCGGCCCGGCAGCGCCGTGATCCGGACCCGTTCACGGCCGTTGCCCAGGGTGAGTCCGCGCCAGGTCCGGATGCCGGCCGTGCGGGGGAACCGGTGCAGGACCCGCAGACGCCGGGCGGCGTGCGGGGTGGTGACCACCGGCACGGTGTGGTCCAGGTACCGGCTCGCGCGCCGGTCCCAGTGGTCGCCGTGCAGATGGGACAGCACGATCCCGTCCAGCCGGGGCAGTTCGCCGGTGCCGAGCGCGGGCTCGGTCAGGCGCCGGCTCCACAGGCCGTACCCGAGGTGGGCGTACTGGCCGCGGTGCAGGAAGTTCGGATCGGTGAGCAGGGTGAGTCCGCCGTAGCGGATCACCAGGGTGGCGTTGCCGACGAAGTGCACGTCGACCGTGTCGTCGGGGGTGTCGTCGCTGACCGGCGTCATGACCGTCCCGTCCGGCGGGGCCCGGAGGCCGCCCCGCCTCGGCAGGCGTTTCCCGGCTCCTCCGGACCCCCCGCAGTACCCCGGCAGCCGCTGATCACTACCCGTTCGGGCGGGTCGCCCCGGCGAGCCGCCCGGCGGTGAGCGCCGCGCCGGCCAGGGCGGCGGCGACGGCCGTCCGGCGCAGGGCGGTGCGCCGGCGGCCGTGCCACCCGCCGTGCGCCGCCCCGTCGCCGGGCGCGGGCACGTGCAGCGCGCCGTGCGTCACCGGGGCCTCCTCGTCGTGGTCGAGGTGCCCCTTCTCCGTCTGGCGGGCCATGACCCGCTCCGCGAGGGCGGGTGCCATCCGCGCCTGCCGTACGAGGGCCCGGCCCGCGGGTCCGACGACGACCTGGCGGCGGGGCCGGCGGGCGAGGCCGACGACGGCGCGGGCGACCCGCTCGGGGGTGTACACGGGCGGCATCGCGACGACCTTGCGGCCGGTGTGGTTCGCCGCGTGCTCGAAATGCGGGGTGTCGATGGTCGCGGGCATCACCGTGCAGACGTGGACGCCCTTCACGCCCTCGACGTGCAGCTGCTGCCGCAGGCTCCCCCCGAGCCCTTGCACGGCGTGCTTGGACAGGCTGTACGGGTGGCTGTACGGCTGCGGGACGGCCCCGACGATCGACGAGATGTTCACCAGCGTGCCCGCGCCCTGCTCGCGCATCACCCGCAGCGCCGCCCGGGCGCCGTGCACGTAGCCCATCACGTTGACGTCCAGCACCCGGCGGAAGTCCTCCAGCGGGACGTCCTCGAAACGGCCGAACGCGTTGACGGCGGCGTTGTTCACCCACACGTCGATCCGGCCGAACTCCGTGACCGCCGCGCGCGCCAGGTGCTCGACGGCGCCGGCGTCGGTCGTGTCGGTCGGGACGACCAGCGCGCGGGCCCCGCGGTGCCGGCGGCACAGCCGGGCGGTCTCCTCCAGCGCCTCCTCGCGGCGTGCGGCCAGCACGACCGCGCACCCCTTGCGCGCGAAGGCCTCGGCGGTGGCCCGTCCGATGCCGCCCGACGCCCCGGTCACCACCACCACGTGGTCGCGCAGTTTCATGCCGTTCCTCCTCGGTCCGCCGACGCCGGGCCCTCTGCCCGGGCGCGTGGCGTCCCGGGTACCCCGGCGGCCCGCGCGTGACCGGATCGGCACGGGCGCGCTCCGGCCGGTTTCCGGTGCGGGAACCGCGGCACTCGGTACCCGGTGGGGGTGCGCCTGCGCCCGACGGCGGAGCCCGCCACCGTTGGAGACGGAGACTCCGGCGACGGGGCGGAACAGAGAGCGACCGATGACGACGATCGGTGTGGAAGAGGAGTACCTGCTGCTGGACCCGGTGACGGGTCTGCCCGTGCCCGCGGCCGACAAGGTCCGCGCGGCGGCGGGCCTCGCGCCCTTCGTGGGCGACCAGGAGGTGCAGAGCGAGCTGCTCCAGGCGCAGGTCGAGGTGGCCACGCCGGTGTGCGAGACGCTGGAGGAGGCGGGCGGGCATCTGCTGCGGCTGCGGCACGCGGTGGGGGCGGCGGCCGAGCGGTACGGCTGCCGGCTCGCGCCCTGCGGCACGTCGCCGCTGCGGCACGGACGGCCCGTGGCCGTCACCGACAAGGCCCGCTACCGGGCCATGCGCTCGCAGGCCCCGCAGCTGGTGGCGGAGCAGCTGGTCAACGGCATGCACGTCCACGTGGCCGTCCCCGGCCGCGAGGAGGGCGTGCAGGTGATGAACCGGCTGCTGGTGTGGCTGCCGACCCTGACGGCCATGGCGGCGAACTCCCCGCTGTGGGACGGGCACGACACGGGGTTCGCCAGCTGGCGCACGGTGGTCTTCAGCCGCTGGCCGGTCAGCGGGATGCCGCCGTACTTCGCGGACGTGGCCGACTACGACCGGCGGGTGCAGCGGCTGCTGAAGAGCGGTCTGATCGCGGACATCGGCCAGCTGTACTGGATGGTCCGTCTGTCCGCGCGCTATCCGACGATCGAGGTGCGCTGCCTGGACGTGCAGCTGCGCCCCGACGACGCCGTGCTGTTCGCCGGTCTGGTCCGGGCCGTCGTCCGTACGGAGCTGGAGTCGGTCGAGGCCGGGGCGCCCGCGCCCGACGTCGCGCCGGAGCTGCTGCGGGCCTCGCTGTGGCACGCCGCCCGGCACGGCCTGAACGACACGCTCGTCGATCCCCACGGCGAGGCACGGCGGGCCGGTGACGTGCTGTACCAGCTCCTGCGGCACGTCTCGCCGGCCCTGGAGGAGGCCGGGGACACCCGGCTGGTGTCGGGCCTGGTCCACCGGCTGCTCCAGGACGGGACCGGTGCCGACCGTCAGCGGGCCGCGCTGGCCGAGGGGGGCCTGCGGGCGGTGACGGAGCTGATCGTCGGATGAGCGGGGCCGCGCGGCGGCGCCTGCTGCGCTTCGACGGCTGGATCGCCGGGCTGGGCACCACGTCCGGGGTGCGGATCGTCGTCGGGCACTGGCCCGTCTCACCGTTCGGGCCGTTCTCCGACGTCATGCTCGAACGGGCCGACGGGGAACGGCTGTTGCTGGCGCCCACGCCCGGCACGGCCGACTTCGTCGCGGCGACCTACACGTTCGACACCGTGCGGGTCGTCCCGGTCGACGTGACGGTCGCGGGCCGGGTGTGGACGGTCACCGCGGGGCCGTTGCGGCTGCGCTTCACCACCGGCCGCCGTACCGCGCCGGGGCTCCTCCTGCGCGCGGTCCCGGCGCCACTGGCCCGCCGCCCCGCCTGGAGCGCCCTGACGGACCGTCCGGCCCGGCTGCTGATGCGCGGTGTGCGGACCCGGGGCAGCGCCGGGGGCGGGCGCCGCGAGTGGTACGGCGCCCGGGACCTGCGTCCTGTGACGTCGCTGTCGGCGACCTTCGAGGGCCGCGACCTGGGCGCGTCGGCTCCCGTGGAACCCCCGGTGCGCTTCGGCTTCGGCTCGGTGCCGCGCCGCCCGGCCGTCACCCGGGTCACGACCACGGTGGATCCGGGCGCCGGGTGAGGCGGCGCGGTCCGGGTACTCGGCCGTTCCACGGCGACGGTTCCCGGACGGGTCCCGGGACGAGGGCAGGAGTGATGCACGATGACGGACCGGCTGCCGTTCCCTCCCCCCGGCCGGGTGCTCGACGGGGGTGAGCTCGCGGAGGTCGCCCGGGCGGTGGCCGAGGCGGAGGAGGCGTGGACGGACCTCCTTCAGCACCCGGACGGGGACCGCGGCTACGCGGAGATATTCCTCGACCGGCACCTGGGGGTCTGGGTCCTGGAGTGGACCGACGACGCCCACGACACCGGCTACCACGACCACGACCGCTCCGCGGGGGCCGTGCACGTGGCGCGCGGGGCTATCCGGCACGAGCATCTGCGCCTGGGCCACCGGCCGGTGGGCGACCGGGTTCCGGCGGGCGAGGGGTTCTGCTTCGACGAGACGTTCATCCACCGCATGCGCCGTGAGCCGGGCGCCGGGCCGACCGTCACCATCCACGCCTACTCGCCGCCGCTGGAGCGGACCGGGCAGTACGGCGAGCAGGAGGACGGGCTGCTGCACCGTGTGCCCACGGACTCGGAGGAGAGCCTGTCACCGAAGGGCCGTCAGGGCACGCCCAGCACGGCGGGCACACCGGGCGGGACACGGCACCTCCCACGGTGACCGTCCCTCCGACACGCCGGTGCTCACCCGGACGAATGGTTGATTGGGCCGTTCGACGCAGAACAGGCGCCCGCCGGGCCGTGCGGACGGGCGGACAGGACTAGGTTCCGCAAGGCTGGTGACCTGTCCCAGCGACAGAACCGAGAGCCGCCGCCCGTCAACGCCTGTGCCGATTGCGAGAACTGATGGCGATCCAGACCGAACCCGTGTCCCCCGTACCCGCGGCGGAACCCCGCAGCAGAGGGGAGGTGATCATCAACTGGATCACCACGACGGACCACAAGAAGATCGGTCACCTCTATCTGATCACGTCGTTCGCGTTCTTCCTGATCGGCGGTCTGCTGGCCATGGTGGTCCGGGCGGAGCTGGCCCGGCCGGGACTGCAGATCGTCTCCAGCGAGCAGTACAACCAGGCGTTCACCATGCACGGCACGATCATGCTGCTGCTGTTCGCGACGCCGACGTTCGCCGGGTTCGCCAACGCCATCATGCCGTTGCAGATCGGCTCCCCGGACGTCGCCTTCCCCCGGCTGAACATGCTGTCGTACTGGCTGTTCGCGCTGGGCGGTCTGATCGTGCTCGGGAGCTTCCTCACCCCCGACGGCGCGGCCGACTTCGGTTGGACCGCGTATCCGCCGCTCAGCGGGGGCGAGCGCACCACGCACGTCGGCGGTGACCTGTGGATCATGGGTCTGGCGCTGTCCGGCTTCGGCACGATCCTCGGCGCGGTCAACTTCATCACCACGATCATCTGCATGCGCGCCCCGGGCATGACGATGTTCCGGATGCCGATCTTCACCTGGAACGTGCTGCTCACCTCGGTGCTCGTGCTGCTCGCCTTCCCCGTCCTCGCCGCCGCGCTGCTGGTGCTGGAGGCGGACCGGAAGTTCGGCGCCCAGGTCTTCGACGCGGGGAACGGCGGCCCGGTGCTGTGGCAGCACCTGTTCTGGTTCTTCGGCCATCCCGAGGTGTACATCCTGGCGCTGCCGTTCTTCGGCGTGGTCACCGAGATCTTCCCGGTCTTCGCGCGCAAGCCGATCTTCGGCTACATGGGCCTGGTGGGCGCCACCATCGCCATCACCGGCCTGTCGGTCACCGTGTGGGCCCACCACATGTTCGCCACCGGAGCGGTGCTGCTGCCGTTCTTCTCCTTCATGAGCTATCTCATCGCCGTGCCGACGGGGGTGAAGTTCTTCAACTGGATCGGCACCCTGTGGAAGGGCTCCCTGTCCTTCGAACCACCGATGCTCTGGGCGGTGGGCTTCCTCGTGACGTTCCTCTTCGGTGGTCTGACCGGCGTCCTGCTGGCCTCTCCGCCGCTCGACTTCCACGTCCACGACAGCTACTTCGTCGTCGCCCACTTCCACTACGTGCTGTTCGGCACGATCGTCTTCGCGATGTTCGCCGGATTCAGCTTCTGGTGGCCGAAGATGACCGGCACCATGCTCGACGCCCGCCTGGAGAAGATCCACTTCTGGACGCTGTTCGTCGGCTTCCACACCACGTTCCTCGTCCAGCACTGGCTGGGCGCTGAGGGCATGCCCCGCCGGTACGCCGACTACCTCGCAGCCGACGGCTTCACCGCCCTGAACACGGTCTCGACGATCGGCGCGTTCCTGCTGGGCCTGTCCACCCTGCC
>Ga0164243_10007518_pt1 | contig 16259 bp, 15 predicted proteins | sample OricompcompostOP_FD_108781 | JGI IMG/M metagenome (GOLD analysis project Ga0164243, IMG submission 108781) | Organic Plus compost microbial communities from Emeryville, California, USA - Original compost - Organic plus compost (OP) | ecosystem: Engineered > Solid waste > Mixed feedstock >...
TACGTCTTCATCGCGCACGACCTGTCGATCGTCCGGCACATCTCCGACCGGGTCGGGGTGATGTACCTCGGCCGGATCGTGGAGACCGGCACGGACACCGAGATCTACGACCATCCCACCCACCCCTACACCCAGGCGCTGCTCTCCGCCGTGCCCGTGCCCGACCCGAGGGCGCGGGAGCACCGGGAGCGGATCGTGCTCACCGGGGACGTGCCGTCGCCGACGAACATCCCCTCCGGCTGCCGCTTCCGCACCCGCTGCTGGAAGGCGCGGGAGCGGTGCGCGGTGGAGGTGCCCGCGCTGGCGGTGCCGCCCTGGTTCGCGGAGGCCGGGGGCCCGGCGGCGCACGACTCGGCGTGCCACTTCGCGGAGGAGAAGCACGTGGTGCCGGCGGAGGACGGGCCGAAGTGACGCGGCCCGGAACGGGTACGGGCCGGGGTGACATGGCGCACCCCGGCCCGTTCACGGCACCCGCACGGCCGTACGCTGACCAGCCTTCCCTGTCCGTATATCGGTACCGCTTCGGGGGAGTTGCCCCGGTGTTAACGCGTGGCGGAGGCGTCCGGGAGGGACAGGGAGCGCTTGAGGAAGCCGAGCTGGAGGCGGAGCAGGTTCTCGGCGACCTCCTCCTGCGGGGTCATGTGCGTGACGCCGGACAGCGGCAGCACCTCGTGCGGGCGTCCGGCCGCGAGCAGGGCTGAGGACAGCCGCAGGGAGTGGGCGACCACCACGTTGTCGTCCGCGAGGCCGTGGATGATCATCATCGGCCGGTGCTGCTCGGCCGCGTCGACCAGACCGGCGTCGTCGATCAGGGAGTTGCGGCGGTAGACCTCCGGCTGTTCGTCCGGGTGCCCGAGGTAGCGCTCCTGGTAGTGGGTGTCGTACAGGCGCAGGTCGGTGACCGGGGCGCCGACCACGGCCGCGTGGAAGACGTCGGGGCGGCGCAGGACGGCGAGGGCGGCCAGGTAGCCGCCGAAGGACCAGCCGCGGATCGCGACCCGGTCCAGGTCCAGCGGGAAGTCCCCGGCGAGCGCCTGGAGCGCGTCGACCTGGTCCTGGAGGACGACGGCCGCGAGGTCGTCCTTGACGGACTTCTCCCAGGCGGGGGAGTGTCCCGGGGTGCCGCGCCCGTCGGCCACGACCACCGCGAACCCCTGGTCGGCGAACCACTGCGAGGTCAGGTGCGGATTGTGGGCGGCCACCACCCGCTGGCCGTGCGGACCGCCGTAGGGGTCCATGAGCACCGGCAGAGGGGTGTCACCGGCGTAGTCCCGAGGCATAAGCACGGCGCACGGGATGCGGCGTGCGCCCCCCTGTGTCAGCGTCACGCGGGGGGACAAACCGGGGTCTTCGGCGTACGAGGGGACAGTCGCCGTCTGTTTCCCGTCACGCAGTACCCGCACCCGCGAACCTGGCCGATCCAGGGTCGCCGAGACCAGCACCGTGACCCCTCCGGAGCGCACCGCCGTGTGCACGCCGGGCTCCTCCGAGACGCGCTCCACGCCCAGTTCGTTCACCCGGTAGACATGGACCTCGCCAATTTCCGCAGCGGCCGCCTCCGCCCCCGCCGACGCCGAGACCAGCACGTCGTCGTCCGAGACGTCGAGCACCGCACGGATGTGCAACTGCGGTCCGGTGAGCGGTCGTTCACCCACGGCGAGGCGCCGGGCGCCCCCCTCGTCGGCGATCCGGACCAGCTGTCCTGAGGGGCTCCAGCAGGGCACACCGGGGAAAAGTTCCAGCCATTCCGGATCTTCGTCGGCGTGCACCATCCGGGTCGCGCCGGTGTCCGGGTCGACGGCCAGGATCAGCTGCGCCCGCTGGTCGCGCGCCTGTACGAGCAGCAGCGGGGCACCCGCCCCTGACCAGTGCACTCGCGCCAGATACGGGTAGCGCTTGCGGTCCCAGGAGACCTCCGTGCGCGCGCCTTCGAGGTCCACGACGAACAGCCGTACATCCGCGTTCGGGGTGCCGGCCGCCGGGTAGCGGACGCGGTGCGGCGCACGGTCCGGGTGGGCCGGGTCGGAGATCCACCACTCCCGCACCGGCGTGTCGTCCACCCGCGCCACCAGCAGCCGGTCCGACTCCGGGGACCACCAGAAGCCGCGCGAACGGCTCATCTCCTCGGCCGCGACGAACTCGGCCAGCCCGTAGGCGACCTCCTCCGACTCGGGGGTGGTGAGCGCGCGGTCGTCCGCCCCCTCCGCCGAGACCACCCGCAGCGCGCCCCGCGCGACGTACGCGACATGCCGTCCGTCGGGTGAAGGACGGGGGTCGATCACCGGTCCCGGCACGGGCAGTTCCCGTGCCGTGCCGGCCCGCAGCTCGGCCGTGAAAAGCCGTCCTGACAAGGCGAAAGCCGCCAACTCCACGGCCGCGTCGGTGGCGTAGCCGATGATGCCGGCGCCTCCCTCACGGCTGCGTTCGCGCCGCGCGCGCTCCTCGGCGGAGAGTTGCTCCGAAGCGCCGCCCAGGAGGGCGCGCGGGTCGGCGGCCACGCGCTCCCCGCCCCCGTTCGTGTCGAGCACCCAGAGGGCGTTGGCCCGGTCCGTTCCGGAGCCTGAGCGGAGGAACACGACACGTGAGCCGTCGGGCGCCACGCTGAAGGAACGCGGCGCGCCGAGGGTGAAGCGGAGGGTGCGGGCGTGCCGCCGGGGGAAGGAGTCCGTCTCGGTCGTCATGCCCTGACCATATTGGCCATGCGCCCCCTTGTGCGGCCGTGCGCCGATCGATGCGCACGTACGGATAGTTATGATCGTTAGCGCATAGTGGGTATGAACCTGCTGCCTGCTGTGTGGACGTACTGCCCCCATATTCCTGTCCCCCCGCGCCCCTGGGATCCTTGGAGGTGAGCCGCCGTGGCACTCTCGATTTCGGCGGTGGTGCTGCTGGCGATCATCGTCTTCCTGCTGATCAAGAAGTCGGGACTGAAAGCAGGACACGCGATCGTGTGCATGCTGCTCGGCTTCTACCTGGCCTCGTCGACGATCGCCCCCACGATCAGTGAAGTGACCTCCAACATCGCGGGGATGATCGGCAGCCTCAACTTCTGAGTGCGGCCGTCGCCGGCCTCTCGCGTGTTACCCGCCGGTAAGCCATGATGGCCGGGCCAGCATTCACGCGCGCAGGGCGGAGCCGACGGTGACGACATCCGAGGAACAGAGCCAGGGACGCAAGCCGACGCGGACCAGGGTCCACGTCTTCCGTGACGACGCCCTGGGCGACCTGGACGCGGTGGGTCTCGCCGCGGCGATCCGGCGGGGCGAGGTGAGCGCCGCCGAGGTCGCCCGCGACGCGGCGGCCCGGGTCCGGGACGCCGACGCCCAGCTGGACGCCGTCCAGGTGCGTCTCGACGTCCCCGCCCGTCATGACGCCGACGGCGGCGCGTTCGCCGGGGTGCCGACCTTCGTGAAGGACAACACCGACTTCGCGGGTCTGCCCACGGGCCACGGCAGCGCCGCCTTCGTGCCGCGCCCGGCCCGGCGGCACGCCGGCTTCACCCGCCAGCTGCTGAGCACGGGCGTCACGGTGCTGGGCAAGACGCGGCTGCCCGAGTTCGGCTTCAGCCCCAGCACGGAGTTCGAGGAGGGCCCGCCGGTCCGCAACCCGTGGAACACCGGCCATTCGGCGGGCGGTTCGTCCGGCGGCAGCGCGGCCCTCGTCGCCGCGGGCGCCGTGCCGGTCGCGCACGCCAACGACGGCGGCGGCTCCATCCGCATCCCGGCCGCCTGCTGCGGTCTCGTCGGCCTCAAGCCGACCCGCGGCCGGACCGTGCCGAACGCGCAGGGCCGCCAACTCCCCATAGACATCGTGGTGGACGGCGTCGTGAGCCGTACGGTGCGGGACAGCGCGGCGTTCCTCGCGGCGGCGGAGCTGCACCACCGCAACCCGAAGCTGCCCTCCCTCGGGCTCGTCGAGGGCCCCTCGGACCGCCGGCTGCGGATCGGACTCCTCGTCGACTCCCCGAACGGCGCCCGCACCGACGACGCCACCCGCGCGGCCGTCACCGACACGGCCCGGCGGCTGGAAGGTCTCGGCCACACGGTGACCCCCGTGGAGCTGGCCATCGACCCGCGCTTCACCGAGGACTTCCTCACCTACTGGGGCCTGCTGTCGTTCCTCATCGGCGCCACGGGACGCACCATGGGCGCGGAGTTCGACCGCCATCGCATGGACGGCCTGAGCCGCGGCCTGCGCGCCACCTACGTCGCCAACTGGCGCCGTACGCCGGGTGTGTTGCGGCGGCTGCGGCGGACGCGGGAGGCGTACGCGGCGGCGTTCCGGGGACTGGACGTCATCCTGTCCCCGGTCCTGGCCCACACCAGCCCGCCGCTGGGCCACCTCAACCCGTCCGTCCCGTACGCCACGCTGATCGAACGCATCCTGGCCTACGTGGCGTTCACCCCGGTCAACAACGTCGTGGGCACCCCTTCGATCTCCCTCCCGGCCGCGTCCCTGACACCGGAAGGTCTGCCGATCGGCGTGATGTTCTCGGGCCGGCCGGGCGCCGAACGGACGCTGCTGGAGCTGGCGTTCGAGCTTGAGGCGGAGCAGGGGTTCCCCGGCATCCGGGACGTCTAGAGGTCAGAGCAGAAGCAGGACCGCCGCGCCCCAGAGGACCGTCAGGGCGACCAGTGGGGGCCCCACGGGCATGCCCTGGCGGTCGGTGAGGGCCTCGCCCGCCGGGCGGAGGTCCGGGCGCAGCAGGAGGGCGCGGAGCTCGTCGGCGACGCGCTGCGCGCCCGGTTCGCGTCCCAGGCGGCGCTCCAGCCAGGCCCAGCCGGTGGGGGAGACGCGCACGGCGTCGTCCTCGGCGCGGCCGATGTCGATGCCGTCGTCCCGGTGCGTCACGGAGAGGACGGCCTCCCACGGGACGCGCCGGACGCGCCAGGCCGTCAGCACCCACAGCCCGTCGCGGTCGGCGGTGATGCGCCAGGTGGTCGCGGTCGCCACGGACGTCACGAGCCACGGCAGGGTGACGGCGAGCATCAGCCAGTGCCAGGACGGGCCGTCCTCCAGCGCGGCCCACACGCCGCCGCCCTGCACGACCAGCAGCCCCGCGCCGAGCCCCCGCGAGAAGCCGTGCGCCCGCCACACCCGCGGCTCCGCCGAGGGCGTCAGACCGGCGGCGATCTCCTCGACCGGCCGCCGGGGGTGCTTCCGCCCGCGCGCCTGCGCACCGCCCGTGTTCCACTGTGGGACGGCCGGCTTCACCGAGGTGACGCTGCACTCGACCGCGACCTCCGGGTCGTTCTCGTCGTCCCGCGCGACGAAGGCGACCTCCGCGCCGGTGTAGGGGGCGCCGTACAGGACGGCCTCCCGCAGGGGAGGGGCGGGCCCGTCAGCGCGCAGGGTCGCCGCGAGCCGCTCCAGGCCGGGGTCGTCGTCCTCCGTCTCGAAGTCGTCGTCGTCCTCCTCACCGCCGTCGTCGTCGGCGTACAGCGAGTGGAACCACAGCACGGGCCGGCGGCCCCCGGTGTCGTCGGCCGCGTACACCCACGTACGGCCGTCCTCCTCGCCCTCGCGCACCAGCACATGCAGCACGGGCAGCGGCCCGCTCCGCAGCCGCCGCGCGCCGAGCCGCCCGGCGACACCGTTCACCAGGAACGCGAGCCCGGTCACGGAGCAGGCCAGCACCAGGAGTTCCCATCCGAAGGCGTCGTACGGCTCGGCGACCAGCACGGCCTGGTCGCCGTCCACGACGAGATCGACGCGGGTGTCGACGGGGAAGTCCTCGGGGAAGGCCGTCTCGATGCGGTGGGCACGCCCCTCGGCGGTGACGGTGAGGAGGCCGTCGTCCTCGTCCACGGCGGTGACCTCACCGGAGAGGTGGGAGGCGGTGGCGGCGCGCTTCTCGTAGGCGTCGGCGACCCCGAGGGCTTGGTGGACGCCGAAGCCGGCGACGGCCAGGAAGAGGACGGCCAGTACGAAGGACATCCGACCCCGGCGGAAGTTCCGGGCGGCGTCGGGGAGCGGCTGGGCGGCCGACCCGGCGGCCTCCAACGCCAGCGCGCGCTGGCGTCCGGCGACGGCCAGCCGGTGCACGAGCCCGGTCACGGCGAACCCGGTGGCGAGCAGATACGCGAGCGCGGAGGGCCGGGCGAACGCGGTGACGCCGTCCTCCACAGCGAGGGCGAGCACGGTGAACGCGAGCCCGCCGATGGCGAGCCGCGGCTGCCGCCACACCCAGTACAGGGACAACACGAGAACGACGGCCACCGCGAGCCCTGTCCAGTCGCTCCCGCACGGCTCGGCGGACGTACAGGCGGGCACGGGCCCGGCCGCCACCTCCCACGCGACGGAGACGGCCAACGCGAGGACGGCGAACAGCGGATGCGCCCAACGCGCGGGCACGGCATTGAGCCAACGACGGACGTCGGCGGTCCGCCACTGGGGAGTCCCGGGAGGTATGTGCTCCGCGGGCAACGGCACGGGTTGTCTGGACACCCGCGCATTATGACCGGACCTGGGGGTCTGTCCGCGTTCGCCTCAGACGACCGTGAAGTACGGCTGCCCGCGCAGGGCCCATACGCACAGGGCGCCGTTCTCCTGCCGGAGTTGACCGAGGGACTTCTCGCCGTGACGCCGGGTGAGCCGAGCCCATAGGGCGTCGTGCGCGCCCTCGAGGGCGACCTTCCGCTCGTCGGTGTCCCAGTGCAGCGACTCGCTGATCCCACCGGGAGAGAGTCCGTCCGGAGGCGGGAACGTGCGGCGGATCTCCGCCACGGCGTCCTCGGGATCCCGCTCCGGGGAGAAGACGATGAACGCGGACATCCGGCATGTCATCGACTTCTTCGAAGGGCCCGCACCGAAGAGGCTGATGTGGTGGCCGCGGACGTCGACGCACTCGTCGCGGATCACGACATCGAGCGGCCGCAGCCACGGCACGCCCGCTTCGATCTCCCGCACGCGGGCGAGCAGCTTCTCCGCAGCCGACTCCCGCTCGGCCCGCACCTCCGCGGAGGCGGCGATCCGCCTCAGCATCCATTTCGGCGGCCAGACACGGGAGAACCCCACGATGGTGAACACGAGCAGAAGCCCGAACGTCTCACCGGTCCTGCGCCGCAGCGACCTCACGCGGGACCGTCGTGGCCCACGGAGGTGAGAAAGCCGGCCCAGGCGGCCGGGGCGAAGGTGAGGCGGGGGCCGTCGGTGGTCTTGGAGTCGCGGACGTGGATGGTGGAGGGGGTGGTGGCGACTTCGACGCAGGAGTCGGTCTCGGCTCCGCTGCTGTAGCTGCTCTTGAACCACGCCAGTTCGTGGGTCATGTCTCCCCCAACAGCCGCTCGATGAAGGCGGTCGACTCCAGTGGAGTGAGCGCCTGCGCCCGGATGATGCCGTAGCGCAGTTCCAGGATACGGAGCTGCCGTGGATCGGTGACCGGGCGGCCGCCGGCCACTGCGGGGGAGCGTCCGACCGCTGTCCCGTCCTCGAACTTCAGCACCTCGATCCCGCCGTCCGCCCCGGCGTGCTCCTCGCGGTCCATCGGCATGACCTGGATCTCGACGTTGGGCAACTGGGCGACGACCACCAGGTGTTCGAGTTGCGCGCGGATGATGTCCCGGCCTCCGAGGCGTCGTCGGAGCGTCCATTCGTCCTGGACGAAGCTCAACTCCGGTGCTGAGTCCCGGTCGAAGACCGTCTTGCGGGCCACGCGCGCCGCCACGCCGCGTTCGATCTCCTCCTCCGCGTAGCGCGGCCGGCGCATGCGGAAGAGGGCGCGGGCGTACTCGGGCGTCTGCAGAAGCCCATGAAGGTTCACGGGATCGTAGAGCTGAAGCTCCACCGCCCGCGCCTCCATCTGCGCGAGATCCCGCACCTTCTTCGGGTACCGGACCTTCCTCACGTCCTCCTTCATCGCCGCGACGAGACCGCCCGCCCTCAACACCTCGTCCGCCGTGTCCAGGTACTCGGGGCGAGGAATCCGCTTGCCGCTCTCGATCTTGTAGACGAGGTCCTCGCCGTACCCGACGGCCACCGCGAACTCGGGCACGCGCAGGCCCACGGCCTCCCGCCGCAGCTTCAACTGCCGTCCCACGGTGGCCACGACCGCCAGCGCCCAGTCGTCGTCCGGGTCCACCTCCCAGCCCGGTTCGTCCGCCTGGTCCGTCCCGGGCCCGACCCGTACCGCCTCACCGTTCACCGCCATGTGCGTGCCCCTCCGTGGTGCCGTTCCGTGTTCGCGGCTCCGCGCGCGGCATACCGGCCGACAGTCCGGACACGACCGGACAAGCAGTGGACGGTCACTCTACGCAGCGCTGCGATCACTCATCACGGTACGGCCGTTCGGCCACGCTGAGTCACGTGAATCAGGAAATCGCCCTCACAAGGACCACCCGCCCCGATGCCCAAGTGCGGCACATCAGCGTGCTGTTGTCGTCGACCGCGCGGGGCGCCCGCCTCGCCCGCCTGCTCGCCGTGGACGCGCTGCGGAGCTGGGGTGTTCCGTACGAGACGGCCGGGCAGGTCGTCGCCGAGCTGGCCGCCAACGCCGCCACGCACGGACGCGTGCCCGGCCGCAGCTTCCGGCTGACGCTGTACGTCGTCGGCGCCACGCTCCGCGTCGAGGTCACCGACACACGCGGTGACCGCCGGCCCGTGCTGCGCGAGCCCGACGGCATCGCGGAGTCGGGCCGCGGGCTCTTCCTCGTGGACGCGCTCGCCGACCGCTGGGGAGTCGCCGAGGGCCGCCACCCCCGTAAGACGGTCTGGGCGGAGATCGACCTCACTCCGGCACCGGAACGCGGAACGTCGCGCTTCGGTGACGTCGGCGGTTAGAAGACCAAAGAACTCGGGGGAAAAGCACCCCACCAAGCCCCACCCCTCCCGCCCGCGATCTCGCTCACTCGGGCGGGTGAACCCTCTCGAACCGGCTGGATTTCCTCGCCGTCCAGGCCCCACGCTCAGCGCAGGGCAACGCACCAACGCCCCACCACAACCGCAGACATGAGACGGCCCCCGCCGGGACGGCAATCCCAGGGCGAGGGCCTGACCACCGAGGAAGAACGGACCTTCCCGTGGGTATCCAGAACCCTAGCGTGCCCCCGCGCACGCCGACCCGCGTTGCGGGCAACAAGCACCCGAACCGGGTCCACCGCACCGCCGGCGGGCTCGAGCACGAGAACACCCGCCACGACACCCGCTTCGTGGTGATCGGCAACCACCTGGCCCAGCACCCGGAGCTCTCGCTCCTCGCCATCGGCCTCGGCACCCACCTCCAGTCCCTGCCGAAGGGCGCCCCCGCCGACATCAAGACGCTCGCCGCGCGCTTCCCCGAGGGGGCGACCCGTATCGCAGCCGCGCTGCGGGAGCTGGAGGCCCACGGCTATCTGCGGCGGGAGCGCGTCCGCACGCCCTCCGGCCGCATCGTCACCCGCACGATCTCCTGCAACCAGCCGGCCGCCGCCCGGCAGCGGGCGGAGCAGCCGTGCCGGGAAAGTGCGCCGCCCGCGCCGCGCGAGAAGCGGGTGCGCAAGGCGCTCCCCGCCGTGCCGCGGCCCGCGTACTCCGGACCCGGGCTCCTCCAGGCCGCCGTCGACCTCCTCGCCGACCTGCGCCGCCACGACTCCCGTCTGCTCCTCTCGGCCGAGGACACCGCCCACCTGGCGCCCGGTGTCGCGGCCTGGCTCGAACGTGACGTGACCCCCGTGGCCGTACGCCGTGCCCTGACGGCCGACCTGCCGCCCGAGGGCCTACGGCGTCCGGCGGCCCTCCTGGCCCACCGCCTCGCCTCCCAGCTCCCGCCCCCCGCCCCGTTTCGGGCCCAGGCCACCACCGCCCCGCCGCCGCCCGTCCGCCACCCGCTCCGCACCTGCGACGGCTGCGACCGCGCCTTCCGCGCCCCCGCCCCCACGACCCACTGCCGCGACTGCCGAACCGACCTCCAGGGGGCCGCCTAGCATGAACGTGACGATCCTTGCCCCTGGGCACAGACCACGAGGAGCGAGCGCCATGACCATCGCACCCGACGACGCTCGGCAGAACGCCTCCCACCTGTACCGGGCCATGCGCGACTTCGTGCAGTCGATGGACGACACGCTGCCCGGGAAGTTCGAGGTCACCAAGGAAGGGATCGTCCACGACATGGTGGCGCCCGTGAAGCAGCACGAGTTGACCGTGCTGCGTCTCCGGAAGCGGCTGGAGAAGGTCATGCCGGAGGAGATCGTCGCGCACACGGGCGAACCCGATGTGGAGGGCGAACCCGAGGGGATCATGCGCCGCCCCGACGTCATGGTGATCGCCGAGGAGGACATGGAAGGGGACGGCACCTTCGATCCCCGCACCCTGGTGGCCGCGGTTGAGATCGTCTCCCGGTCCAACCCCGACAACGACTGGGTCGGCAAGACGCGTGACTATCCCCTGCTCGGCGTCCCCGTCTACGCGGTCTTCGACCCCCGCACCGGCACCGGCGCCGTCTTCACGGACATCCACCCGACCCCGGACGGTCCCCGCTACGCCACCCGCAAGGACTTCGTCTACGGCGAGGACGTCACCATCGGCGAATGGACCATCCCCACGGACGGCCTGCCGCGCTACCGCGACGAGGAGAGCGGCCGGACGGGTCCGTCGGACGCGCCCCGCGCCGCATAGGCTTGAGCCCATGACGGAACTGCCCGAGCGGCGTCTGATGCTGGTGCACGCGCACCCGGACGACGAGTCGATCAACAACGGCGCGACCATGGCGCGCTACGCGGCCGAGGGCGCCCACGTGACGCTGGTCACCTGCACCCTCGGTGAGCGGGGCGAGGTCATCCCGCCCGAGCTGCGGCACCTCAGCGGCGCCGCCCTCGGCGGACACCGGCTCGGCGAGCTGCGCGCGGCCATGGCGGCGCTCGGCGTCACGGACTTCCGGCTGCTCGGCGGGGCCGGGCGGTACAGCGACTCCGGGATGATGGGGCTCCCCGACAACGACGACCCCGGCTGCTTCTGGCAGGCCGACGTCGACCAGGCCGCCGGACTGCTCGCCGACGTCATCCTCGAGGTACGGCCGCAGGTGCTGGTGACGTACGACGAGAACGGCGGCTACGGACACCCCGACCACATCCAGGCCCACCGCGTCGCCATGCGCGCCGTCGAACTGGCCGCCGGACGTGGGTGGGACGTGCCCAAGGTCTACTGGAACCGCGTCCCCCGCTCCGTGGCCGAGGAAGCCTTCGCCCGGCTGGAACGCGACCTGCCCGACCTGCCCTTCGACAAGGCGGCCACGGTGCGGGACGTCCCCGGCGTGGTCGACGACGACCGGATCACCACCGCCGTCGACGGCACCGCGTACGCCGGCGCGAAGGCCGCCGCGATGCGCGCCCACGCCACCCAGATCACCGTCGCCGACGACCAGCCGTACTTCGTACTGTCCAACGAGCTCGCACAGCCGCTGTTCACCACCGAGTACTACGAACTGGTGCGCGGCGAACGCCCCGCGGGCCGTGAGGACGACCTCTTCGCGGGCGTCACCGGCGGAGCGGCGTCGTGAGCGGCGACCGCGCGCCCCTGATGGCGCAGCCCCTGCGCCCCCCGTCCCCGGGACGCGCCGCCGCCCTGCTCGGACTGGTGGTGCTCGGCGCCCTGATCGGCGTCGCCGGGGCGCTGGTCCAGCCCGCGTGGTTCCCGGGCGGGCTGCTGCTGGCCCTCGCCGGCGAGGCCGGGACGGTGCTCGGGGCGGCACGGCTGACCCGGAGCAAGTCCGGCGGCATCGCCGTCGCCGCCGGCTGGATGATCACTGTCGTGCTGCTGACGGTCAGCCGTCCGGAAGGCGACTTCCTGTTCGCCGCGGGCAGCGGCTCCTACCTCTTCCTGCTCGGCGGCATCGCCGTGGCTGTGATCTGCGCCACCTTTGGACCCGGGAAGCAACCGCACACGGGCCCCGCCCGACTTCGCAAGTGACGTACCACTTCGCCGTGCCAGGGGCGTGATGGTCCGGTGTGGGTTTCCCCGGCGGTACTGGGATACAGGCCGGATATGGCCAGTAAGGTGGTGCGCGCCGCCGAGCCTCCCTCGAACCCTCGGCCTCGCCCGAGCTGGGAGGACCCCCACCGTGAGGTCGTGACGGGCGGCGGAGCCAACCGGGAGAACCTGCCTTGAGTCGTGAAACTGACACTCCGTCCTCCGGGCCTGACGGGCGCGGCGGAGCCGCCTACCCGTCGGGCACCCCGCCCTACGGGATCCCGGCGATTCCGGAGGGCACGGACGCGGGCCGTCCGGCCGCGCGGCCGGAGGAACGCAAGACCGAGACCACGCTGACGACCCGGATCCGGATCAACATCCCCGGGTCGCGCCCGATTCCGCCGGTCGTCGTGCGCAAGCCCGTCACGGACGCGGACAGCAAGAAGGCGGCCGCCGACACGGAGGCAGCCGCCGGACCCGCTCCCGCCGCACCCGCCGCCGACCCCGTCGAGCCGCCCGCGCGGCCCGCGCGGCCCGAGAGTGCGGACAGGCCCGCCGCCGAGGAGAAGCCCGCGAGCGACTGGTTCGCGCCACGCAAGTCCCCGGGAGGCAAGCCCGGTCAGGCCGGCGGCCCGGCCAACGGCGCGCCCGCGCCCGGCACTTCCGGCGCGCCATCCGGCGCCGCTCCCGGGACGCCCTCCGGTGCGCCGACGGGCGCCGCGCCCAAGGCCGCGGGCGGCGCTCCCAAGGCACCGGGTGCCGGACCCAAGGCGCCGGGTGGCCCGTCCGCCCCGAACGGCGCCCGTCCCGGCGCCGGACGTCCCGGCGGCGTGGTCGGCTCCATGGGCGCTCCGGGCGCACCCCGTCCGGGTGGCGCGAAGGCGCCCTCAGGACCCACCGGTGCGACCGGCGGACCCGTGGCTCCCGGGCACGGCGGCGGCACCGGCTCCTTCGACGTGACCGAGGCGCTGGCCGGCGCTCCCGGCGGCAACCGCGCCGACCGCGCCGGCGAACCCCGCCGCGACGACCTGCCGTACTTCGCGGACCAGGCCAAGGGCGGCCCCGGCGCCCGCCCGGGCGCGGGCGTGCCCGGACCCGGGCGCCCCGGCGGCCCGAAGGCTCCCGTGGGACCCACCGGCGGCCCGGTCACCGGCGACGGTCCGATGACCCCGCCCGGCGGGGGCGCGCCCTTCACGGAGGAGCGCACCGGCTCGCACGCGATGCCCGGCGGCGGACTGAGCGACGACACCGCGATCCTCACCCCGCAGAAGCCCGCGGTGCCCGGCGACGCCGGCTACCCGCGCCACGACAACGTCTCCGGGCACACCGTGACCAGCGGCATCCCGGTGATCCCGCCGAGCGCCTCCTTCGACGCGCCCGGCATGGGCCCGAACGCCCCCGGCCCGCACACCCCGCCCAAGCTGCCCGACCCGGTCGGCACGCCCCCGGCCGGCTCCGCCAAGGCGCCGAAGAAGAAGGGCCGCAACAAGCTGGTCCTCCTCGCCACCGGCGTCGTCCTCGTCGCCGGCGTCGCCTACGGAGCGGGCCTGCTGATGAACCGTTCCGACGTGCCCAAGGGCACCACGGTGCTCGGCATCGAGATCGGCGGCGGCACCCGCGACGAAGCCGTCAAGAAGCTCGACGGCGCGCTCGACGGGCGGCTGAACAAGCCGCTGAAGCTGTCCGTCGACGGCAAGACCTTCGAACTCCAGCCGGACAACGCCGGTCTCCAGGTCGACGTCGACGCCACCGTCGGCAAGGCCGCCACCAGCGACTACAACCCGGTCAACGTGATCGGCTCGCTGTTCGGCCAGTCGCGCGTCGTCGAGCCGGAGATCCCCGTCGACCACGAGAAGCTGCAGGCCGCCCTGGAGAACGCCGCCGGAGGCGTCGGCACGGTCAAGGAGGGCTCGATCACGTTCGAGTCCGGCAAGGCCGTCCCGGTGTACCCGCAGGCGGGCAAGGGCGTCGACGTCGCCAAGGCGGCCGACGTGGTCGCCGCCGCGTACCGCACGCAGGTGGAGACCGGCACCGCCGCCGCGGTGAACGTCCCGACGACGACCCGGCAGCCGAAGGTCACCAAGGCCGAGGTCGACCGGATGATGAAGGAGTTCGCCGAGCCGGCGATGTCCGACCGGGTCACCGTGCAGACCGACGCGGCGCACTCGGTGCCGATGAGCCCCGAGAAGTCGCTGTGGAAGTTCCTGCGCGTCGAGGCGGTCAACGGCAAGCTCGTCGAGAAGCCCGACCTGAAGGCCCTGAAGGACCTGTACGGCCAGGCCTTCGACGGCGTGCTCATCACCCGCGGCAACGGCGAGAAGACCCCCGTCACCCCGCAGGACGTCTACGGCGCCCTGCGCCAGGCGCTCGTCAGCAAGGGCGACCGCACGGCCGTCATCGAGACGAACGCGAGCTGACGGACGACAGCAACCCGGCGCACCCCAGCGCACGCGAGCGGCGCCGCACGGACACACCCGTGCGGCGCCGCTCTCGTACAGGCGCGTGTGTGCGGTGCGCGGTGACCGGTACTGGGGCCTCCCGGGCAATCGGGGCCGGCGGGCATGACATCTGTCATGGCGGGCTCACGACCGCCGACACTGCCGGGCGCCCGCCCCTGACCGCCACGATGGGCGCATGACGACGACGGACACGGTCGTGTTCGACCGGGTGACCAAGAAGTACGGCGACGTGAGGGCCGTGGACGGCGTGACCCTCACCCTGCGGCCCGGGGAGACCGTGGCGCTCCTCGGCCCGAACGGCGCCGGGAAGTCCACCACGCTCGACCTGCTGCTCGGCCTGAAGCGCCCCGACAGCGGCAGCGTCACCGTGCTCGGCACCGGCCCCCGCGAGGCGATCGTCGCCGGCCGGGTCGGGGCGATGCTGCAGAGCGGCGGACTGATGGGCGAGGTGACCGTCGCCGAACTGGTGCGGCTCGCCTGCGGACTGCACCCGCGGCCGTATCCCGTCCCCGAGGTGCTCGCCCGTGCCGGCCTCACCGCGATCGCGGACCGCCGGGCCGACAAACTCTCCGGCGGCCAGGCCCAGCGGGTCCGGTTCGCCCTGGCCACCGCGGGGGACAGCGACCTGATCGTCCTGGACGAGCCCACCACCGGCATGGACGTCACCGCCCGCCGCGCCTTCTGGGCCACCATGCGCGACCAGGCCGACCGGGGCCGCACCGTCCTGTTCGCCACCCACTACCTGGAGGAAGCCGACGCGATCGCCGACCGCGTGCTGGTCCTGCACCGGGGCCGGCTGCTGGCCGACGGCACCGCCGCCGAGATCAAGGCGAGCACCGGGATGCGGCGCATCGCCTTCGACCTGCCCGAGGGCACGCTCGACGAGGCCGCGCTGCGCCGGCTGCCGGCGGTCACGGCCGTCACCGTGTCGCCCGGCGGCACGGTGCGGATGCGGTCCTCGGACGCCGACGCCACCGTCCACGCCCTGTACGGGCTGGGCGTCTACCCCCGCAACATCGAGGTCGCCGGGCTCGGGCTCGAGCAGGCCTTCGTCGCCCTCACCGAGACAGAGGAGGCCGTAGCCGCATGAGCGGTCTGATCCGGCTGGAAGTCCTGCGCGTCCTGCGCAACCGCAAGTCCGTGTTCTTCTCCGTGATCTACCCCGGTGTGCTGTTCCTGCTGATCGCGGGCAGCGCCGACTCCGGGACCACCCTCGGCGACACCGGACTGACCCTGCCCGCCTACATGATGGTCTCGATGGCGTCCTTCGGCGCTCTGACGGCCGTCCTGATGGGCAACAGCGAACGCATCGCCAAGGAGCGCGAGAACGGCTGGGTGCGCCAGCTCCGGCTCACCCCCCTGCCCGGCCGGGGCTACGTGCTCGCCAAGACCGCCGGCGCCGCCGTGGCCGCCCTGCCCGCGATCGTGCTGGTCTTCGTCGTCGCCGCCGTGGTGAAGGACGTCCGGCTCGACGCCTGGCAGTGGCTCGCCCTCACCGGGGCGATCTGGGCGGGCAGCTTCGTCTTCGCCGCCCTGGGGGTGGCCATCGGGTACGCGGCCACCGGCGACGCCGTGCGCCCGATCACGATGATCGTCTACTTCGGACTGTCCCTGCTGGGCGGCCTGTGGATGCCCACCACCACCTTCCCGGGGTGGCTCCAGGACCTGGCCGTCTGGCTGCCCACCCACGCCTACGCCGCGCTGGGACGGGCGATCGAACAACACCACGCGCCGGGCGTACGGGACGTCACCGTCCTGCTGGTCTTCTTCGTGCTCTTCACCGGCGGCGCGGCCTGGCTGTACCGGAAGGACACCCTGAAGGCGTGAGCGGCATCGGCGTCAACATCGGACAGCGTCCCGGGAACCTCAGGCAGCGGGCCGTCAAGGTGCTGTGGACGGCCATCTGGCTGGTGTACCTCA
>Ga0164243_10007520_pt1 | contig 16255 bp, 18 predicted proteins | sample OricompcompostOP_FD_108781 | JGI IMG/M metagenome (GOLD analysis project Ga0164243, IMG submission 108781) | Organic Plus compost microbial communities from Emeryville, California, USA - Original compost - Organic plus compost (OP) | ecosystem: Engineered > Solid waste > Mixed feedstock >...
ACGGCACCGAGGAACAGAAGGCGCTCTACCTGCCGAAGCTGGTCTCGGGCGAATGGATGGGAACCATGAACCTGACCGAGCCGCAGGCCGGTTCCGACGTGGGCGCCCTGACCACCCGCGCCGAGCGGGCCGAAGACGGCAGCTATCGCATCACCGGGCAGAAGATCTTCATCACCTGGGGCGACAGCGACATGACCGGGAATGTCTGCCATCTGGTGCTGGCGCGCCTGCCCGACGGCGCGCCGGGCACCCGCGGCATCAGCCTGTTCATGGTGCCGAAGCTGATCCCCGACGACAACGGCGATCCCGGCATCGCCAACGACCTGCGCGTGGTCAGCCTGGAACACAAGCTGGGCATCCACGGCAGCCCCACCTGCGTCATGAGCTTCGAGGGCGCGAAAGGCTGGCTGGTGGGCCAGGAACACCGGGGCATGGCCGCCATGTTCACGATGATGAACGCGGCGCGGCTGGGCGTCGGCGTCCAGGGCGTGGCCCAGGCCGAGGCGGCCTTGCAGCAGGCCGTCGCCTATGCGGCCGAGCGGGTGCAGATGGGACCGATCATCCGCCACCCCGACGTGCGGCGGATGCTGGCGCAATCGCGGGCCGAGGTCTTTGCCGCCCGCGCCATCTGCCTGGGCTGCGCGGTGGCGCTGGACATGGCGCGCGCCACCGGGTCCGAGGAATGGGCGGCCCGCGCCGCCTTCCTGACCCCGATCGCCAAGGCGCATGGCACCGATGTCGGCATCCGCGTCGCCGATACCGCGGTGCAGGTGCATGGCGGCATGGGCTATATCGAGGAAACCGGCGCGGCGCAGTATCTGCGCGACGTGCGCATCACCGCGATCTACGAGGGCACGAACGGCATCCAGGCCATGGACCTGGTCGGGCGCAAGCTGGCCGATGGCGGCGCCGCCGCGATGGCGCTGCTGGACGAGATCCTGGACGGCGCCAAGGCCGCGCAATCGGCCGAGCCGGAACTTGCCAACCTGCTGTGGCAGGCCGCCGAGACGCTGCGCGAGGCCACGCAGGAGCTGCTGGAACGCGACCTGCCCGACCGTTTCGCCGGCGCTGCGCCCTACCTGTCCGCCTTTGCGCGGGTGCTGGGCGCGCATTACCATCTGCGCGCGGCAACCAGCGATGGCAGCAAGGCCCTGGCGCGGCTTTACATAACCCGCATCCTGCCGCAATTCGCCGCCGACCTGGCGGCGGCGCGCGCCGGGCTGGCGGACCTGGAGGCGCTTGACGATACGGTGCTCTCGGGTCAAATGGCCGGGTGATACGCAGCGAGACCCATAACCCCCCGGCCGAGGGCGAGGCGCATGAGATCGCCCCCGGCGTGCTCTGGTTCCAGCTGCCCCTGCCCTTCAAACCCGATACGGTCAATGCCTATGCCTTTCGCGACGCCGATGGCTGGACGCTGGTGGATACCGGGCTGGACACCCGCCGCGGGCGCGCCATCTGGCAGGACATCCTGCGCGGACCGCTGGCGGGGGCGCCGGTCAGCCGGCTGATCGCCACCCATCACCATATCGACCATATCGGCCTGGCCGGCTGGTTCCAGGCACAGGGGGCCGAACTCTGGACCTCGCGCACCGCCTGGCTGATGGCGCGGATGGGCATTCTGGACCTGCAGGAACGCCCGACCCCGCAGGCCGTCGCCTTCTGGCGGCGGGCCGGCATGCCGCCCGAACTGATCGAGGAACGCAGCCATGAGCGCCCCTTCAACAGCGCCGATGTCTGCGCGCCGCTGCCCCCCGGCTATCGCCGGCTGCGCGAAGGCCAGCAGATCGCCTTTGGCGGGCGGCGCTGGCTGGTGCGCATGGGCCACGGCCACGCCCCGGAACATGTCACGCTGTGGTCGCTGGACGACGAGCTGGTGATCGGCGGCGACCAGATGCTGGCCACGATCTCGCCCAACCTGGGCGTCTATCCGACCGAGCCCGAGGCCGATACCGTGGGCGACTGGCTGGAAAGCTGCGAACGGCTGGCGCAACATGCCCGGCCCGAACAGCTGGTCCTGCCCGGACACAGGCTGCCCTATCGCGGGCTGCCGACGCGGCTGCGCCAGCTGGCCGAAAACCAGCGCGCCGCCCTTGCCCGCCTGCAAGAGGGGCTGCGCCTCCAGCCGCTTACCGCCGTCGGCTGCTTTCCCCTGCTCTATCGCCGCCCGATCGCCAAGCCGGAATTCGGCCTGGCGCTGGCCGAGGCGGTCGGCCATATCAACCACCTGCATGCGGCAGGCAAGCTGTGGCCCATGGGCAAGACCGCGTCCGGTGCCGTGCTTTGGGGGGCGTGACACAGCCCCCGCCTTGGGTTATCCCTGCCCCCGGACGCATCGTTTACGGACAGGATCATGGCCTCGTATCACGAAACCACCGAACACAAGCACGGCGAAATGGATATCCGTCACCATCAGGCAACCTTTGCCGGGTTCATCAAGGCCGCGACCTGGGTCAGCACCCTTGCCATCTTGGTGCTGGTGTTCATGGCCCTGACCAACGCCTGATCCTGACCGGGGAAATCAATGATGCAAAGGCGTGCCTTCCTTGCGCTGGCGCTGCCGGTCGCGCTTGCGGCCTGCGGTGCAGACAACAAATGGGCCAGTGACGATGCGGTCCGGCGGGCCCGCTATGTCGCGGACGAGCCGCCCTCGATCACCCTGCTGACCGTCATCGGCATTCCCCGCGGCGAAGGCGGGCATTCGGCGCTGATGATCAACGGCAGCCAGCGGGTGATCTATGACCCCGCCGGCAGCTGGGAACATCCCGCGATCCCGGAACGGCACGACGTGCTTTACGGCATCACCCCGAACTTCAAGAACTTCTATATCGACTATCATGCGCGCTCGACCTATTGGGTGGCCGAGGACACGGTGCAGGTGCCGCTGGCCGTGGCCGATGCCGCCATCCGCTCGGTCGAGCAGCAGGGCGCCTCGAACAAGAGCTTCTGCGCCGTCAACACCGGCAAGGCGCTGAGCCGCGTGCCGGGATTCGAGAATGCCCCGACCGGATTTTCGCCCATCAAGCTGCGCAACTGGTTCCTGACCCTGCCGGGCGTGACCTCCAGGCGGCATATGGACGGCGACCCGGCCAACAACCACGATGTGCTGCTGCGCCAGAAAAGCGGGACGATCACCGGCTATGGCCGGGACGGGCAGCTTCACGTGATCAGGTAAAGCGCCGCGTAAAGGGTGGCCATCCCGCCCAGGATCGAGGCCAGGACATTGCGCGTCGCCACCCCGACCGCGACGGCGACGCAGGCAGCGATCATGCGCGCCGGATCGGGCGCGCCCTGGGTCGCCGCCGGCCAGACCACCAGCGGCGCCACGATCGCCGGCAGCACCCCCACCGCCGTATAGCGCAGGAGCCGCTGCGCCCAGAGCGGCATCGGCCGCCCGCCGAAAACCCCCAGGAACGACCAGCGCAGCCCATAGGTCCCCAGCGCCACCGCCAGGATGATCAGCCAGATCGTCGCATCGCTATAGCCGGTCATTGGCGGGCCCCGTTCCTGCGTTCCATCAGCACCTCGACACCGGCACCGGCCAGCATGGCCAGCGGCGCGGCCAGAAACAGCCCCAGCCCCGAAGGCAGGAAGGCAAAGACCAGCGACGCCAGCACCGCCACCAGCGCCGCCGCCAGATGGGACGGGCTGCGCAGCAGCGGCGCGATCAGCGCCAGAAAGGTGATCGGCATGGCAAAGTCCAGCGCCCAGCCCTGGGGGATGGCATTGCCCAGCCACACCCCCAGCAGCGTCGCCGCCAGCCAGAACGGGCAGGTGGCCAGCACCGCGCCCAGGAAATAGCCGATTCGCTGGTCGAGGTTCAGCCGGGGATGCTTTTCGTAATGCTGGATCGCCAGCGCATAGCTCTGGTCGATCAGCGCATAGGAGATCCAGGCCCGGTCGCGCGGCCGGGCCCCGCCCAGCCACGGCACCAGCGAGGCCGAATACATCGCCATGCGCAGGTTGACCGCGACGGCCGAGACGATCACCACCAGCGCCGGCGCCTGGTCGATCATCAGTTGCACCGCGGTGAATTGCGAGGCCCCGGCCAGGACCAGCACGGTAAAGCCCAGGATCTGCCCCAGGTCCAGGCCCGCATCCGACGAAACGACGCCGAACAGCATGCCAAAGGGCAAGAGCACCAGGATGAAGGGCAGCGCCTGGACAAAGCCATGCCGCAGGCATTGTCGGGGGCTGCGCTGAAGGGCGCGGTTCTGTTCCGGGGTCAGGCGGGAACGGGCCGCAAGATCGGCTTGCGCGGACATCGTGAAATCGGCTCTTGATGGAAACGAAACTGGCCGCACATTGGCCAAAACCGCAGGCCGATACAAGAACCCCCGAACCGCGATGCCCAAGCCGCCGCACCAACCCCGCATCATGCGCGGCATCCCGACCGAACTGCGCGATGCCGCCGCCGCCCTTTACTGGCGCCATTTCGGCGCGCAGATCCTGCCCCTGCCGGCCGGCGCGCGGCGGGGCGCGGCGCTGGTCCGCGCCGCCATGCGGCCCGAGCGGGCGCTGGTGGCGGTCTCGCCCATGGGAGAGCTGGTCGGGATCGCCGGGCTGCGCGGTGCCGCGGGCGGCTTTCTCGATCCGGGGGCCGGCGGCTTCGTCGCGGCCTGGGGCCCGGCGGGGGGCCGGCTGCGACATCTGGTCGCCGGACTTCATCGCCCCGGCGCCGAGACGGCGGATCTGGTGGTGGACGGCATCGCGGTGCGGCCGCGATGGCGCCGCCAGGGCGTCGCCCGGGCGCTGGTCGAGGCCGCGGCCGCCCAGGCCCGCAGCCTTGGCCATCCGGCGCTGCGCGCCGAGGTCGCGGCCGGCAATGGCGACGGGCTGGCGGCATGGCGGGCGATGGGCTTTCGGCCGCAGTCCCGCCAAAGGCTGGGCTGGCCTTGGTCGCCGCCGGCCCATGTGCTGAGACGGGCGCTTTAGCCGGCGCCCGTTTCGCCGTCTTCGTCCGGCGCGCCGGCGCGGCCCAGCATGCCGGTCGCCTGCGCCAGCAGCAGGAAGGCCAGGCCCGAGCGCGTCCCGGCCAGCGCGGCCAGCAATTGCGGCCCGCCGTCCTGGGCCTTGCGGCTCATCAGCCGGTCGAAATGCCGCAGGAAGTGATGGGCGACATCGCGAAACACCTCGTCCCCGCGCAAGAGCGCCGCGGCGCTGGCCAGGGCTGCCTCGTCGCGAATCACCGCCAGGTCCGCCACCGCCTCGCCCCGCGCGCCTTCGGCAAAGCGGCACCACAGCTCGGGATCGGTCTCGGGCACCGCAAGCTCGTCCATATAGACGCCCTGCCCCGCCAGCAGCGTCACCACGTCCTGGGCGGCGCGGATCAGCCGGGCCATGCCCGGATCGGCCAGGGCCAGCCGCAGGCAGCGGATCGCCTCGCGATCCTCGGGACCGTCGGGAAAGTTCAGGGCATGGAACAGCTCGGTCGCGGTCAGTTCGGCCGCAGGCGGGGAATCGAGCGCCAGCGTCGCCTGGCGCGTATCCGCCGCCGGGCGCGGGGCCGCGGGAATGGCGCCGCGCCGCGCCGCGGATGCCGGAATGGACGCGCGCGGCTCGTGGCCGGGATCAGGCTGGGCGGGCGGCTGGGATTGGGATTGGGATTGGGGCGAATGGCCCGTATCCTGGATCCGGGCCAGCATGGCGCGCAGTTCCTCGGCCTCCAGCCGCAGGCTCAGCAGGCTGCGCACCGACCAGACCGCCAGCCAGATCAGCGCCAGCGGCAGCAACAGGCCGACCAGCCAGACCAGCGCACCGCCCTGCGCCCGGGTCTCCGACCCCGCGGTTTCCGGGCCGAAGAACGCCACCACCGCGGCCAGCACCAGCCAGCCCAGGCTGGCCGCCGCACCTATCGCCAAGGCGCGGTTGCGGGCCTGTTCGACGGCCAGCCTGCGCAGCGGTTCAAGCGGATCCATGCGCCCGGTCCCGTTCGTCAGACATAGCGGATCGAGATGATCTCATAGGATTTGCCGCCGCCGGGCGTCACCACCTCGACGCTGTCGCCCTCGTCCTTGCCGATCAGGGCGCGCGCCAGCGGCGAGCGGATGTTGAGCAATCCGCGCTCCAGATCCGCCTCGGCCTCGCCGACGATCTGATAGGTGCGCTCTTCCTCGGTATCCTCGTCCAGCAGGGTGACGGTGGCACCGAACTTGATGCTGCCGTTCAGCTTTGTCGGATCAATGACCTCGGCGCGGGAAAGAATCATCTCGAGTTCCTTGATGCGGCCTTCCACGAAGCTCTGCTTTTCGCGCGCGGCATGGTATTCGGCATTTTCCGACAGGTCGCCATGCTCGCGCGCCTCGGCGATGGCACGGATCACCGCCGGGCGCTGGACCGAGCGCAATTCCCGCAATTCCTCGTCCAGTTGGTCATAGCCGGCGCGGGTCATCGGTATCTTTTCCATTCCAGTCCTTCCGGTCGCGACGGAGCGACGCCAGTCAACGCGAAACAAGGTGTTGGAACGCCCCCGGCCATAGACCGGGGGCGCCCGCTGAAAAATCCGAAGGCATGGTGACCCGATCCGGTCGCTGTTTCAAGTCCCGCCGCACGCGATCCGCGGCGGCATGGCGAGAAAACGTCGCAAGTCGATTGCCATGCGTCGCGTTAAGATTGCCCGCAAGAATGTTACGCGCTACGTCTTGCGCCCAGATTGTCGAGCTAGGAAAACTTGGGGGCCGAGCCATGTCCGGAATTGAGCGCGAGTCGATGGATTACGACGTGGTGATCGTGGGCGGCGGGCCTGCGGGCCTGTCGGCGGCGATCCGGCTCAAGCAGATCAACCCCGAGCTTTCCGTGGTGCTGCTGGAAAAGGGCTCCGAGATCGGCGCCCATATCCTGTCGGGCGCGGTGCTGGACACCGCCGGCCTGGACCGGCTGATCCCGGACTGGAAAGACAAGGGCGCCCCGGTCAGCACCAAGGTCACCCAGGACAATTTCTACATCCTCGGCGAACAGGGCCAGGTCCGGGTGCCGAACTGGCCGATGCCGCCGCTGATGAACAACCACGGCAAATACATCGTCTCGATGGGCAATGTCTGCCGCTGGCTGGCCGAACAGGCCGAGGCGCTGGAGGTGGAAATCTTCCCCGGCATGGCCTGTTCGCAGCTGGTCTATGAAGGCGACCGGGTCGCCGGGGTCGTCGCCGGCGAAATGGGGTTGAATGCCGACGGCACGCCGGGACCGAACTATGAGCCGGGCATGGAACTGCGCGGCAGATACGTGTTCATCGCCGAGGGCGTGCGCGGCAGCCTCGCCAAGGAACTGATCGCGAAATACGACCTTTCGGCCGGCCACGAGCCGCAGAAATTCGGCCTCGGCATGAAAGAGATATGGGAGATCGAGCCCTCCAAGGCCAGGCCCGGCACGGTGACGCATACCATGGGCTGGCCCCTGGGCAAGAACGCCGGCGGCGGTTCGTTCATCTATCACCTGGAAGGCAACCAGGTGCTGGTCGGCTTCGTCGTGCACCTGAACTATGCCAATCCCTATCTTTACCCCTACATGGAATTCCAGCGTTTCAAGCACCATCCGATGGTCGCGGAACTGCTGGAGGGGGGCAAGCGCGTCGCCTATGGCGCCCGCGCCATCTCCGAAGGCGGCTGGCAGTCGATCCCCAGGCTGACGGTGCCCGGCGCGGCGCTGCTCGGCTGTTCGGCGGGCCTCGTGAACGTGCCGCGCATCAAGGGCAACCACAATGCCATGCTGTCCGGCATCGCGGCGGCCGAGGCGGCGGCGGCGGCCATCGCCGCCGGCCGCGCGGGCGACGAGCTGGCCGATTACGAAGCCGACCTGCGTTCCGGCCCCATCGCCCGCGACCTCAAGCCGGTCAGGAACGTCAAGCCGCTGTGGTCCAGGCTGGGGCTGACGGCCAGCCTGGCGCTTGGCGGCCTTGACATGTGGGTGGCGAACCTGACGGGCTGGAACCCCCTGGGCACCTGGAAACATGGCAAGACCGACGCCGAGGCGACCGGCAAGGCCGCGGATTTCAAGCCCATCGACTATCCGAAACCCGACGGCAAGCTGTCGTTCGACCGGCTGACCAACGTGGCGTTTTCCTTTACCAATCACGAGGAAAGCCAGCCCTGCCACCTGAAGCTCAAGGACCCCGCGATCCCGGTGGCGGTGAACCTGCCGCTTTATGCCGAACCGGCGCAGCGTTACTGCCCGGCCGGGGTCTATGAGGTGCTGGAGGGCGAGGGCGGCCCGCGCTTCCAGATCAACTTCCAGAACTGCGTGCATTGCAAGACCTGCGACATCAAGGACCCTTCGCAGAACATCAACTGGACCACCCCCCAGGGCGGCGACGGGCCGAATTACCCGAACATGTGATCGGCAAGACGCATGAGCCGCCCGTCGCGGCGTTGCCCATCGGCGCCGCGGCGGCTAGGGTCGCCTGCGCAAATCGCCGAGACATGGGCCCAAGCCGTGACCACAAGACTGATCCCGCTGGCGCTGATCGCGCTGATCGCCACGCCGATGACGATGCCGCAAGGCGCAGCCACGGCCGCGCCCTCGATCGCCCAGGCCGACAAGCCCCAGGCCCGGAACGGCGCGCGGCCGACGCATCGCCCGGCGGATGCGGCGCCGCAGCTGCGCGGCCTTTCCGGCCCCTATCTGGCCGCCCGCATGGCGGCGATCCAGAACGACTATCCCGCCGCGGCCCGCTATTACCTGCAGGCCCTGGCGCATGACGACAGCGATCCTTTCCTGCAGGACAGCGCGCTGGTCGCCCTGATCTCCGCCGGAGAGATGGAGCGCGCCGCGGCCCTGTCGGGCACCATGTCCGACCAGGGCCGCGCCACGGAATTGGCGCGGCTGGTCCAGCGTGCGGAAATGGCCCGCGCCGGGCGCTGGGACGCGCTGATCGAGGCCATCGACGCCTCGCCCTCGCCGCCCGAGGGTGCGGGCACGCCCGGCGGCGGCATGCTGATCGACGGCATGATGCGCGCCTGGGCGCTGCTGGGCGCCGGAAGGGCCGGCGAATCGCTGACCGCCTTCAAGAAGCTGGCCGAAATGCGCGGGGCGGGACCGATGGTGAACTATCACCTGGCCCTGGCCAAGGCGCGGGTCGGCGATTTCGAGGGCGCCGAGCTGCTGCTGGCCGACCCGGCCACCGGCAGGCATATCCTCGGCGTCGTCGCCCATGCCCAGGTGCTGTCGCAGCTTGAACGCAACCGGGAGGCCATCGCCATGCTAGAGGCCACGCCCGGGCTGGCCGAGGAACCCTATCTCATGGCGCTGCGCGACCGCATGGCACAGGGCGAGACGCTGCCCTTCGATGCGGTGCGCGGCCCTGCCGACGGCATGGCGCAAGTGTTCCTGACCTTCGGCTCGGTGCTGGCCAGCACCGAGGAACCCGATCCGCTGGCGCTGATCCATGCGCGGCTGGCCGAATACCTGGCCCCCGATCTGGGCGAGGCGCGGCTGCTGGCCGCCCAGCTCTTGCAGGGCTTTGGCCAGTTCGACCTTGCCGAACGCGAATTCGAGGCGCTGCGCGAACTGGGCGAGATGCGCCCCGTGGCCGAATTGTCGCGCATCGACGCGCTGTCGCGGGTCAAGCGGATGGAGGACGCCGAAAAGGCCGCATTGGCGCTGACCGCCGCCCATCCCGAACTGTCCCAAGGCTGGATCGCATTGGGCGACATCTTGCGCCAGCAGGACAAGTTCAGCCAGGCGGTTCCCGCCTATGACAAGGCGCTGAGCCTGATCGGCGACCAGGACCCCGAGGCGCGCTGGTTCCCGCTCTATGCCCGCGGCATCGCGCTGGAACGGTCCGGACAGTTTTCCCGGGCCGAGGCCGATCTTCGCGCCGCGCTCGACATCCGGCCAGATTCGGCGCAGGTGCTGAACTATCTCGGCTACAGCCTCGTGGATCGCGGCGAAAAGCTGGACGAGGCGCTTGACCTGATCCAGCGCGCCGTCGAATTGCGCCCCGACGACGGCTATATCCTCGATTCCCTGGCCTGGGCCTATTACCGGCTCGGTCGCTACCCCGAGGCCGTCGCGCCGATGGAACGCGCCGTGGCCGCCATGCCGGGCGATTCGCTGGTCAACGACCATATGGGCGACATCTACTGGTCGGTCGGCCGCCGGCGCGAGGCCGAGATCCAATGGCATCGCGCCCTGTCGCTGAAGCCCGAGACCGAGGCCGAGACCCGCCGCATCCGCGCCAAGCTGGAACGCGGCCTCGACGCGGTGCTAGACTTGGAAAAGGCCAATGGCGGCAAACTGCCCGAAAGCCAGGCGCCGGACGCGGCCAGGGCCGACTGAACCATGCCCCCGCCCCGGCGCGAAGCGGCACCCGCCAAGCTGAACCTGACCCTGCATGTGACGGGCCGCCGCCCGGACGGCTATCACATGCTCGATTCGCTGGTGGTGTTTCTCGAACTGGGCGATGTGGTGACGGTGGCGCCGGGGCCCTTGTCGCTCAGCCTGACCGGCCCCTTCGCCCAGGGCCTGGCGGCCGGGCCCGACAACCTGTGCCTGCGCGCCGCGCGGCTGGCGGGGCGACAGGCGCGGATCACCCTGGAAAAGAACCTGCCCGTGGCCTCGGGCCTCGGCGGCGGCTCTGCCGATGCGGCGGCGGTGCTGCGCGCCCTCGGCGCCCGCCCCCCGCGGCCCGAGATGCTGGGCGCCGACCTGCCGGCCTGCCTGGCCGGCCGGCCGCTGCGCATGCGGGGCCTGGGCGAGGTCCTGGTGCCGCTGCCGCCCCTGCCGGACCTGCATGTGCTGCTGGTCAATCCCGGCCGCGGCCTGGCGACGCCGGCGGTGTTCGGGGCATTGGCGCGGCGCGACAACCCGCCCATGCCCGACCCGCTGCCGGATTTTCCCGACGCCGGCACCCTGATCGCCTTCCTGCACGGCTGTCGCAACGACCTTGAGGCGCCGGCCATCGCCCTGATGCCCGAGATCGCCGATTGCCTTGCCGCGATCCGCGCCGAGGGCGCGGCGCTTGCCCGCATGTCGGGCTCGGGCGCCACCTGTTTCGGGCTTTTCGCCAGCGCCGCCGCGGCCCGGGCCGCCGGCACCCGCATCGCCGCGGCCAATCCCGGCTGGTGGGCGGCGGCATCTGGACTTGCGCCGGCAAAGCACTAACCTGCGGCGAAAATCCGAAAGGGGAAACCATGCTGCGCCTCGGCGTCAATATCGACCACGTCGCCACCATCCGCAATGCCCGCGGCACGCCATGGCCCGACCCGCTGCGCGCCGCGAAACTGGCCCAGGAGGCGGGCGCCGACGGCATCACCGCCCATCTGCGCGAGGATCGCCGCCACATCTCGGATGCGGATATCGACCGGCTGACGAAGGCGCTGAACCTGCCGCTGAACCTGGAAATGGCCGCCACCGCGGAAATGCAGGCCATCGCGCTGCGCCACCGCCCGCATGCGGTCTGCATCGTCCCCGAAAAGCGCCAGGAACGCACCACCGAAGGCGGGCTGGACGTCGCCGGCAACCAGGACTTCCTTGCCGATTTCATCGCGCCGCTGCGCGAGGCGGGCTGCCGGGTCTCGCTGTTCATCGGCCACCAACAGGACCAGATCGAGGCCGCCGCCCGCATCGGCGCCGCGGTGGTGGAACTGCATACCGGCGCCTATTGCGACCTGGATACCGAAGGGCGGCTGGCCGAACGCGACCTGGAACTGGACGCCCTGCGCCGCGCCGCGGCCCAGGCGCATCTCTTGGGGCTGGAAGTCCATGCCGGGCACGGCCTGACCTTCGACACGGTCGGCCCCGTCGCCGCCATCCCGGAACTGCGCGAACTCAATATCGGGCATTTCCTGATCGCCGAATCGGTCTTCCTGGGCCTTGGCCCGGCCATCCGCGAAATGCGCCGGCGCATGGACGCGGCCCGCGGCTGATTTCACCGTTTCCCAAATACCCATGTCACCACAGGACCAACCAAGCGCATGATTCTCGGCATAGGCTCGGACCTTTGCAATATCGACCGCATCGCCGGGGTGCTTGCACGCCACGGCGACCGCTTTCGCCGCCGGGTCTTCACCGAACGCGAACTGGCGCTGGCCGTGCGCCGCCGGCACGAGGCCGCGACGCTGGCGAAACGCTGGGCGGCCAAGGAAGCCTGTTCCAAGGCCCTGGGAACCGGGCTGGCCATGGGCATCGCCTGGCGCGACATGGCGGTCAGGAACCTGGCCACCGGCCAGCCGACCATGGAACTGACCGGCTGGGCGGCCGAAAGGCTGGCGGCGATGACGCCGCCCGGCCATCGCGCGCATCTGCATGTGACGCTGACCGACGACCATCCCTGGGCCCAGGCTTTCGTGGTGATCGAGGCGCTTCCCGACAGCGTGAACCCCGCCACGGCTTGACTCTGCCGCCTCCCGCGTCCCATGAACGCGCGACTTGCCGATGAAGGGAATGGCAGACATGGCCAAGAGCGAAGCCCGCAAGGATGGGGGCATCTGGGAAACCGTCAAGACCATCTTCTGGGCGCTGGTGATCGCCGGGGTGTTCCGCACCCTGTTCTTCCAGCCGTTCTGGATCCCCTCGGGCAGCATGAAGGACACGCTGCTGATCGGCGATTTCCTGTTCGTGAACAAGATGGCCTATGGCTATTCGCGGGTCTCCTGCCCCTTCTCGCTCTGCCCGATCTCGGGGCGCATCCTGGGCTCGGAGCCCGAGCGCGGCGATGTCGTGGTCTTCCGCCACCCGACGCGCGGCGACGATTTCATCAAGCGGGTGATCGGCCTGCCCGGCGACCGCATCCAGCTGCGCAACGGCGTGCTCTGGATCAACGGCCAGGAGGCGCCCCAGCAGCCCGCCGGCACCTTTGCCGAACCCTATGAGCCGCAGGGCCCGCAACAGACCCTGCCGAAATGCAGCAACGAGCCGCTGCCCCAGGGCGGCATCTGCGAAAAGGACCGCCATGCCGAGACGCTGCCCAATGGCGTCACCCATGACGTGCTGAACATCTTCGACAACGGTCCGGGCGACAATACCGCCGAGTTCACCGTGCCCGAGGGGAATTATTTCTTCCTGGGCGACAATCGCGACAATTCCGGCGATTCGCGCTGGCCGGCGGCGGTGGGCGGCGTCGGCATGGTGCCGGCGGAATACCTGATCGGGCGGGCCGACCGGATCATGTTCTCCTCGGCCGGCAAGTCGCTGCTGTATTTCTGGACCTGGCGGCCGGATCGTTTCTTCAAGGCCGTCGACTAAGTGAAGGGTCGACCAAGTGAAGAATTGCCGCGCCGCCCCGCGCCGTGGCAGGATCGTGACATGAAGATTTCCGCAGACCTGCGCGCATTCTCGGAACGGCTGGGGCATGAATTCTCGCGCCCGGAACTCTTGCGCCGGGCGCTGACCCATGGCTCGATCGCCAGCACGACGCGGCCCGACAACCAGCGGCTGGAATTCCTGGGCGACCGCGTGCTGGGCCTGACCATCGCCGAGGCGCTGTTTTCGGCCGACCGCGCCGCGACCGAGGGCCAGCTTGCGCCGCGCTACAACGCGCTGGTCAAGGGCGAGACCTGCGCCGCCATCGCCCGCGAGATCGGGTTGGGCGACGTGCTCAAGCTCGGCCGGTCCGAGATGCTGTCGGGCGGGCGGCGCAAGGACGCTCTCTTGGCCGACGCGATGGAGGCGGTGATCGCCGCCGTCTATCTGGATGCGGGCTTCGAGGCGGCACGCCAGGCGGTGCTGCGGCTCTGGGCCGGGCGGCTGGCCAATGTCGAAAGCGATGCCCGCGATGCCAAGACCGCGTTGCAGGAATGGGCCCAGGCCCAGGGCATGACCCCGCCGCGCTATGTCCAGACCGCACGCAGCGGCCCCGACCATGCCCCGGAATTCCAGATCACCGTGCGGCTGGACGACGGCCGCGAGGCCAGGGCCAGCGGCAAGGGCACCAAACGCAGCATCGAGCAGGCTGCCGCGGCGGCGATGCTGGAACAGATCGAAAGAACGCCATGACCCAGACACGCGCAGGCTTCGCAGCCCTGATCGGCGAGCCGAATGCCGGGAAATCCACGCTGCTGAACCGCATGGTCGGGGCCAAGGTCTCGATCGTGACGCATAAGGTGCAGACCACACGCGCCCGCATCCGCGGCATCGCCATGCGCGGGGACAGCCAGATCGTCTTCGTCGACACGCCGGGCATCTTTCGCCCGCGCCGCAGGCTGGACCGTTCCATGGTCAAGGCGGCCTGGGGCGGCGCGGCCGATGCCGATGTGATCCTGCTGCTGATCGAAGCGCATCGCGGGCTGACCGAGGGCGCGCAGGCGATCATCGACAACCTGCGCGACCATGCCGGGAATACCCCGGTGGCGCTGGTCATCAACAAGATCGACCGGGTGAAGTCCGAGGCGCTGCTGGCGCTGTCGCAACAGGTGAATGCCGGTTTCGACTTTGCCCGCACCTTCATGATCTCGGCCGAAAAGGGTCATGGCTGCGCGGACCTGCTGGATTGGCTGGCGCAGGAACTGCCCGAAGGGCCCTGGCTTTACCCCGAGGACCAGGTGGCCGACTTGCCGATGCGCATGATCGCCGCGGAAATCACCCGCGAAAAGCTGACCCTGCGCCTGCACGAGGAAATCCCCTATCAACTGACGGTGGAAACCGAACGCTGGGAGGAGAAGAAGGACGGCTCGGCCCGCGTGGACCAGATCGTCTATGTCTCCCGCCCCGGCCACAAGGGCATCGTGCTGGGCAAGGGCGGCGAGACGATCAAGGCCGTGGGCCAGGCCGCCCGCGCCGAGCTGGCCGAATTCATGGGCCGGCCCGTCCACCTGTTCCTGCAGGTGAAGCTGCGCGAGAACTGGCTGGACGAGGCGGAACGCTATAACGAGATGGGCCTCGATTTCCGCGACGGCGATGCCTGAGCCGCGGCTGGCCGCCGGCATCTGGGTCGCGGCCTATCTGCGCCGGCTGGGGCTTGCCGGCATCCCCGCCTATGTCACCCGGCATGGCGACGACACCGCCGGCAGCGTGATGGTGAAATGCGCCACCCTGGACGGGCGCGCCGGCCTGTGGATCCGGGAATGGGATTTCGAGACCGACAGGCGGCTCTGGCTGCGGCTGAGCGAGGCGCCCGAGCCGGAGATCGACGCCGAGATCGCCCGCAACATCGCCCGCGATCCCGACCTGTGGGTGATCGAGGTCGAGAGCCGCGACGGCCGCACCCTGCTGGACGAGGACGGGCTGGCTTGAACTGCCGGCATGAGTATCTGGACAGCGGCGAAAGCCCGGAGAGATCGGCCCGGCATGGGCCTGGCCGCACCGCCGGCATGGGTATTTGCGGAACGAAGAAGCCGGGGATTTCCCGCGGGACGGCCGGGCGCGCGGCGCGGCGGGCTTGACGGCGCGCCCGCAGCTGGGAAGCCGCTAAATCTTGTGGCTTTCCCGTGACATTCCGTGCAGCGCACACTATAAGATGAGAGTCCAAGGCAGGATAAGAAGACAATGAGCGAACCCGCCCCCCAGACCTCCGATTACGGCGCCGATTCCATCAAGGTTCTCAAGGGCCTGGAGGCGGTGCGCAAGCGTCCCGGCATGTATATCGGCGATACCGACGACGGCTCGGGGCTGCATCACATGGTCTATGAGGTCGTGGATAACGGCATCGACGAGGCCTTGGCCGGCCATGCCGATTTCGTCCAGGTCAAGATCCACGCCGACAGCAGCGTTTCGGTGCGCGACAACGGCCGCGGCATCCCGGTGGACATGCACCCGACCGAAGGGGTCAGCGCGGCCGAGGTGATCATGACCCAGCTGCATGCCGGCGGCAAGTTCGACCAGAACAGCTACAAGGTTTCGGGCGGGTTGCACGGGGTCGGCGTCTCGGTGGTCAACGCGCTGTCGGACTGGCTGGAGCTGCGCATCTGGCGCAACGGCAAGGAACATTACGCCCGCTTCGAGAACGGCGATACGGTCGAGCATCTGCGCGTGGTCGGCGATGCCGCGCCGGGCGAAAAGGGCACCGAGGTGCGTTTCCTGGCCTCGTCCCGCGAGGAGCGGGCGGACGGCACCTTTTCGAACCGCGATTTCAACTACAAGGTGCTGGAGAACCGGCTGCGGGAGCTGGCTTTCCTCAATTCCGGCGTCCGCATCATCCTGGAGGACGAACGCCCGGCCGAGCCGCTGCGCACCGAGCTGTTCTATGAAGGCGGGGTGCGGGAATTCGTGAAATTCATCGACCGCTCGAAAACCACGGTCATGCCCGAGCCGATCTTCGTCCAGGGCGAGCGGGGCGGCATCGGCATCGAGGTGGAGATGCGGTAGAACGACAGCTAACACGAAA
>Ga0164243_10007521_pt1 | contig 16255 bp, 16 predicted proteins | sample OricompcompostOP_FD_108781 | JGI IMG/M metagenome (GOLD analysis project Ga0164243, IMG submission 108781) | Organic Plus compost microbial communities from Emeryville, California, USA - Original compost - Organic plus compost (OP) | ecosystem: Engineered > Solid waste > Mixed feedstock >...
AACGAGCTGCGCCCGCCCACCTTCGCCGCGCAGGTCGCCGAGGCCGCCGCGGGCGCGGGCCTGGGCGTCGAGGTGTTGGACGAGAAGGCCCTCAAGAAGGGCGGGTACGGCGGCATCCTCGCCGTGGGAATGGGCTCGGAGGCGCCGCCGCGCCTGGTGACGATCTCCTACACGCCCAAGGGCGCCACGCGCAGCGTCGCGCTCGTCGGCAAGGGCATCACCTTCGACACGGGCGGCTACGCGGTCAAGCCGGCGCAGGGCATGTGGGAGATGAAGTCCGACATGTCGGGTGCGGCCGCCGTGGCCGCGGTCATGATCGCGCTCGCCGCCCTCAAGCCCAAGGTCACGGTCACCGCCTACCTGCCGATGGCGGAGAACATGATCTCCGGCTCGTCCTACCGGCCCGGCGACGTGGTGACGATGTACGGCGGCAAGCGGGTCGAGGTGCTCAACCCCGACGCGGAGGGTCGGATGGTCCTGGCCGACGCGATCGTCCGGGCACAGGAGGACTCGCCCGACTATCTCTTCGAGACCTCGACCCTGACCGGCGGGCAGGTCGTCGCCCTGGGCAAGCGGATCGCCGGGGTGATGGGCGACGCCGAGCTGTGCGAACGCATCCGGCTGGCCGGCGACCGGGTCGGTGAGCCGGCGTGGCCCATGCCGATCCCCGACGAGGTGCGCAAGGGCATGGACTCGGAGATCGCCGACATCTCCCAGGTCAACGCCAGCATGGACCGGGCCGGGCACATGTTGCAGGGCGGCGCGTTCCTGCGCGAGTTCATCACCGAGGGCCTGCGCTGGGCACACATCGACATCGCCGGTCCCGCCTACCACCCCGGCGAGCCGACGGGCTACTGGACCAAGGGCGGTACGGGTGTCCCCGTGCGGCTCCTGCTCGAACTCATCGACGACATCGCCGCCCACGACTGACCGCACGGGACGCCCGCGGGGCCCGCGATTGACAATCGTCGCGGGCATTGCCCACCCCGGTCGAAAGGACGCGTCCCATGCGACGCCTGGCGTTTCCGCGCGCTCTCCCGCTCCTCGTCGCAGCCGTGGCGCTCGCCCTGGGCGGGTGCGACTCGGCGACCGAGGGCGCGGGGCCGGCGACGCCCCGCGGGTCGTCGCCCGGCCCGGAGGACGATGTCACGAGGTGGGTCGAGGCCGCGAAGATCACTCCCGACCCGGGCGCGCTGCTCCACGACACGACCGGTGGGCCGGGGCCGACGACGGCCTGCGACGCGGTCACCGCCGCCGGCGCCCAGGTCGGCTACGCCCACACCTGGTGGTGGGCCGACGGCGAGACCAGCTACCTGGAACACTTCGTGGGCGTCTACGACCTGCCCGGTGCCGACATCATCGACCTGCACGAGCGGCGGTCGAACGAGTGCCCCAGCCTCCAGTACCGGTATCAGGGCGGCGCCGCGGAAAGCACCGTCAGCCAGACCCTGGCCGATCCCGAGGTGGCGGGCAGCGACGGCTCGTACGCCTACTGTGAGAAGTCCGTCACGCTGGAACCCGCCGAGCACCGGGGCGAGGAGTCCGCGACCTGCCATGCCCTGCTCAGCCGCGGCCGCGTCGTGACCATGGTGTCGGTCCTCGGCGACGGCGCGACCTACGACGTGGCGATCGACTCGGCGAAACAGAAACTCGCGACCGCGGTCGCGCTGGCAGGGCCGGCCCTCGTCGCCGCCGTCCCGGTGAACTGACCCGCCGTACGGGCGGGGGCTCAGCCGTTGGCGGCGCGCTTGCGCCGCTCGTTGAAGTCGCGCATCCGCTGCGGGTAGCCGGTCAGGGCGACGTCATAGACCGGGATGCCCGCCCGCCGGCCCCAGTCGCGGGCCGCTTCGACGCTGGGCACCCGCCGGCGGGTCCACTCGCCGTCGTGGGCGATGAGTATGACCGTGACCTCGGTGACGGTGGTCTTGGGCTCCAGGTAGGCCTCGACCCCCCGCCGCGTGGCCACGAACTGCTCCAGGTGGGCGAAGTCCTCGCGCTGCGTCGGTCGATTGACGGCGGGGACGGCGCGACGTCGGCGAAACCAGGCCACGGCGGCAAAGATAACGGCGCGACGGCCCGCACCGCACCCCCCGCCGCATGCGACGGCCGTGCCAGATATTCCCCAGAACACATGTCGAGGGGCTCACGTCGCCGCAGACCCGTCCGGGTGACAAGATGACCACGAATAACCGAATCCCAACGGGAGAGCGAGTCATGCCTGACGAGCAGCAGTTCGATGTCGTCGTGCTGGGGGGCGGCAGCGGCGGTTACGCCACCGCGCTGCGGGCCGCGCAGCTCAACCTTTCCGTCGCACTGATCGAGAAGGACAAGGTCGGCGGCACCTGCCTGCACCGCGGCTGCATCCCGACGAAGGCCTTGCTCCACGCCGGGGAGGTCGCCGACCAGACCCGCGAGTCCGAGCAGTTCGGCGTCAAGGCCCAATTGCTGGGCATCGACATGGCCGGGGTGAACGCCTACAAGGACGGCGTGGTCGCCAGGCTCCACAAGGGACTACAGGGCCTGATCTCAGCAGCGAAGATCACCTATGTCGAGGGCACCGGCCGGCTGGTCGGGCCGAGGACGATCGAGGTCAATGGCTCTCGCTACACGGGCCGCAACGTGGTGCTCGCGACGGGCTCCTACTCGCGCACCCTGCCCGGCCTGGAACTCGACGGTGAGCGGATCCTCTCCTCCGAGCACGCTCTGACGCTGGACCGCGTGCCCGCCTCCGCGGTGGTGCTGGGCGGCGGCGTGATCGGCGTCGAGTTCGCCAGCGCCTGGCGTTCGTTCGGCGCCGAGGTGACCATCATCGAGGCGCTGCCCCGGCTCGTGGCGGCCGAGGACGAGGACATCTCCAAGCAGGTCGAGCGCTCGTTCCGCAAGCGCGGCATCAACTTCAAGGTGGGCAAGCCGTTCGAGACCGTCGAGCGCACCGCCACCGGGGTCCGGGTGACCATCGCCGGTGGTGAGAGCATCGAGGCCGAGGTGCTGCTCGTCGCGGTCGGACGCGGACCCGTCACGGCCGGCCTCGGCTACGAGGAGCAGGGCCTGCGGATGGAGCGGGGCTTCGTCCTCACCGACGAGCGGCTGCGCACCAACCTGCCGGGTGTCTTCGCCGTCGGGGACATTGTGCCGGGCCTCCAGCTCGCCCACCGCGGATTCCAGCAGGGGATCTTCGTCGCCGAGGAGATCGGCGGGCTGCGCCCCAAGCCGATCGACGAGAGCGGTATCCCCCGGGTGACGTACTGCGACCCGGAGGTGGCCTCGATGGGGCTCACCGAGGCGAAGGCCAGGGAGCAGTACGGCGCCGAGAAGGTGAAGACCTACAACTACAACCTCGGCGGCAACGGCAAGAGTCAGATCCTGAAGACCAGCGGGTTCGTCAAGTTGGTCAGCGTCGTCGACGGGCCGGTCGTCGGCATCCACATGGTGGGAGCCCGGGTTGGCGAGCTGATTGGGGAGGCGCAGCTCATCTACAACTGGGAGGCGTACCCTGCGGAGGTGGCGCAATTGGTGCACGCCCACCCCACCCAGAACGAGGCGCTCGGCGAGGCGCACCTCGCTCTGGCCGGCAAGCCGCTGCACGCCCACTCCTGATCCTCCATACCGGACACACTGTCCACACTGGACCCTCCCACGAAGGAGTCTGTTCACATGCCGGTATCGGTCACCATGCCCCGGCTGGGCGAGAGTGTCACCGAAGGCACCGTCACCCGGTGGCTCAAGCAGGTGGGCGACCGGGTCGAGGCCGACGAGCCGCTGCTCGAAGTGTCGACCGACAAGGTGGACACCGAGATTCCCTCGCCCGCGGCGGGGGTGCTCTCCCGCATCGTGGTGGGTGAGGACGAGACCGTAGCGGTCGGTGCCGAGCTCGCGGTCATCGCTGGCGAGGGTGAGTCCGTTGGTGCCCCACCGGCGCCGGAGGCCACCGCCGCACCCGCGCCGGCGCCTACTCCGGCTCCGGCTCCGGCGCCCGCGCCGACACCCGCACCAGCCCCGGCACCCGCCCCGGCCCCCGCGCCCGCCGCGGCTGGTCCGGCGAGCGGAACGCCGGTGAAGATGCCGGCGCTCGGCGAGTCGGTCACCGAGGGCACGATCACCCGCTGGCTCAAGGAGGTCGGCGACACGGTGGCGGCCGACGAGCCGCTGCTGGAGGTCTCCACCGACAAGGTCGACACCGAGATCCCGTCGCCGGTGGCCGGTGTCGTGCTCGCCATCAAGGTGCCGGTCGACGAGACCGTGCCGGTGGGCGCCGAACTGGCCATCATCGGGGCGCCCGGCGCCGCCCCGGCGCCCGCACCCGCCCCGGCGCCCGCACCCGCCCCGGCTCCCGCACCCGCCCCGGCTCCGGCTCCCGCAGCGGCACCCGCTCCGGCGCCCGCGCCGACTCCGCCACCGGCGGCTGCCCCAGCTCCCGCGCCGGCCCCCACGCCGGCTCCGGCCCCCGCCGCTGCACCGGCGCCGGCCGAGGGTGGCGACGGCAACGGCTACGTGACCCCGCTGGTCCGCAAGCTCGCCACCGATCTCGGCATCGACCTGCGTACGGTGACCGGCACCGGTGTCGGCGGACGGATCCGGCGCCAGGACGTGCTCGACGCGGCCGCCAAGAAGACCGCCGCCGCCGCGGCGGCCGCGAGCGCGGCGCCCGCCCCGTCGGGTGCGGCACCGGCCGCGGCCAAGGCACCGGTGGCGCCGAGTGCGCTGCGCGGCAAGACCGAGAAGATGTCGCGCCTGCGGGCCGTCATCGCCAAGCGGATGGTCGAGTCGCTGCAGGTGTCGGCGCAGCTCACCACCGTGGTCGAGGTCGACATCACGCGCATCGCCAAGCTGCGCGACCAGGTGAAGGCGGACTTCCAGGCCCGGCACGGGGTGAAGCTCTCCTTCCTGCCGTTCTTCGCCCTCGCCACGATCGAGGCGCTGCAGCAGCACGCCACGCTCAACGCCTCCATCAACATGGAGGAGGGCACGGTCACCTACCACGACGCCGAGCACCTGGGCATCGCGGTGGACACCGACCGCGGTCTGGTCGTCCCGGTGATCAAGAACGCGGGGGATCTCAACCTCGCCGGCCTCGCCAAGCGGATCGCCGACCTGGCCGACCGGACCCGCAGCAACAAGATCAGCCCGGACGAGCTGTCGGGGGGCACCTTCACGCTGACCAACACCGGCAGCCGGGGTGCGCTCTTCGACACGCCGATCATCAACCAGCCGCAGGTCGGCATCCTGGGCACCGGCTCGGTCGTCAAGCGGCCGGTCGTCGTCGAGGACCCGAGCCTGGGCGAGGTCGTCGCCGCGCGCTCGATGCTCTACCTGGCGCTCTCCTACGACCACCGGCTCGTCGACGGTGCCGACGCGGCGCGGTTCCTGACCACGATCAAGGACCGCCTCGAGGCCGGCGCCTTCGAGGAGAACTTCTAGCGCGGTCGGCGGGGTTGTCCGGGCGCGAGCGCGGGCAACCCCGGCAGGCCGCCGGGCGCCGCTGGAGGTCGCCGTGCGGATCGTGCTGGCCGGAGCCTCGGGTTTTCTCGGCTCCCACCTGCGGGTGAGCCTCGCCCAGGACGGGCACGATCTCGTCCCCCTCGTTCGGCGCCCGCCCCGCTCCGGTGAGGTGCGCTGGGATCCGGATGCTCGGTCGCTGGACCCGGCGGTGCTCGCCGGTGCCGACGCCGTGGTGAATCTCGCCGGGGCCGGGGTCGAGGACAAGCGCTGGACCGATGCCTACCGTCGGGTGCTGCGCTCCAGCCGGGTGAACCCCACGGCCACCCTCGCCACCGCCCTGGCTCTGCTGCCGTCCACGCAACGCCCACGGGTGCTGGTGAACGCCTCCGCGGTCGGGTTCTACGGCGACACCGGGGACACCCCCGTCGACGAGACCCACGCACCCGGGTCGGGCTTCTTCCCCGAACTCTGCCAGGCCTGGGAGGCGGCGACGGCACCGGCGCGCCAGGCCGACGTACGGGTCGTGCTCCTGCGCACCGGGCTCGTGCTCGGGCCTGGCGGGCTGCTGCGGCCGCTGGCGTTGACGACCCGGCTCTTCGCCGGTGGGCCGCTCGCCGGTGGCCGGTGGTGGATGCCCTGGATCGCGATGGCCGACTGGACCGGGGCCGTCCGGTTCCTGCTGGAACGCTCCGATGTGGACGGTCCGGTGAACGTCGTCGGCCCCGATCCGGTGCGTAACAAGGAGTTCGCCGCGACGCTGGGCCGCGTGCTGCACCGCCCGGCCCCCTGGCCGGTGCCGCGCCTCGCGCTGCGGCTCGTGCTGGGTCCGTTCGCCGACGAGGCGGTCGCCTCGCAGCGTGTGCTGCCGGGCGTGCTCACCAGGGCCGGCTACACCTTCCAGCACTCCACGGTGGAGGACGCGCTGCGCGCCACCCTCCAGCGCTGAGGTCCGCGCGCCCTCACCCGCCGGCGCCGTCACCGGAGCTGGCGCCGACGGTGGCGGGGTCCAGGTAGAGGCAGAACGGATGACCGGCCGGGTCGAACAGCACCCGTACGGTCTCCTGCGGCTGGACGGTCGCGAGCACGGCACCGGCCTCGATCGCGTGCGCGACCGCCTGGTCCAGGTCCTCGACCTCGAAGTCCAGATGCATCGACATCTGCTGCTGCCCCTCGACGGCGGGCCAGACCGGCCGGACGTACCGTGACTCGTACTGGATGCCGATGTAGTAGCCGCTGTCCGCCGACGGTGCCACGGCGGCCCCCGTCTCGTCCTCGTTGAAGATCTGCCAGTCGAGCAGCCGCGCATAGAAGTGCGCGAGCTCGTGGACGTCGGGGGCGTCGAGCTGCACCCCCCACCACGTCGTCGTCGTCCGCAACGCCATGGGCACACCCTCCCACGAGGCGGGCGTGCTCCGCGACCGCGGATTCCCGGCCGTACGAGTAGGAATAGCATCGGGACAGCGCACGGCGACTGAAGGAGGATGCGGTGCCACTGCCCTCGCAACCGCTGCGGAAGCTGGGATTCCTGACCATCGGGCTCTTCGACGAGGCGGACCCGCGAGCCGGGCACGAGTCCACGCTGGAGATCATCGCGCTGGGTGAACAGCTCGGCTTCGACAGCGCCTGGGTGCGCCACCGCCACCTGCAGTTCGGCATCTCGTCGCCGGTGGCCCTCCTCGCCGCCGCCACCCAGCGCACCACCCGCATCGAGCTGGGCACCGCGGTGATCCCACTGGGTTGGGAGAATCCGCTGCGGCTGGCCGAGGATTTGTCCACAGTGGACATCCTGTCCGGCGGGCGACTCAACCCGGGGGTGAGCGTGGGGCCGCCGATGCAGTGGTAGCACGTCAAGAACGCCCTCTACCCCGACACCGCCGACCAGGAGGACTTCAGCTACACCCGGGTGAAGCGGCTGCTCGACCTCGTCGCGGGCGAGCCGGCGTCCGACTTCGCGGGCGCCGAGGGGTTCGAGGTCTTCTCCTCCCGGGTCCAGCCGCACTCCCCCGGCCTGCGCAGCCGGCTCTGGTACGGCGGCGGCAGCCTGCGCTCGGCGCAGTGGGCGGGCGAGCACGGCATGAACTTCCTGACCAGCAGCGTCGTGACCGCCGAGGAGTCCACCGACTTCGCGGAGATCCAGCTCTCCCACATCCGGACGTTCCGCGCCCACCACCCCGACGGTGAGCGGGCTCGGGTCTCCCAGGGCCTGGTGGTCATCCCGACCGACAGCGCCACGGCCGAGCAGCGGGCCAGGTACATCGCCTACGCGGAGAAGCGGACCCCGCGCACGCTCACCCCGCAGGGCCCTCGCCGCATGGTCTTCTCCCCCGACTTCGTCGGCACGTCGGCCGAGATCGCCGAGCGGCTCTACGCCCACGCGGCGTTCCGGGAGATCGACGAGGTCGCCTTCGCCCTGCCGTTCACCTTCGAGCACGAGGACTACGTGCAGATCCTCACCGACCTGGCCACGGTCCTGGGCCCGGCGCTGGGCTGGCGGCCCACCACCGCCTGAGGCCCCTGCCGCCGGGCCGGCTTGCAGAAACCGTACGGTCGTGCTTTTCTTTGCTGGTGGGTAAGGGCGACGAGACGCGGCAGGCGGTGCTCGACCAGGCGGTCGACGTGGCCCGCCGGGTCGGTCTCGGCGGCCTGACCATCGGCACGCTCGCCGAGCAGGCGCACCTGTCCAAGAGTGGCCTGTTCGCGCACTTCCGCTCCAAGGAGGCACTGCAACTGGCGGTGCTCGAACGGGCGCGCCAGGGCTTCGAGGCCGCGGTCGGAGCACCGACGGTGCGGGCTCCGCGCGGCGAGCGGCGGGTGCGGGAGCTCTTCGAGCGCTGGCTCGAGTGGGACTGCCGGCCCGGCGGCTGTCCGTTCATCGCGGCATCGACAGAATTCGACGACCAGCCCGGACCGGTACGTGATCGACTGGTGCAGGATCTGCGCGACCTGCACGACATGATCGCCACGGTCTTCCGCACGGGCATCACCGAGGGCGAATTCCGCGCGGACGCGGATCCCGACCAGTTCGCGCAGGACTTCTACGGCGTCATCCTCGCCTTCCACCACACGTCGCGGCTGCTGGGCGACGAACGCGCCGCCGAGCGCGCCCGACACAGCCTCGACGCACTGTTGGCCCAGGCCCGCGCGACTCGCTGACCGCGATTCCACCCACCGAAGGAGACTTCCATGACCCAGACCGCCGCAGCGCCGCAAAAAAGCACGATCGTTCGTATGTTTAAGGCGCCCCTGCCGATCCGGGCGGCGTTCCGGACGCTCGACACCGTCGCCCCCGGGGTCAGCGCGCGCTGGGCGGAACGGCTCTGGTTCACGCTCCCGCCCACCAAGCCGTTGCCGCACGCGCCCGGCGGAGAGCGGTTCGTGGTCACCGTGGACGGGAACGTCCAGGCGACCGGCGCCGCGCACTACACCGGACAGGTCGCCGGCACCACCTGGGGCGACGGCCCGGTGGTCTACCTGGCGCACGGCTGGGCTGGCCACAGTGGACAGTTCACCGCCTTCGTCGAACCACTCGTCGCGCGCGGGCTGCGCGTCGTGACCTTCGACATGCCCAGTCATGGCGACTCCGCGCCGGGTGCCTTCGGCCCCCGGTCCACCACCTTCCCCGAGTTCACCGCCGCGTTGCTCGCCGTTGCCCGCCGGTACGGTCCCCCGCACGCCGTCGTCGCGCACTCCGCCGGCGCCATCGCCACGGCCGGGGCGATCTGCGACGGACTGTCCGCGCGGCGACTGGTGCTGGTGGCTCCGATGGCCGGGGTGACCGCGGCCCTGCGTCAGTTCGTCGACGTCCTCGGTGGCGGCGAGCGCACCTACACCCGATTGGCGGCACGCAGCGTGCGCCGGGTCGGGGCCCCGCTGCACCACTTCGAACTGCCGGAGCTGGGCCGCGCCGTGCAGATGCCGCCGACGCTCGTCATCCACGACCGCGGCGACGTCTCCACACCGGTCGGCGACGGCGCCGCCATCGCCGCCGCGTGGCCGCGGGCGCGCCTGCACGTCACCGACGGCTTGGGGCACAACCGCATCCTGCGCGACCCCGGCGTGGTGGCGATGGCCGCCGCGTTCATCACCGAGCCCTGACCATCAATCCACTGTCGACAGGGCGCGTGCCGCCCATCCTTGCGGATGGGCGGCACGCGGGGGGCGTCAGTAAGGCTTCAGCACTGGCCGTCGGCGATCACGTAGTAGTTGGCACCGGTCCGGCGCAGGGTGTGGGTCGTGAAGGTGTTCCACAGTCCCATGTTCTGGTTCGATCCATTGGCGTAGGTATATCCGCCGCTCTGGTACGCACGCCCGGCTGTGGTGTGGGCGTAGTTGCTCGCCGTGAAGCACTGGCCGTACGACGTCGACGGCGACGCGGACGCCGACGGTGAGGTAGACGACGACGGTGAGGTAGACGCCGACGGTGAGGTAGACGCCGACGGTGAGCTGGACGCCGACGGCGAGGCCGACGTCGACGCGGAGGGCGACGATCCGGAACCGTTCAGGCCGAAGAACAACGCGTCCCGGTAGGCGGAGCAGATCGTGTCGAGGAAGTACGAACCCGCGGCGCCGCACTGGTCGGTGGCCGAGCCGGGATCGACCGGCGTGCCGTGGCCCATGCCGCTGACCCGGTAGACCCGCACCACGGTCTGCCCGTTCTTGTCGTAGTTCTCCACCGAGGTGCTGGCGGGCAGCGTCGACGTCGAGGTCGGTGTCTGCGAGATGCCCCAGACGTTGGTCCACTGGTCACGCGAGGCGTTCGCGTTGGCCGGCACGACGACGGAATCGCTCGTGCCGTGCCAGATCGCGACCCGCGGGTACGGGCCGCTGTAGCCGGAGTAGGCGTTGCGCACCAGGCTGCCCCACTGCGCCGGCGTCTTGCTGACCGTCGTGTACATGCAGATGTAGGGGCTTGTCGCGGGCGCGCAGCCGTACGGGATGCCGGCCACGATGGAGCCGGCCTCGAAGACGTCCGGGTAGGTGGCGAGCATGACCGCCGCCATGGCACCGCCGGCCGAGAGCCCCGTGACGAACGTGCGGGACCGGTCGGCGCCGTAGTTGTTCTGGGCGTAGTCGACCATCTGCTTGATGCTCAACGCCTCGCCGTTGCCGCGCTCGACGTCGCCGGCGGTGAACCAGTTGAAGCAGGCGTTGGCGGCGTTGGCCGACTTCTGCTCGGCGAAGATGACGGTGAAGCCCCACAGGTCGGCGTACTTGGTCCAGCCCGAGTTGCTGTAGTAGTTGCTGGCGGTCTGGGTGCAGCCATGCAGGGCCACGACGACCGGCGCGCCGGTGGCGGTGGTCGGCCGATAGACGTACATGTTCAGGTTTCCGGGATTCGAGCCGAAGCTCGTCACCTGGGTCAGGGTGGCGGCGTGCGCCGCGGGCGCGGCGACCAGGACAGCCGCGACGGTCGCGGCGAGGACGGAGAGCGCCGCCCCGGCCGCCGTGACGATGGAGCGACGGGACGGGCGGGACACGCGTGTGGACAGGGTCATCGAGAGCCTCCCGGGACGGATGGGTAGGCGTGTTACCTCGGCCACACGCTAGGCAGCACCTCGGTCGTGAACCATGTCGCTGGACCACACATCGCCGGCCGCGCCGCGGTGGGTGGCGAACATCGACGGCGAGCGTCAACCCGAGACGACCGCGGCCCCGTGGCGGCCCTGGCCGGCGCGGAACGCGGCGATGCCGGACTCGACGTCGAGCAGGGACACCTGACCGTGTCGCAGTTCGTTGCGCAGGGCCTCGGCCTCGTCGAGACCCTCCTGCTCCAACACGGAGAGCCGGTCCTGGCGCAGGCACGTCTGCGGCAGGGCAGCCAGCGACGCGGCCCACTCCTGCGCCGCCGCGAGCGCCGATCCGGTGGGCACCACCCGGTTCACGAGACCGATCGCGAGCGCTTCCTCGGCGCCGACCGCCCGCCCGGTCAGGATGAGGTCCATGGCCCGGCTGGTCCCGATGAGCCGTGGCAGCCGGACGGTGCCGCCGTCGATGAGCGGCACGCCGTAGCGCCGGCAGAAGACGCCGAGCACGGCGTCCGCGGCGGCCACGCGCAGATCGCACCACAGCGCCAGTTCGAGCCCGCCCGCGACCGCGTACCCCTCGATCGCCGCGATCACGGGCTTGCCCAGCCGCAACCGGGTCGGTCCCATCGGACCGTCACCGTCGGCGCTGACCCGGTTCGCCGCGGGCGTGCCCTGGGCGTGCAGGTCGGCGCCGGCGCAGAACGTGCCGCCCACGCCGGTGAGCACGGCCACCGCCAGCGACTCGTCTGCATCGAACGATCGAAACGCCGCGGCGAGCGCGTCGGCGGTCGGCCCGTCGACCGCGTTGCGCCGGTCGGGCCGGTTCACGATCACGGTCAGCACGGCACCGTCGCGTGCGCTGGTCACCAGGTCACCCATGGACCCACCGTACGGCCCCAACCTCCGCCGCCACGCCGTTTGCCCCGCGACTCAGGATCCTCGGCGCCATCCTCGACCACGGCAGCCGCGGTCGGTCACGGCGGCACCGGACGAGTTGGCCGGACCCGCTGCGCCCGCCGCCCGGACGGGGAATCGTGGCAGGCAACGTCGCGATGGCAGTCACGGGGAGGCAGCATGTTCGTCCGCACCACGACGGTGATCGGCGACCCGACAGGAATCGACCGCGCGACCGCGCTCCTGCGCGACGAGGCGATGCCGATGCTGGCGCGGCTCGACGGCTTCGTCGGGCTGTCCAGCCTCGTCGATCGGCACACGGGCCGCTGCATCACCGCCTCGGCCTGGCAGTCGGCGCAGGCGATGCGGGACAGTGAGGCGCCGACAGGGGCGTTCCGGGGACGCTACGTCGCCGCCCTCGGTGGCGAGGAGACCGCTCTGGAGGAGTGGGAGGTGGCGCTCATGCACCGCGCCCACCACGCCACGGAGGGGTCGGCCGCCCGGGTCACCTGGCTGGAGGGCGACGTCTACACCATCGACGACTCCATCGACGTGTACCGGTCGAGCATGGCGACGCTCGAAGGGCTGCCGGGGTTCGCCAGCGCCAGCCTGCTCATCGACCGGCGCACGGCGCAGGCCGCGTCGACGGTCTGCTACGACACGCGGGCGGCGCTGGAGCGCAACCGCACGCGGGCCAACGAGGTCCGGGCGCGGATCGCCGAGCAGAGCGGGGTCGAGGTGATCGAGGTCGCCGAGTTCGAGGTGGCGCTGGCCCACCTCGCCGTCCCCGAACTCGTGTGATCCCGTCCGTCCCGGACCCTGGTGTCGCAGTCCCTTGTGGACTGTCCAGCCCTGGTGGACCGTCCAGCCCTGGTGGACTGTCCAGCCGGCTGATCAGAAGCCGGGGAAGGCACGGCGCAGGGCGTCGAGGTCGATGCCCTGCACCGAGACGGACGCCGGCGTGTGGTCGGGGTCGAGTCGCCCGTAGACCAGGCGGATGAACGCCTCGGCGGGCAGGCTCAGCTCGGCCGTGGCGAACCCCTCGGGGACCGCCTCGTCGGCCGGTGCCAGGTTCGCCTTCTCGCCGAGGGTCAGCAGGCCCGACCACTGCGGATCGCTGGTGGTCACCCGGACGGCGACGTGGAGGTCCTGGCCCTTGCCCGTCCAGTGCACGATCCGGTCGAGCCCGTCCAGGATCAGCGGTACCGCCTCAGCGCCGATGACGGCGCTCGGGTCCAGCGCCACCGCCACGTCCCAGGTGTGCACGCCGTGCTCACCCAGCCGCAACCGGGCCAGTGTGTCGGCGCTCACCGTGCCCAGGAAACTGGGGAACTTCAGGCTCTCGCGCTGGGTCTGGTCCAGGGACTCGAACCGGGTCACCAGGGCACGGTCGGATTCGATGCCGTCGGCCACCTGGGCGTCGGGTGTCTTGGCGTTCCACACGTCCCAGATCGGCTGATTCGCCTCCCGCCCGGGCGCCGGCGCGCCGGCCAGCCCGGCGTCGAACGCCAGCGCCATGATCTGCGCGCCGGATCCGAGGTGGGACAGCACCTGGGCGATCGACCACTGCGACGGGTAGGCCTGGGCCCGCCGTTGCTCGGGGGTCAGCGGTGCGACGAGGGCGGCGAGCCGGTCGTGCGAGGCGCGCAGGGCGGCGATCGCGCCGGATGCGTCAGACATCTGTACACCCCACGAGGAGAGAGATTCTTGAGCCGTCAAACAACAGATGACACTACCCGTACGGATCACACGGCGGTGAGGCAACCGGCCGTCCCGGCCCCGCCCCGCGTTAAGCTCGCGAGCGTGACGCAGACTCTGGCCGTGACCGATGGTTCGCTCGGCGCGGCACCCGAACTCCACCTGGTCCGCGCGGGCGTGGTCGACTACCTGGCCGCCTGGGACGAGCAGCGGCGCGTCCACGAGGAGGTGGCCGAGGGCCGCGCGGGTGACACCGTCCTGCTGCTGGAGCACCCGAGCGTGTACACCGCGGGCAAGCGCACCGAGCCGTTCGACCGGCCGATGGACGGCACCCCCGTCATCGACGTGGACCGGGGCGGAAAGATCACCTGGCACGGCCCCGGCCAGCTCGTGGGCTACCCCATCGTGAAGCTGCCCGACCCGGTGGACGTGGTGGCCTACGTCCGGCGGGTCGAGCAGGTCCTCATCGACGTCTGTGCCGAGTTCGGCCTCGCCACGACCCGCGTCGAGGGCCGCAGCGGCGTCTGGGTGCCCGCCGACGACCGCGGCCCGGCCCGCAAGATCGGCGCCATCGGCATCCGCGTCTCCCGAGGCGTGACCCTGCACGGGTTCTCGCTGAACTGTGACTGCGACCTCAGCGCCTTCGACCGCATCGTGCCCTGTGGCATTCGCGACGCGGGCGTCACCTCGCTGTCGCGGGAACTCGGCCGGGACGTGACGGTGGCGCAGGCGCTGCCCGTGGTGGAGCAGCACCTGCGGACCACCCTGCGCTGACCCGCACTGCGCCGACCCACACGGCGCCGACCCCACACGGCGCTGATCCGCCCCGGGCCGCGCTGCGGGCTCGTGCCCGCGTGTCAGGGCGTCAGGCGGTTCAGGTCGCGCGGGAAGAGTGTCACCTCCCGGACGTTCGCGGCCCCGGTCAGCCGGGCCAGGAAGCGTTCGAGCCCGATCGCGAACCCGCCGTGGGGCGGCATGCCGTGCCGGAACACGTCCAGGTAGGACCGGTACGGCTCGGGCGACTCGCCACGGGCGGCCAGCGCGGCCAGGTAGTCGTCGTAGCGGTGCAGCCGCTGCCCACCCGTCACCAGCTCGACGCCCCGGAAGAGCAGGTCGAACCCGTTGGTGAAACCGGGACGCCGCGGCGACGGGTGGGTGTAGAAGGGGCGCTTCGCGGCGGGGTAACCCTCGACGAAGAGGAAGTCGCTGCCGTGCTCGCGCAGCGCCCACTCCCCCAGCCACCGCTCGTGGGCCGGGGCCAGGTCCAGCGCCTCGCCGTCGTCGCCGCCCAGCGCCTTCTCGGCCATGGCCAGCGCGTCCACGAAGTGCACCACGGGGATCTCCTCGGGGACCTTGGTGTCCACAAGGGATGGATGCCGCTCGGCCACGGCGGCGAGCATGCCGGCCAGGGCCTGCCGCAGCACCGCCATGACGTCGCGATGGTCCTCGATGAACCCGAGTTCGACGTCCAGCGAGGTGTACTGGGCCAGGTGCCGGGCGGTGTCGTGCGGCTCGGCCCGGAACACCGGCCCCACCTCGTAGACCCGTTCGAAGACGCCGACCAGGGCCTGCTTGTAGAACTGGGGCGACTGGGCCAGATAGGCCGGTTGGCCGAAGTAGTCCACCGGGAAGACGTTGGCCCCGGACTCGGTGGCCGAGCCGACGATCTTCGGGGTCTGCACCTCGACGAAGCCCAGACCGTCCAATGTGGAGCGGAAGCCGCACACCGCCGCGGCCCCGGCCCGGAACACGGCCTGCCGGGCGGGGTGGCGCAGCGCCAGGTGAGCCTGGTCGAGCTGGGTCGGCAGCGTCGCGGCCAGCGTGGGCCGGTGCAGCTCGAACGGCAGCGGCTCGGCCGGCTCCCGCAGCCGTACGGTCGGCTCGGTGAGCTCGACCCCGGACGGCGCCGCCGGGTTGGCGGCGACCCTGCCCGTGACGGTGACCACACTCTCGGCCGGCAGCGGCTCCACTGTGGACGGCGACAGGACGACCTGGGTCAGCCCGGTACGGTCCCGGACGATCAGGAACTCGACGGACTTCAGCCGACGATGACGATGAACCCATCCCGCGACGGTCACGGTCTGGCCGACGTGGGCCGGCAGGGATGAGGCGAGGGTGCGTTGCATGGCATACCTCCTCCGTCGATCGCAACGCGAACCCCGGAGGTGCGGGCGAGGTGACTGGGAGTCAGTCAGCCGGTGTCGTCCTCGCGGTGCCACCGCACCTTCGCCTCCCGTCGCACCCTGGGCGACCGGAGGCCTCTTGTCGTGCTCACGGCTCAGGGATGTCAACCCCGTCGACGCCGCTCGACCCGAGGCTACCGACGCCCGCCACCGAAATTCCTGGCCATTACCGATGGGTAGGGTGGAACGGATTTGCTCGGTTGGCACGATATGACCGAAGTCGTCGACGTGACCCGCGTCGCCCCGGTGGGCCGATGAGCCCGTTCGGCGCCGGTGCAGGGTTAGGCTCGCACCTGTGACGATGGTTGCCCCGGACGGCCGCCGCCTGCTGCGCATCGAAGCCCGCAACGCCCAGACGCCGATCGAACGCAAGCCGGCATGGATCAAGGTCAAAGCGACCATGGGGCCGCAGTACACCCAACTGCGCGGCCTGGTCCAGCGCGAAGGCCTGCACACGGTCTGCCAGGAGGCGGGCTGCCCCAACATCTACGAATGCTGGGAGGACCGCGAGGCGAC
>Ga0164243_10007522_pt1 | contig 16255 bp, 15 predicted proteins | sample OricompcompostOP_FD_108781 | JGI IMG/M metagenome (GOLD analysis project Ga0164243, IMG submission 108781) | Organic Plus compost microbial communities from Emeryville, California, USA - Original compost - Organic plus compost (OP) | ecosystem: Engineered > Solid waste > Mixed feedstock >...
CCCACCTGCCCGCGGAGGCGAACCGGCTCGTCCTTCGTGGCCTGCCGGGCCGCTGGGGTCGCACGGACGCCGTCGCCATCCGCGACTGACGCCGACCGCGGCGCCCGTCACCCGCCGGCAGCGGCGTGCGCGGTGGTGGCGTGGTTACGGCTGCGTGGGCGACGCGCTCGCCGAGGGGCTCTCCGCCGGCGAGGCCGACGGGCCGGCGGCGGGCAGTGGCAGCGTGGACTCGAAGGACGTGATCGAGGCGACGGCGGACTCGACGGGCAGTCGCGCCGCGGCGGCCGGGTCGCCGTAGAGGGTGGCGCGCAGGAAGTCGACGATGGCCAGTGCGACGGTGGTCGATGCCATGCCGCTGCGGTAGAGGAACCCGCTGTGGTCGCCGCCGAGGACGGTCAGGAAGGCCTTGGGCCAGGGCACCAGGTCGAACGTGGCCCGGCCGAGCGCGAACGGGACGACCTGGTCGGCGTCGCCGTGCACGAACAGCACCGGCGCGGCGGGGTTGGCGAATGCTCCGCCGAGGGTGCCCCCGGCGATCACCACGGCCGAGCGCACCCGGCTGTCGCGGGCGCCGGCGAGCAGGCCCATGGTGGTGAACCCACCGCCCGAGTGGCCCGCCGCCCCGATCCGCGTCGCGTCGAGGTGCCCGTCCAGCGGGTCGCCGGTGGTGGCCCCCAGGCGCAGGACCGCGGTGACCACCGCCGAGGCGTCGGCGGGCTGGTTGACCAGATCGGCGGGGTTGTAGGAGTCGGCGGCGGCGTGGGTGTGCGGATAGGCCGGTGCCGCGACGACGAAGCCGGCGGCGGCGATGGCGGCGATGATGCGCTCGTAGGACTCCGGTGCGCTGCGCAGGCCGTGGCTGAAGACGACGAGCGGGAACAGGCCGTCGGCCACCGTGCCCGGATCGCCGGGCACGCTCGGATACCAGACCACCGTCCGCAGTGGACGGTCGTCGCGGCTCAGCGCGAGCTCGCGCCGGCCGACGGTGAAGGTCTGCTCCGGTGCGGTGGTCGGCACCAGCGCCGCCGGCTCCGGGTACTGGCTCAGGGGTTGGGCCGTGACGGTGAGGGTCGGCACCGGCTCGGCCGGGATGGCGCTCACCTCGGGCACCGCGGCGTCGGGCGGGACCGGCATCCCCGCCGCGCAGCCCGCCGCCGCGAGTACGCCCGTCATCACGACGCCGACCAACACCCGCCGGTGCTTCACCCCAGACCTCCTGCTGCGCGGTTCGGCACAGTCTGGGTCACCCGCGCCGGGGTAGACAAGGCGCCGCGCAGCCGGTCGGCGGCTGGACGGCGGTCAGCCGAGCACGGCGTCGGGCAGGCGCACCCGCATGGTGGTGCCCTGCGGTGAGCTCTCCACCGACACCTGGCCGCCATGCGCCTCCACGACCGCCGCCACGATCGACAGGCCCAACCCGGTGCTGCCGGCGGCGCGCGAGCGTGAACCGTCGCCCCGGACGAACCGCTCGAAGACCTCCGGCAGCAGCGGCTGCGGGATGCCGGGCCCGTTGTCGGCCACGGTGATGACGGCCCATCCGTGCTCGACCGTGAGGCTGGTCGTCACGATCGTGCCCGGCGGGGTGTGGGTGCGGGCGTTGGCGAGCAGGTTGGCCAGCACCTGGTGCAGCCGGGCGCCGTCGCCGGTCACGGTGACCGGTTCGTCGGGCAGGAGCAGCCGCCAGACGTGGTCCGGTCCGGCGGCGTGGGCGTCGTTGACGGTGTCGACCACGAGTTGGGACAGCCCGATGGGCTCACGGTCCAGCGGTCTGCCCGAGTCGAGCCGGGCCAGCAACAGCAGGTCGTCGACGAGCGTCGTCATCCGCTTGCTCTCCGACTCGATGCGCGACAGCGCGTGGGCCACGTCCTCCGGCACGGGATCGTGTCCGCGCCGGGTCAGCTCCGAGTAGCCACGGATCGCGGCGAGCGGGGTGCGCAGCTCGTGCGAGGCGTCGGCCACGAACTGCCGCACCCGCATCTCGCTCGCGTGCCGTACGGCCAGCGCGTCGCCGACGTGGTCGAGCATCCGGTTGAGGGCCGCGCCGACCTGCCCGACCTCGGTGCGGGAGTCGGTGTCGGCGGCGGGGACCCGTACGGACAGGTCGACCTCGCCCGTCGCCAGCGGCAGCTCGGCCACCCGGCGGGCCGTGGCCGCCACCCGCCGCAGCGGTCGCAGGCTCCGGCCGACGATGAGGGTGCCCGCGATGCCGGCGAGCAGCAGGCCGGCGCCGGCGAGCACGCTCTCGATGAGGATCAGCCGCCAGACCGTCTCCTGCACCTGGCTCATGGGCAGGCCGGTGACGAGGGTGACGTTCTCGGGTGGCAGCCCGGGCGCGGTGCCGACCTGTGCCGGTTGGGCGATCACGCGGTAGTCGCCCAGGCCCGACACGGTGACGGTGTGGCCGACGCGGTCGGCGGGCACGGCGGTGAGGTCGGCGATCTGCTGGTCCGACAGCGGCACGTCGACGGCCTCCTGGGCACCGCGCGGCACCAGCACCGCGGGCGCCGACAGTACGGGGGTGCCCGCGCTGTCGTAGATCAGGACGATGGTCCACGGGCTCGTGCCGCGCGGGAAGGCGCCGTAGCCGGTGGGGCGGGGTCCGGCCACCCGCGTCGCCGCGCTGGCGACCTGCCGGTCGAGCTGGTCGATCAGGAACTGCCGCACGTAGACCGTGGAGAGCGCGCCGATGCCCAGGCAGACGACCGCGAGCAGGGCCAGGATTCCGGTGAGCAGGCGACCGCGCAGGGTCCAGCCGGTCCAGCGGTGGCGGATCGCCCGCACGAGCGGGTCGGTCCGCTCGCGCAGGGCCGCGCCGAGCCGGTCGGCCCGCACCCGCAGCCGCGCCGCGCCGGAGCTACTCGGCGGGCTTGAGGACATAGCCGGCTCCACGCAACGTATGGATCATCGGCGATCGGCCGGCATCGATTTTCTTGCGCAGGTACGAGATGTACAGCTCGACGACGTTGGCCTGGCCGCCGAAGTCGTAGTTCCAGACCCGGTCGAGGATCTGCGCCTTCGAGAGCACCCGGCGGGGATTGCGCATGAGGTAGCGCAGCAGCTCGAACTCGGTGGCGGTGAGCGAGATCAGGTCGCCGCCCCGGCGCACCTCGTGGCTCTCCTCGTCGAGGGTGAGGTCCCCGACCGTCAGGACGGCGTCGGCGCGGGCCGCCGCGGTGATGCCGGCGCGGCGCAGCAGCGCCCGCAGCCGGGCGACGACCTCCTCCAGCGAGAACGGCTTGGTGACGTAGTCGTCGCCACCGGCGGTCAGCCCGGCGATGCGGTCCTCGACGGAGTCCTTCGCGGTCAGGAACAGCACCGGTACGTCGGGCCGGTGGCCGCGGATGCGGCGCAGCACCTCCAACCCGTCCAGGTCGGGGAGCATGATGTCGAGCACCACCACGTCCGGCGCGAACTCCTTGGCCAGCTTCACCGCGGTGTGGCCGGTGGCGGCGGTGCGCACCTCGCAACCCTCGTACCGCAACGCCAGGTGCATGAGTTCGGTCAGGGTCGACTCGTCGTCGACGACCAGGACGCGCGCGGGCTCGCCATCGGCTCGGCGCAGCTCACCGGGCCGGGCGTCGCTTCGGGGTTCGACGGAGACCATGCACCGATCCAACACCCGGGCACTGAGATCGTTCTGGGCAAACCCTGTGAACGACCTGTGCCGCAGCCGTCAATCGCGTGACGGCGCCCACACCTGGTGGCGGCCCGTGCGCCCGTGAGTGTGGTCTCCCACAGCGGGGAGACAGGTTTCACATGCCCGGACGCCAGTTGCGTGGTCAACTATCTCTCCATGACCACGTCGCAGGGACAGCAGAGCGGGATCAGCCGGCGCCGGGTGCTCACGGGCGCGGCCGCGGTGGGCGCCGCGGCGAGCACGGGAGCGGCGCTCGCCGCCTGTGGGGCGGGCGGTGCGACTCGCTCCGGGTCGAACAGCGCTCCGGTCACCGTGCCGGCGGCCCGGGTCCCGGTCGGCGGAGCCGTGATCGTGGGGCAGGTGGTGGTGACCCAACCCACCGAGGGCACCTTCACGGCCCTGAGCGCCGTCTGCACGCATCAGGCGTGCCTGGTCTCGCGTGTGCAGGGCGACACGGTGGTCTGCACCTGCCACGGGAGTGTCTTCTCCACCGAGGACGGCTCGGTCATCTCCGGACCCGCGCCGTCCCCGCTGCCCACCCGTACGGTCACCGTCTCGGGCGAGGACCTCGTCATCTCCTGACCCACGGGTGCGGGCCGGGACCCGGCGCGGCGGGACCGGGCCGGTGAGCGGAGCAAGTTGGGCGAAGCCGGCCATCCGGGCGGCCGCCGGTGCGAGCATGTGCGGGATGGACGACAACCCGAACTACCACGAGGACGACGCCTGGGCCGCCAGCGACGGCATGCCCGAGGTGGCCGACGACGACTCGTACGCCGACGCGGTGCACGAGGCGGCTCGCGACGTGGACACGGCCAGGGACTACGCGCTGCCCCGCGACCGCGACGACGGGCCGCTGGGGCTGGACGAGTACGGGGTGACGTCGGCGGAGCGCACCCGGGGCGAACCGCTCACCGCGCGCCTGCACCGGGAGCTGCCCGACGTCGGTGTCGACGACCTCACCGAGCCGAACCCGCGGCTCGCGCAGGACCAGGACCAGGACGTCGTCGGCCAGCTCGCCGTGGACACCGAGACGCTGGCGGGCGAGCCGATCGACCCGCGGCTGGACTCCGAGGTCTCGCTGTACGACCGGACCGTACCGGGCATTCCCGACCACCATGGCGTCGGCGAGTTGGTCCGTCCGGGCAGTGGCTACCAGTCCGTGGAGGAGGACGAGGTCGCCTACGACCTGGGCGGGGTGAGCCTGGGTGGCCTCGGCGGGGAGGAGCAGGCCATGCACGAGATGCCCGACGAGCAGCTCGACCTCGAACAGGCGCAGGCGACCCACGAGCCCTACGTGACCCGCGAGCCCGGACCGGTCGTCCGTACGGGCGCCGAGCAGCCCTGGGACCCGGAGGACCTGGCCGTGGCGGAGGGGCACGACCCGACGCCGCGCAACGTGGAGCGGGCCCGCCGCGAGATCGAGGAGCTGGGGCCGGCGGCGATCGAGAAGACCGTGCCCTAGCCGCGTCCGCGCATAGATCCACGCCGTGTCGTTACCGGACTGGCGGAGATCAACGCGGTACGGTCACCGCGTGATCGCGACCGATGCCGCCCGCCAGTCTGGCCGACACGCCGGAACAGATCGATGACAGTCGTCGCAGTCCTCAACTACAAGGGCGGCGTCGGCAAGACCACCGTCGCGGCCAATCTCGCCGCCGAACTCGCCTACCGCGGGCAGCGTGTGTTGCTCATCGACACCGATCCGCAGGCCAGCCTCACCCTGTCCTTCTACGGGGCGGACGAGTTCGCGACCCAGTTCACCGACCGCGGCACGCTGCTGCACTGGTTCGAGGCGGCGGTGCGCGAGCAGAACCCCCGGCCGCTGCGCGAGTTCGTCGTCACGCCGCCGCGGGTCAACGAGCGGGTGCGCAACAACGGCGGGCGGCTCGACCTCGTCCCGTCGCACCTGGGACTCATCGACATCGACCTGGATCTGGCCGCCTATGTCGGTGGTTCGCAGTTCGCGATCTCCGGGTCGGGCTACCTGTGGGCCCACCGCCTGCTCGCCGACGCGCTCGCCGAGCCGGAGTTCGCCGAATATGACCTGGTGTTGGTGGACTGCGCGCCCAACTTCAACATGATCACGCGTACGGCCGTGGTGGCCAGCGACCACATCCTCGTCCCGGCCAAGGCCGACTACCTCTCCACGCTGGGGATCGACTATCTGCGGCGCAAGGTCGCCGAACTGGTGCGCGACTACAACGAGGTGGCCGGCGAGCAGTCGATCGCCCCCGACGTGCTCGGCATCGTGTTCACGATGATCCAGCACTCCGCGGACGGCCCGATCATCGCGGTGCGTAACTACGTCACGCACACCGAGCAGTACGGCGTGCCGGTCTTCCGGCAGATGATCCGGGAGAGCAAGACCCAGTTCGCGACGGCGGGGGAGCGCGGCATCCCGGCGGTGGTGCTGCCCAACGTCAACCAGAACGTTCAGTACGAGTTGGTCGAACTCGCCTCGGAGTTCCTCTCGCGGGTCAAGGTGGCCCAACCCGTCTGATGACGGTAGGTTGAGCCCGTGTCTAGTTCGCGGAGTTTGCGCAGCGAATCGTCGGGTGCGGAGCCGTCCGCGCGGCCTTCGCAGCGGCCGTCGCCCGGCGAGGAGCGCGAGGCGAACTCGGCCGAGCTGACCCACGAGGTGCTGCTGCGGGTCGCGGAGTTCCTGCGCAAGCTGCCGGCCGACCAGTTGCAGGAACTGGCCTCGGGCTCGGCTCAGCTCGAGGTGGTCAGCCGGTCACCGCTGGTCGCGGCGCGCCGTTCCCGGCTGCCCGTACGGGAGCGCACCCCCGCCGTCGAGTTGCCCAAGCCGATCGAGGAGATCGGTGCGCAACTGTCCAATATGGTCGATCGCGCCGCGGCGGTGTCCTATCTGGACGGGCTGCAGCTCAGCGTCGCCCAACTGCGCTCGCTCGCGGCGGGCCTGGGCATCGCGGTCGCCAGCAAGGCCACCAAGCAGCAGGCCCGCGACACGATCGTGCAGTGGACCGTGGGCCGCCGTGCCGACGCCGCCATCCTCTCCCGTCCGGCGCCCCGTCGCGGCTTCTGAGTCGTGCGCCGCCACCATCCGCTCGCGCCCGATGCGGGCGATCACGCTGCCCAGGTCACAGCTCGCCGACCCCGTCATGGTGATCATTTTCAGCAGTTGCTAAATTCAGCAACTCGTGAGGTCCTACATCGCCGAGACGGCGAATCCCGCTGCCGGTCCGCGCTACCAGGCAACAGAGGTGAACGCTGGGCCGAGGACGGAGGGGAAGGGTCGTGAGCACTCCGCTCTACGCGGCCAAGGCCGAGTTCTTCAAGGCGTTGGGGCATCCAGCGCGCATCCGGGTGCTGGAGCTGCTCTCCGAGCGCGAGCACGCCGTCTCGGAGATGCTTCCCGAGGTGGGCATCGAGCCGGCACACCTCTCCCAGCAACTCGCGGTGCTGCGTCGGCTGAACCTCGTCACCACCCGCAAGGAGGGCTCGGCGGTCTTCTACTCGCTGGTGAGCCCGGCGGTCGCCGAACTGCTGGCCGTGGCTCGGCAGATCCTCACCGAGGTCCTGTCGCAGCAGGCCGAGATCCTCGCCGATCTGCGGGCCTGAGCAGGCGCCGCGGCCGGCGCCCGGCCCGGTCGTCGCGACGCGGGGAGGCGCTGTCATGCGCCTGATCTCCCGGATCCTGCGCTCCGGCTCCGCCGTGCAGCCGGCCCCGCCGGCCGGAGAGCCGCTCACGCAAGCCGCGCCGTTGCGCGGATCGGTGCAGGTGCGCCACGTCGACGCGGGCTCCTGCAACGGGTGCGAGATCGAGATCGGCCAGGCGTTCTCGCCCGTGCACGACGCGGAGCGGTTCGGCGTGCGGCTGGTCGCCTCACCCCGGCACGCCGACGCGATCACCGTGACCGGGCCGGTGACCGTCAACATGGCGGCCGCGCTGCGCACCACCTACGAGGCGATGCCGCAGCCGGGTCTGGTCATCGCGGTGGGCGACTGTGCCCGCAACTGCGGCGCCTTCGCCGGCGCGCACGCCGTCGTCGGCCCGGTGGAGGACGTGGTGCCGGTCGACCTGCACATCCCCGGCTGCCCGCCCGAGCCCGAGCAGATCGTGGCCGCCCTGCGCGGCCTGACCCAGCGGTGAACGCCGTCGGGCAGGCCCTGGCCGTCGCGGCCGGGCTCGCGGCGGCCGCAGCCGTGTGTGCCATGGTGGTTGGTCGACGGGGTCGGGCCATCGCCGTGGGCGGGCTCACCGCGCTCGCGGGCGCCGCGGGGACCGTCGGCGGCGTGCGCGGGGCGCTGGGCCAGGCCTGGTCCGCCGATCTCCCGCAAGCCGTACCGCTGGTCGGCCTGCGGTTCGGGATCGATCCGCTCTCCGGCTGGTTCCTGGCCATCGTCGGGGCGGTGACCGTGGTCGCCGGCGTCTACACGATCGGCTACGCGGGTCGCGACGGCCGTGGCATGGGATCGCGGACGGCGTTGTTTCTGCTCCCGCTGTTCTGCGCGGCGATGATGCTCGTCCCGCTGGCGTCGAGCGTGCCGTCGCTGCTGGTCGGCTGGGAACTGATGGCGGTGACCTCCCTGCTGCTGGTGCTGACCGAGCACAAGCACGATCCGGCTGTGCGGGGCGCCGCCACCTGGTACGCCGTGCTGACCCAGGCGGGCTTCGTGGCCCTGCTCGTGGGCACACTGTGGCTGTCGTCCGCGGCCGGGGGCAGCGACTTCGCCCACCTGCGCGTCGCGGGTCCGACGCTCGGCGGCGGCACCACGGGTGTGGTCTTCCTGCTGCTGGTCTTCGGCTTCGCCGGCAAGGCGGGAGCCGTACCGCTGCATCCCTGGCTGCCGCGGGCCCACGCCGAGTCGCCGAGCAACGTCTCCGCGCTGATGAGCGCCGCCATGGTCAAGCTCGGCATCTACGGCCTGCTGCGGTTCGGCTTCGACCTGCTCGGCGGTGGCCGCACCTGGTGGTGGCTGGTGGTCGCCGCGCTCGGCGCGCTCTCCGCGCTGTACGGCATCACCCAGGCGGCGGTGGCGCGCGACCTCAAGCGCATGCTCGCCTTCTCGACCAGCGAGAACATCGGCCTCATCCTGCTCGGCATCGGCTTCGCCGGCCTCTTCGCCGAGGCGGGCAAGCCGGTCGCGGGCGCGCTGGCGATGATCGCGGCGCTGCTGCACGCGGCCAACCACGCGGCCTTCAAGGCGCTGCTGTTCACCGGCGCGGGCTCGGTGGTGCGCGCCACCGGGACCCGCGACCTGGACCGGCTCGGCGGTCTGGTGCGGCGGATGCCGGCCACCACGGCACTGTTCGCGGTGGGTGCCCTCGCGGCCGCGGCGCTGCCGCCCGGCAACGGGTTCGTCTCCGAGTGGTTGCTGCTGCAGGCGATGCTGCACCCGGGCCCGGACGCGGGCACGCTGCTGACCATCGCGGCCCCGCTCGGGGTCGCCGTGGTCGCCGCGACGGCCGGCATCGGGGTGATGACCTACGTGAAGGCGGTGGGCACGGGCCTGCTGGCCAAGCCGCGATCCAGCCAGGCGGCCGGGGCGGTCGAGTCGCCACCGAGCATGCTCACCGGCATGGCACTGGCGACGCTCGCGTGTGCCGCGCTCGCCGTGCTGCCCACGTTCGTCACCCCCGCCCTGGCCCGGGCCACCGGCGTGCTGGGGCTGGCCGGCGACCCGCTCGGCACCGACGCCGGCGCCGTGGCGCTGAGCGTGCGGGGGGCGCAGGTCATGCTCTATCCACTGTGGATGCTGGTGGCGGTGGCCGGCGGGACCGTGGTCGTGGCGCTCGTGGCCCGCGCGTTCGGCCGGGCCCGGCGGCGGGCGGCCCGCGCGTGGGACTGCGGCGACGGGCCGCTCACGGCACGGATGGAGTACACGGCGACCTCCTTCGCCGAGCCGCTGCAGCGGGTCTTCGACGACGTGCTGGCGCCCGAGCGGGACGTGGACGTGAGCCATGCCCGCGAGTCGGCCTATCACGTGCAGGCGCTCACCTATCGCCAGCGCATCCCGGATCGCGTCGAGAACCGTCTCTACGGACCGCTGGTGGCCGGGCTGCGCGCCGTCGGTGAACGGGCCCGCGGCCTGGCCAACGGCAGCCTGCACCGCTACCTCGGTTACCTGCTCGCGGCGTTGCTCGCGGTCCTCGTGGCGGGGGTGTGGGGATGAACCACGGGGCCACTGTGGCGCTCGCCGTGGGTCAGACCGCGTTGCTGGCCGTCGTGGCGCCCTACCTGGTCGGCGTGACGCGGGCGGTGCGGGCGCGGTTGGAGGGCAGGGGCGGCGGCCGGCTCCGCCAGCCCTGGCGCGACCTGCGCAAGCTGCTGCGCAAGCAGCCGACGAGCCCGCCCGACGCGAGCCTGTTCTTCGTCGCCGCGCCCCCGGTGCTGCTCGCGACCAGCCTGATCGTCGCCGGGGCCGGTCCGTTCGTGGCGGCGACCTCGGTCTTCGCGAGCGCCGACCTGATCGTCGTGGTCGGCCTCCTGTTGCTCGGCACGGTGGCGCTCGCGCTGGCCGGTCTGGACACCGGTACGGCTTTCGGCGGCATGGGGGCCAGCCGCGAGATGATCATCGCGGCGCTGGTCGAGCCGACCCTGCTGCTGTCGGCGTTCGCGCTGTCGGTGCGGGTCGGGTCGACCGATCTGTCGACCATCGTCGCGGCGGGCGTGAGCGAGCCGAGCCGGGTCTTCACCCCGGCCAGCGCCCTGGCGGCGATCGCGCTGGCGATCGCGACGCTGGCCGAGACGAGCCGGATCCCGGTCGACAATCCATCGACGCACCTTGAATTGACTATGGTGCATGAAGCAATGGTCCTGGAGTACTCGGGGCGTGACCTGGCGCTCGTCGAGTGGGCCGCCGCGCTGCGGCTGACCATCCTGCTCGGCCTGCTGGCCAACCTGTTCCTGCCCTTCGGCGTCGCGACGAGCCTCGCGCCGCTGCCGCTGCTGATCGGGGCCCTGGTCTTCGTGCTCAAGCTCGTCGTGCTCGCCGCGGCCCTCGGCGCCGGCGAGGTCTTCGCCGCGAAACTGCGCCTGTTCCGCGTGCCGGAGCTGCTGGCCGGCTCCTTCGTCCTGTCGTTGCTGGCCGTCCTGGCCGCCTTCATCCTCGCCGGGCCGGTGACCCCATGACCGCGGACCAGCTGTTCGACCTGGCCTTCAACCTCTCCTGTGGCCTGCTGCTGCTCACCGCGGTCGGCACCCTGTGGCGGCGCGAGGTCTCCGCGCTCATCACGATCCTGGTGGTGCAGGGCATCGCGCTCACCGCGATCGCCATGCTGCTCGCCTCGCGCCAGGAGGACGGTGCGGAGGCGGTCTGGGTGGCGGCGGGCGTGGGGTTGGTGAAGGTCGTCATCATCCCGCTGCTCCTGCTGCGCGTGCAGCGGCTGGTGCCGGGGGCGCGGGAGACCCGGCCGCTGGCGAACGTCGCCTCCTCGCTGCTGGCCGCCGCGGTGCTGAGCCTGCTGGCCTACGCGGCGGCCCGTCCGCTGGCGCAGGTCTCCACCCTGCCGACCGCGCGGGCCACGCCGATCGGTCTGGCCCTGGTGCTGATCGGCTTCTTCCTCGCGGCCACCCGCCAGCGCGCCGTCTCCCAGATCGTCGGCGTCCTGCTGGTCGACAACGGCATCGCCGCGATCGCCTTCCTCGCCACCGACGGGGTGCCGCTCATCGTCGAGCTCGGTGTCTCGGTCGACCTGGTGCTCGCGGTCCTCGTGCTGCAGGTCCTCACCGCACGGCTGGTGCAGACCTTCGGCCCCACCGACCTGGACGACCTGCGGGAGTTGCGCGACTGATGCGAATCGACCTCGCTCTCTACGGCCCCGTCGCGGCGCCGCTGGCCGCCGCGCTGCTCGCCGTGCTGCTGCCCCGGCGGCTCGCCGCGTTCCTCTCGCTGCTGGCGGCGGGGGCGATGCTGGCGGCGGCCCTCGTCCTGGCGTCGCGGACGGCCCACGGCGAGACGGTCGTCGACGGCCTGCTGCGCGCCGACGCGCTGACCTCCTGGCTGCTCGTGACGGTCGGCGCGGTGGCGACCATCGCGTGCTGGGCAGGGCTGCACCACCTGCGGGACGAGGCCGACGCCGGGCACCTCGCGGGCCGGTCGGCGCGCCGTTATCTCGTGCTGGTCCAGGCGTTCCTGGCCTGCATGGCCGTGGCCGTGCTCTCCGCCAACCTGGGCGTGCTGTGGGTCGCGGTCGAGGCGACGACCATCATCACGGCGTTTCTCGTGGGCCATCACCGCACCCGCGCGAGCCTCGAAGCCGCATGGAAATATGTCGTGCTCTGCTCGATCGGTGTCGGCATCGCCTTCCTGGGTACGGTCTGCGTCTACGCCGCCGCGGTCGCGACCGGCGCCAGTGGCCTGCACGCGCTGGACTGGACGTTCCTGCGCGAGCACGCGGCGCAGTTCGACCCGCGGTTGATGCGCCTCGCCGCCGGGCTGGTGCTGCTCGGCTTCGGGACCAAGGCGGGCCTCGCGCCGATGCACGCGTGGCTGCCCGACGCGCACAGCCAGGCCCCCGGACCGGTGTCCGCGCTCATGTCCGGGGTGCTGCTGGCCGTCGCCTTCTCCGCCATCCTGCGCTACCGCGCGGTCTTCGACGCCGCGCTCGGCCCCGGCTATGTGCGGGCGCTGCTGCTCGTCACGGCGCTGCTCTCGCTCGCCCTCGCCGCGCTGCTGCTGATCGGGCAACGCGACTACAAGCGGCTGCTCGCCTACTCCTCGATCGAGCACATGGGCCTGGTCGCCCTCGGCACCGCGATCGGCGGCCCACTCGCCCTCTCCGCCGTGCTGCTGCACATCCTCGGCCACGGGCTGGTCAAGGCGGTCGCCTTCTGCAGCGCGGGCCAGCTGCTGCACCGGGTCGGCAGCTCGCGGATCGACGCCGTACGGCACGCGGTAGCCACGGTGCCCGCGGTGGCCGCGCCGTTCGGTGTCGCGCTGGTGGCGCTGCTGGCCATGCCGCCGTTCCCGCTGTTCGCCACCGAGCTCGGCCTGGCCCGTGCCGGGTTCACCGCCGGCTACGGCTGGGCCATCGGCGTCGCCATCCTGCTCGTGCTGGTGGCCTTCGGCGCCATCGCCCGGCACGGACTGAGCATGCTGCTCGGATCGTCCACTCCGGACCATTCGCCGGCACCGGCCCCGTCGGCCGCGGACGTGACGGGTGGGGCGGCCGGTGCCGTTGCCGGTGCGGGCCCCGTCGCGCCGGCCGGTGATGCCGCGCCGACCGGTGATGCCGAGCCAACCGGTGATGCCGCGCCGGCCGGGGGCGTCGCGGTGCTCACCGCCGAGCACGGCACGGTCAGCGAGCCGGCCCATGGTCGACCGTACCGGGTGGGCCTGCGGTGGGTGCCGCTGACGCTCGGGCTGCTCGCGGCCGCCGTGGTGGGCGTGTGGCTGGGGCCGTTGGCACCGTTGCTCGACAGCGCCGCGCGGATCGCGGCCGGACAGTGACCGGGATGGGTGGGATGGTCGAGCGCACCACGATCGAGGTCGGCACCAGCGAGTCCCTGCTGGGCCAGGCCGCGCGCCTGCTGGGGGAGGGGTACCGGCTGGCGCTGGTCGCCGCCCACCACGACGACAAGGATCATCCGACCGGCGAGGCCATCCGCATCGTCTACCTGTTCACCGCCGGCCCGCCGGACCGTCGGGTGGAACTCGTGTGGCGCACCGACGCGCTGGTCGCGACCGTACCGAGCCTGTTCGCGCTGTCCTTTCCGGCGAGCAGGTTCGAGCGCGAGATGCGCGACCTGTACGGTGTCCAGCCCGAGGGGCACGGCGCGCTGCGGCCCCTGGTGCACCATCCCCGCTGGCCGGCGGACTGGCATCCCATGCGCCACGACGCGGGGCCACGCCCGGCGTTCGACGGGCACGCGCCGTTCCCGTTCGTCACCGTCGAGGGCGACGGGGTCTACGAGATCCCGGTCGGCCCGGTGCACGCCGGTCTCATCGAGCCGGGGCACTTCCGGTTCTCGGTGGTCGGCGAGACCGTGCTCAAGCTCAAGGCACGGCTCTGGTATGTCCACAAGGGAATCGAACTGCTCGCGCAGGGCCGGGACGTGGCCACGAACCTGCCGCTGGCCGAGCGGGTCTCCGGCGACACCGCGGTCGGGCACGCGCTGGCCTACAGTCTCGCCGTCGAGGAGGCGGCCGGCGTGGCGGTGCCGGCCGACGCGGCCCGTGCCCGTGCGGTCCTGCTCGAACTGGAGCGCCTGCACAACCACGTCGCCGATCTGGGCATGCTCTGCAACGACGTCGCCTTCGGCATCGCCAACGCCCACGCCCAGCGCATCCGGGAACGGTTGCTGCGCCTCAACAAGGCGGTCACGGGGCATCGGCTGCTGCGCGGCGGCGTCTTCCCCGGCGGCGCCGCGCTGGCCGCGGTGCCCGACCTGGGCACGCTCGACGCGGTGGCCCGGGACGTCGCCGAGTTGGCGCGGATCGCGTTGAAGCACACCGTCGTGCGGGAACGCTTCACCGGCACCGCGGTGCTGCGCCGCGAGCAGGCGCTGGACGTGGGCGCGCTCGGCTACGTCGCGCGGGCCAGCGGGGTCGACGTCGACGCGCGGGTGGCCCACCCGTTCGTGGAGCTCGGCGAGGCGTTCGCACCCGTCGTGCGCACCAGTGGCGACGTGCTGGCCCGGTTCGAGGTGCGGGCCGAGGAGGCGCGGCGCAGCGTCGAGGTGCTGCGCGCCCTGGTGCCGACGCTGCGGGAGGGCCGGTACGGGTCCCCTGTGGACGGTCGGGTGCCGGGCCAGCGCAGCGGCGTCGGCATCGTGGAGGGCTGGCGGGGCACCATCGTGCATCGGGTGGAGCTGGCCGAGGTCGTCAAGCGGTGGAAGATTGTCGATCCATCGTTCTTCAACTGGCCGGCGCTGCCGCTGGCGATGGCGGACACGATCGTGCCCGACTTCCCGCTGGCGAACAAGAGCTTCAACCTCTCCTACGCCGGCAACGACCTGTAGGTCCGTCCCCGGCGTCAGTTCAGGCCGAGGGTGATCAACAGGCCCACGACGACGGCGACCACGGGACCGGCGAAGAGGGCCGCGAGCGTGGTGCTGGCCCGCCGCCCGCCCGCGATGTGCGCCAGGATCAGCTTGACCACGGTGTTCGCGGCCAGCGCGCCCATCGCGGCCAGCGCCGCCGTCCGTACGGTCAGGGTGTGCTGGGTGGCGAGGTTCGCCGCGGTCAACGCCCCGGCGTGGGAGTCGGCCAGGCCGGCGGCGGTGATCGTGGTGACGGCCGCGCCGGGGCCGAGCAGATGTTCGGCCATGGCCGACAGCACGAGGAAGACCGCCAGGATCGCGGTCAGCAGCAGGGCCGGCCCGAGATCGAACGGGCGACGGCCGACGAGGGCCTTGGGACGGCGTACGTGCGGCAGCTCCCGGGTGGGTTCGTTGCCGAGGGCGTCCTCGTCGTCCACCTCCGTGTCCACAGGGGACGGTTGCTCCGGCGGCCGTTGGTCCGCGCCGAAGTCGATCGCGGTGATGGTGGATCCTTCGATGATGATGGTTTCGCCCGCCCGCCGCACCGGGGACCGTTGCGCGACCGGCACCGCTCGCCCGCCCGGGTCGCCGCCGGGCGACGCGTCGTCGGGGTCGGCGTCCGTACGGTCGGCATCCGTACGGTCCGCCGGTTCGGCGGCGGTGTCCGTACGGGCGGGGCGCAGCAGCAACCAGCCGGCCTCGCCCACCAGTACGGCGGCGCCCAGCGCCGCGGCGGGCAGCAGCAGTTGGGCCACCTCGGCGCTGGCGACCCAGGTCACCAGGACGAGCTGGACGAGCGTGGCGACGCTGGCCAGCAGGGCGGCGGCCATCGCGGGCCGGAACAGCGCGGGATCCCGGGAGCTGCGGGCCATCGCCCCGGTGGTGGCCGCCCCGGAGACGAAGCCGCCGGCCAGTCCCGCGGCGGGCAGTCCACGTTCGGGGCCGAAGAGCCGGACCGCCACGTAGCCCAGCGCGCCCAGGGCGGTGACCGCGACCACGAATGTCCACAGTCGACGGGGGTCGATGACACCGTAGGGGCCGAGGTTGGCATGCGGCATCAGCGGGAGCACGATGAACGCGGCGACGAAGAACTTCAACGCATCGCTGAGTTCCAGCTCGCTGATCTTCTCGCGGATGACGTGGTGCAGGCGCTCCTTGGCCAGCAGCATCACGGCCGTCGCGACCCCCGCACCCGCCGCGACCGCCGGCTGCACCGTGGTGAGTCCGCCCAGCGCCACGGTCAGCACGAGCGCCACCGCCGACGCGGTGCCCAGTCGTGGTTGCCCCTGCAGCCAGCCGCCGATCCCGCTCGCCGGACCGCCGGTGGTCCCTGGCCCGCTGGTCCCTGGCTCGCTGACGGCCACCGGGCGCAGCACGACCGCCGCCACGATCAGCGCGGCACCGGCCACCACGGCGGCCAGGGCCACCGGGTGGACCAGCGCGGCGACCGCCCCGGCCAGCCCCGCGAGCGCGAACGTACGTATGCCCGCGGGCCCGCCGTCGCGTTCCCGCTCCGCGCCGATGAGGAAACCGATCGCGAGCGCGATCGCCACCGCCTGCCATGCCGCCACGCCAACACCACCCCCTGGCGCCGGGCATATCGGACGGCTGCCCGGCCAGGGGAACAGTCTGGTGGGTCACTCCCCACCGCGCCACTCGAACCCCTCCC
>Ga0164243_10007523_pt1 | contig 16254 bp, 5 predicted proteins | sample OricompcompostOP_FD_108781 | JGI IMG/M metagenome (GOLD analysis project Ga0164243, IMG submission 108781) | Organic Plus compost microbial communities from Emeryville, California, USA - Original compost - Organic plus compost (OP) | ecosystem: Engineered > Solid waste > Mixed feedstock >...
AGACGATCGACCGAATCGACCTGCACGCGCGCAATAGTGCTCCGGTCTTTCCTCCGCCCACGCCAGCGGAATATATGACGAAAAGAGCACAGCGGCTGGAGGCCGGGCGCATCTCCGCCGGTTCGGTGAAAGGCCGGAGCTGCGGCGACTTACCGAATTCCAGGGCGATGCCCTTGGTTGCTTCTGTCTGGGTCATGATGCGACATCGGCTATTCGTGCTATCGGAATTATAGACGCTATCCGGCCGCTGTCCATCATGGTACCCTTGCGGTCAAATATAGCTTCACAATCAATTACTTGTGCTCAATTTTCGACACTTCCAGCGATCAGCAGCGAGTGTTCCACTGCACGAGAACATGTCCCACGGACCGGCAATGCCGCGCTGACCTCCGCGCCGACCACGAGCCGCGCCGGCGCGCTAGCCCGGTAAGCCCGCGCTGCGCCAAGGCGCGCCCCGGTCTCTCGTCTGGGCCAAGCAGTGCAAAGCATCGGAGAGCGGTCGCGCGCATCAGGGCAGGTCACAGTGCCCTCAGCCGTGGACCCGACAATCGGGCCTGGACTATATTGCCCTGGTTTCTCATGTCGTAGGAAGAATCGCGTGGACGATTTGCCCGCGATGACGGTGCGAGAGGTCGCGTCTTACCTGAGCGTCGACGAGAAGACGATCTACCGCCTCGCGCAGCGCCGCGAGCTACCGGGCTTCAAGGTGGCGGGGGCCTGGCGCTTCAAGCGCTCGGACATCGACGCCTGGATCGAAGAGCGAAAGCGCGGCGCGTCCTCCGGTGACGGCAACGACGGTCCCAGGACGAACGCCAAGACAAAGGCGAGACGCAGAGGCAGAACATGAACGTCTTCGACCTCCGATCGCGGCTGATCGCCGATTACTCCGCCTACATCCGCAGCTTCATCCAGATCGCCGACGAGCGCATCCGCGACTACGTCCGCGAGAGCCTCGACCAAGGCGTGTTGTGGCCGGAGCCGCTCATCCAGCTCAACCCGTCGTTCGAGCCAGGCGAGTCGATCGACGATCTTGTCGCCCAGTCTGTCCTCCACGAAGAGTGCCACCGGGCGTTTCGGATCAAGCCGACCCCGACGGGCCCAAGCCGTCCGCTCCGCCTGCACCGGCACCAGGCCGACGCCGTTCGCGCCGCGCGGGCGGGTCACAGCTATGTCCTGACGACCGGCACAGGCTCCGGGAAGAGCCTGGCGTACATCGTCCCAATCGTGGACCACGTCCTCCGTGCCGGAAGCGGCCGAGGCATTCGCGCGATCGTCGTCTACCCGATGAACGCGCTCGCCAACAGCCAGCATGGCGAGCTCGAGAAGTTCCTGTGCCACGGCTACCCCGACGGCAGAGGGCCGGTGACGTTCGCGCGCTACACGGGTCAGGAGTCCGAGGAGGAGAAGCAGGCGATCGTCGCGAGTCCGCCGGACATCCTCCTCACCAACTACGTGATGCTCGAGCTCATCCTCACGAGGCCGCAGGAGCGGAACCTCGTGCAGGCTGCCCAGGGGTTGAAGTTCCTCGTCCTGGACGAGCTCCACACGTATCGCGGCCGGCAAGGCGCCGACGTCGCGCTCCTCGTGCGCCGCGCCCGTGATCTCCTCGCCGCGCGGGATTTACAGTGCGTCGGCACGTCCGCGACGTTGGCCGGGCCTGGCACGTACGATGAGCAGCGCGCCAGTGTTGCCTCGGTGGCCTCGACGCTGTTCGGCGTTGAGATCAATCCCTCGAACGTGATCGGGGAGACGCTTCGTCGCTCGACACCCGAGCGGGGCCTCACCGATCCCGCGTTCGTTCGCGCGCTGACGGAACGTGTCCGCGACGAGTCTCGAAGGCCTCCGCCCGACTACGCCTCGTTCGTCGCCGATCCGTTGTCGATCTGGATCGAGAGCACGTTTGGGCTAACGACCGATCAGGGCCGCCTCGTTCGCGCCCGACCGAAGCCCATCTCAGGGGCCGACGGCGCAGCCGCAGACCTGGCTCGGCTGACGGGCGTGCCCGAACCGCGCTGCATCGCGGCCATCCAAGAGGCACTTCTCGGCGGATACATTTGCGAGCCTAACCCCGAGACCGGGTTCCCCGCATTCGCGTTCCGCCTGCACCAGTTCATCAGCCGAGGCGACACGGTCTACACCTCGCTCGAGAACGAACAGACCCGGTACATCACCGTGCACGGTCAAAAGTTCGTTCCCGACGATCGCAGCAGGATCTTGCTGCCGTTGGTGTTCTGCCGAGAGTGCGGCCAGGAGTACTACTGCGTGCGCGCCCGGCGCGACCCGGAGACGGGCAGGCGCTTCTTCGAGCCGCGCGAGCTCTCAGACCGAATCAGCGACGACGACAGCGAAAGCGGTTTCCTGCACTTCAACACGATGAATCCCTGGCCAGCCGATGCCCAGGGCGTGATCGAGCGGCTGCCCGACGACTGGCTCGAAGAACTCAACGGAGCGCTCCGAGTTCGCGCAAACCGACGCGACGAGTTGCCGCAGGCCGTGCGCGTGGGCCCCGACGGCCACGAGGCCGAGGCAGGGCTCGACGCGCAGTACCTCCGCGCCCCCTTCCGGTTCTGTCTGCGCTGCGGCGTCGCTTACGGGTTTCGCCAGGCTTCCGACTTTGCGAAGTTGACGTCCCTCGGCTCCGAGGGCCGAAGCACGGCGACGACGATCCTCAGCCTAGCGGCGATCCGGCATCTTCGTCGGGAGCCGCTGGCGGAGCGCGCGAAGAAGCTCCTGTCGTTCACCGACAATCGACAGGACGCGTCGCTCCAGGCAGGGCACTTCAACGACTTCATCGAGATCGGCCTGCTGCGCTCCGCGCTCTACACGGCGTGCGCTGGTGCGGGCGAGAATGGCCTGACCCACGACGTCCTCACGCAACGCGTTTTCGAGGCGCTCGGGCTCCCGCTCGAGCTCTACGCGGCCGATCCTGGGGTGCGCTTTCAGGCCCGTGCGGAAACGGATCGGGCACTGCGGGACGTGCTGGGGTACCGGCTCTACCGCGACCTGCAGCGCGGTTGGCGCATCACCTCTCCGAACCTCGAACAGTCCGGCCTGCTTGAGATCCGCTACCTCTCGCTCGAGGATGTCTGCCGTGCGGCGGACGTATGGCAGAACTGCCACCCCGCGCTCGTCACGGCATCGCCCGAGACACGCATCAACGTCGCGCGAACGTTGCTCGACTACATGCGACGCGAGCTCGCGGTTCGGGTCGACTACCTGACGCCGCTCGTGCAGGAGAGAATCCAGCAGCAAAGCAGCCAGCGACTGATTGCCCCCTGGGCGCTCGACGAACAGGAGGTCCTCGAGCACGCATCGGTGCTCTTCCCTCGTCCTTCCCGAGGGCGTGACGACTACGGCGGGAACGTCTACCTCTCACCACGGGGCGGCTTCGGCCAGTACCTCGGGCGGCCCTCGACCTTCCCCGACTACGGTCCGCGGTTGACGCTGATCGAGAAGCAGCAGCTCTGTGTGCAGCTGCTCGAAGCGCTGCGGGTTGCTGGTCTGGTCGAGGTCGTTGTCGAGGCCAGGAATGGCGACGATGTGCCGGGCTATCAGATTCCGGCGTCCGCCATGCTGTGGGTCGCGGGAGACGGAACGCGAGCGTTTCACGACCCGATCCGCGTTCCGAATCCACCCGCCGAGGGCGGCCGGACGAACGTCTTTTTCGTCGACTTCTATCGGTCGACGGCGAGGGCGGCGGTCGGCATCGAAGCACGGGAACACACGGCACAGGTGCCCTACGAGCTGAGGCTCGAGCGGGAGCAGCGCTTCCGCGACGGGCTTCTGCCGATCCTCTACTGCTCGCCGACGATGGAGCTCGGCGTCGACATCTCCGAGCTCAACGTCGTGAGCCTGCGCAATGTCCCCCCGACTCCCGCGAACTATGCGCAGCGGAGCGGAAGGGCCGGGCGCAGCGGGCAGCCCGCGCTCGTCTTCGCATACTGCTCGACGGGCAGCCCGCACGATCAGTACTTCTTCAAGCGTCCGTCGCTCATGGTCGCCGGCGCGGTGGCGCCGCCTCGTCTCGATTTGTGCAACGAGGATCTCGTTCGAGCGCACGTTCACGCCACGTGGCTCACCGAGACGGGCCAGAGCCTGGGCAACTCGCTCAAGGACATCCTCGATCTCGCAGGCGAACGGCCGCCTCTGACGTTGCTCGCCTCCGTACGCCAGAGCATCGAGGCCGAGGGGCCGCGGCAGCGCGCGCGCGAGCGGATCGCTCGCGTTCTCGCTGACTTGCAGGACGACCTCGAAAAGTCCGACTGGTACACGGATCGCTGGCTGGACGAAGTCCTGTCGCAGGTGTCGCACGACTTCGACCGCGCATGTGAACGCTGGCGAACCCTGTACCGCGCCGCGCTGGCGCAACGCGAGATCCAGAACCGGATCATCGGGGACGCCTCCCGCAGCCTCGAGGACAAGAACCAGGCGAAGCGGCTGAGGCGCGAGGCCGAGGCGCAGCTCGAGCTCTTGACCGAAGCCGAGAACGTCGTCCAGTCGGATTTCTATAGCTACCGGTACTTCGCGAGCGAAGGGTTTCTGCCCGGGTACAACTTCCCGCGCCTCCCGCTCTCCGCGTACATCCCGGGTCGCAGCCGCGTTCGCGGCCGCGACGAGTTCGTCTCGCGGCCGCGCTTCCTCGCCATCTCCGAGTTCGGGCCTCGCGCCATCGTGTATCACGAGGGCTCTCGCTACCTGATCAATCGCGTGATCCTCCCCGTGCGCGATGAGGATGTCCTCACCTCGACAGCGAAGCTCTGTGGTCACTGCGGCTATCTTCATCCGGTTGGCGCGGGCGCCGGTCCAGACCTCTGCGAACGGTGCCACGCCCCGTTGGCGCAGTCGCTCGGCAACCTCCTGCGCCTGCAAAATGTCGCGACGAAGCGGCGCGACAAGATCAACTCCGACGAGGAAGAACGACTTCGGCTCGGCTACGAGATCCGTTCAGGCGTGCGCTTCGCCGAGTACGGCGGGCGGCTGTCCGTGCGAACGGCCGAGATCGTCACGGAGCAAGGCCTCTTTGGGTGCGCCACCTACGGGCATGCGGCGACGCTCTGGCGCATCAACCTCGGCTGGACGCGGCGGAAGGACAAGGACCAGTACGGCTTCGTACTGGACACCGAGCGAGGCTACTGGGCCAAGAACGAGCAAGTCGCCGACGAAGACGAGGCGGACGCCATGAGTGCCCGGGCGTCGCGCGTCATTCCCTACGTCGAGGACCGCCGCAACTGCCTGCTGCTCGAGCCCGAGGCGGATGTCGACCAGAGCGTGATGGCCTCGCTTCAGGCTGCCCTCAAGACGGCAATCCAGGTCACGTACCAGCTCGAGGACAACGAGCTCGCTGCGGAGCCGTTGCCCGCTCGCGACGACCGCAAGCTGCTCCTCTTCTATGAATCCTCTGAGGGCGGTGCCGGGGCGTTGCGACGCATCGCGGAGGATCCGACCGCGCTCGGCACCATTGCGCGGGAAGCGCTGAGGCTGTGTCATTTCGACCCGGATACTGGTGAAGATCGTCGTCGCGCACCTGGCGCTCGCACGGACTGCGAGGCGGCCTGTTACGACTGCCTCATGAGCTACAGCAACCAGGGCGACCACGCGCATCTGGATCGCCAGGCGATCCGGGATCTCCTCCTGTCGCTCACCCGCGCGAATGTCCGCACGGCGCCGGGCGCTCTGACCCGCGGCGAGCACCTCGCGCAGCTGCTCCGCCTTTGCGGATCCGATCTCGAGCGGCGCTGGCTGCGTCAGCTCGAGCAGGAAGGGCTACGGCTCCCTTCACGCGCGCAGGTACTGGTGCCTGGCTGCGGCACGACGCTCGACTTCCTCTACGAGGACTGCCAGGCCGCCATCTACATCGACGGTCCCATCCACGATTTCGCCGATCGCCACGCGCGCGACGCGGACAAGACGGACGCGCTCGAAGACCGCGGCTACACCGTGATTCGGTTCCATCACGATTCCGAATGGGCGGAGACGCTCGCACGCTACCCGCACATCTTCGGGAGGGCTCGATGACCTTCGCGGTCGGTGCCCTCGTGAAGGCGCGGGGCAGGGAATGGGTCGTCCTTCCGGGTTCGAAAGACGATCTTCTCCTCGTGCGACCGCTCGGCGGCACGGACGAGGAGGCCACGGGGATCTATCGCCCGCTCGAGCCGGTCGAAGCGGCGACGTTCGAGATGCCGGACCCGACGCAGCTGGGCGATCACCGTTCATGCCGTCTTCTTCGCGATGCGGTTCGCCTCGGGTTCCGCTCGAGCGCCGGACCTTTCCGCTCCTTTGCCCAGCTCGCCGTCGAGCCGCGCCCCTACCAGCTCGTGCCGCTGCTCATGGCGCTCAAGCTCGACCCCGTGCGGCTCCTCATCGCCGACGACGTCGGCATCGGCAAGACCGTCGAAGCGGGGCTCGTGGTCCGTGAGCTGCTCGATCGTGGTGAGGCCACGCGACTGGCTGTCCTGTGCCCGCCCCACCTTGCCGAGCAGTGGCAGAAGGAGCTTGCGGACAAGTTCCACATTCATGCGGAGCTCGTCCTGCCGGGAACGGCCAGCCGGCTCGAGCGCAGTTGCGGACTCGACCAGACGATCTTCGACGTCTACCCCCACGTCATCGTGTCGACAGAGTTCATCAAGGCGGACCGGCGGCGGGACGATTTCCTGCGGGCGTGCCCAGAGCTGGTCGTGGTCGATGAAGCCCATACCTGCGCGGCCGACGTCGGCCAAACCGGGCGGCACCAACGTCACGATCTGGTCAAGGGCCTCGCCCAGAACGCGCAGCGCCACTTGATCCTCGTGACCGCGACTCCTCACAGCGGAAACGAAGAAGCGTTCCGGTCTCTTCTCGCGCTCCTCAATCCGGACTTCGCGAGCCTCCCCGACAATCTGACGGGGAAGCAGAACGAACACCACCGACGACGACTTGCGGCGCACTTCATCCAGCGACGACGCGGAGACATCCGGCATTTCCTGAAAGCGGATACGCCGTTCCCGGCGCGTGATGATCGCGAAGAAACCTACAAGCTCTCTCCGGAGTACCGGAGGCTCTTCGACCGCGTGCTCGAGTACGCCCGCGAGTCCGTGCAGGGGCCCGAAGGCCAGCGGCACCGGCTGCGTGTTCGCTGGTGGTCGGCGCTCGCGCTCCTGCGCTCGCTGGCGTCGAGCCCCGCAGCCGCCGCTGCGACGCTCCGTAGCCGCGCCGGCGTCGCCGATGCGGAGACGGCGGATGAAGCCGATGAGATGGGCCGCCGCACGGTGCTTGACCTCTCGGATAGCGACGCGACAGAGCCGATGGACGTGGCGCCGGGCGGAGACGCCGGCGAGTTTGCAGGAGATGCCGACCGAAGCCGCCGGTACCTGCTCGACATGGCCCGCGAGGCAGAGGCTCTACTTGGCGACAAGGACGAGAAGCTCAAGAAGGCGGCCTCCCTCATCGAGGAACTGCTGACCCAGGGCCATTCGCCGATCGTGTTCTGTCGCTTCATTCCGACCGCCGAGTACGTGGCTCTCCAGTTGCGGGAGCGCCTCGGCGGAACCGTGGAAATCGCGGCGGTGACAGGGACGCTGGCCCCCACGGAGCGCGAGGAGCGTGTGCTCCAGCTCGGCCAGGCCCAGCGTCGCGTCCTCGTCGCCACCGATTGCCTGAGCGAGGGGATCAACCTCCAGGAGCACTTCGACGCCGTCCTGCACTACGACCTGTCCTGGAATCCCACGCGACACGAGCAACGCGAGGGCCGCGTCGACCGCTACGGCCAGGCCAAGGAGACGGTGCGTGTCGTCACCTACTACGGCACGGACAACCAGATCGATGGCATCGTTCTCGAGGTCCTGCTTCGCAAGCACAAGACGATCCGCTCGTCGCTCGGCGTGTCCGTGCCGGTTCCCGTGGACACGAACCAGGTCGTCGAGGCGATCTTCGAGGGACTGCTGCTGCGGGAGAAATCGGGGCGTGCTTCGGAGCAACTCGCTCTCTTCGAGGACTTCTTCCGCCCCAAGCGAGAGGACCTGTTCCGCCGGTGGGATGCGGTGTCCGAGCGCGAGAAGCGATCGCGGACCATGTTCGCTCAGGAGACGATCAAGGTGGATGAGGTCGCCCGCGAGCTCGCGGCTGTCCAGGCCGCGATCGGCTCGGGCGCCGATGCCGAGCGCTTCGTTTGCGACGCTCTGGCAGCGCATGGCGCGGTCGTGTCGCGTTCCACGCGCGGCCTCAAGATCGACGTCCGCGAAACGCCGACGGCGCTCCGGGACGCGATGGGGTGTCCGGAGGTCTTCGAGGCCCGGTTCGAGCTGCCCGTCCGCGATGGCGTCGTCTACTTGAACCGGACACACCCCTGGGTCGCAGGTCTCGCTGCGCACGTGCTCGACTCGGCGCTCGACGCGGTCGCCGGCGGCGCTGCCCGGCGCGCGGGCGCCATCCGAACCCGTCGCGTCGACAAGCGAACGACGCTGCTGCTGTGCCGATTCCGCCATCACATCGTCACGCAGAGCGGTGAAGAGGAGCGAACGCTGCTCGCCGAAGAAGCCCAGCTCCTCGCGTTCACCGGCTCTCCCGACCGGGCCGAGTGGCTCGATCCCGTAACGGCCGAGACACTCCTCGACGCAGCCCCGGACGCGAACATCCATGCGGAACAGGCAGCCGCCTTCGTGCGCCGGGTCGTGGAGGGTGCGAAGGCCCTTCAGCCTCACCTGGAGGCGGCGGCGCGTCGGCGCGCGGAGGAGCTGCTCGACGCACACCGCCGTGTCCGGCAGTCGGCACATGTTCGCGGGGTGAGCCAGCGCGTCGAGCCCCTTCTGCCGGCGGACATCCTCGGCATTTACGTCTTGCTGCCGGTCGAGGCGAGGTGAGGCGTGGAGACCCGGCGCCGGCAGCTCTTCACGACAATCACGACAGAAGGGGCGATCCTGCCCGCCGATCTCCTGACGCGCGTCGCCGAGGGCGACCGCGAGCTGCCGGGTCTCACGCCGGACGCCTACCACCTGTCGGGCGAGAAGCTCGGCGAAGCCATCAGCCGGTCCTACAACCGCATGCTCGCGGCATGGGCGACCTTCGAGACCGCTCGCGCGAAACTCACCGCGGGCGACGCGGCGACGAGCATCACCCGCGAGAAGTGGCTCCTCCCGCTCTTCTCCGAGCTTGGCTACGGGCGGCTTCCGCCGGCGCGTGCGATCGAGGTCGAAGGCAAGTCCTATCCGGTCTCTCACGTCTGGCAGGACACGGCGATTCATCTTGTGGGTTGCGGCATCGATCTGGACCGGCGGACTCCGGGAGCAGCGGGTGCGGCGCGAATGAGCCCCCACGGCCTGGTCCAAGAGCTCCTCAACCGATCTCGGGCGCATCTATGGGGCTTCGTCTCGAACGGGCTGCGGCTTCGAGTCCTGCGCGACAACGTGAGCCTGACCCGGCAGGCGTTCGTCGAGTTCGATCTCGAGGCGATGATGCGCGGGGAGGTCTACGCGGACTTCGCCCTCTTGTGGCTGGTGTGCCACCAGTCCCGCATCGAGGCCGAGCGGCAGGAAGACTGCTGGCTCGAAAAGTGGTCGCGCCTCGCCGCGGAGCGCGGCACCCGCGCTCTCGATGACCTGCGCCGCGGCGTCGAGGAGGCGATCACCGCGCTGGGGTGCGGGTTCCTTGCTCACCCGAAGAACCGACGGCTCAGGGACCGTCTGCAATCCGGGGAGCTCAGCAAGCAGGACTACTACAGGCAGCTCCTTCGTCTCGTGTACCGGCTGCTCTTTCTCTTCGTGGCCGAAGATCGGGGGCTCTTGCTCGATCCTGCGGCGGACGCTGCCGCGAAGGATCGCTACCTGCGGTTCTACTCGACCGCGCGCATCCGCAAGCTCGCTGAACGCCGGCGTGGCACGGCCCACGCCGATCTCTACCGAGCGCTCGCGCTCGTGATGGAGGCGCTAGACGGCGGCTGCCCGGCCCTCGCCCTGCCGGCGCTCGGAAGCTTCCTCTGGTCGCGAGACGCCGTTTCTGACCTTGCCTCGTCCGAGCTCAGCAATCGCGAGCTGCTCGAGGCCGTTCGCGCGCTGGCGTTCACCGTTGATGGCGAAGTCCGTCGCCCGGTCGACTACCGCAACCTCGGATCGGAGGAGCTCGGCAGCGTGTACGAGTCGCTCCTCGAGCTCCACGCTGAAGTCAACGTGCCCGCCGCCGAGTTCAGGCTCGAGCATGGCGGCCGCGAGCGCCGCGCCACGGGCTCGCACTACACGCCCACGAGCATCCTTCGCACGGTACTCGATTTTGCCCTGGAACCCGCGATCGCGCAGGCGCTCGCGGCGCCCGATCCCGAAGCGGCGCTCCTCTCCCTGCGCGTGCTCGATCCCGCATGCGGATCCGGGCACTTCCTCGTGGCCGCCGCGCACCGGATCGCGCGGGCACTCGCGCGCCTGCGCACGGGCGACGCCGAGCCGGCCCCGGAGGCCATGCGCTCCGCCCTCCGTGCCGTGGTGGGACGGTGCCACTACGGCGTCGACGTCAACCCGATGGCGGTCGAGCTGTGCAAGGTCGCTCTCTGGATGGAGACCCTGGAGCCGGGTAAACCGCTCGCGTTCCTCGAGCACCGAATCCAGTGCGGCGACAGCCTCCTCGGCGTGCCGCTCGCCACAACCGTCGAGCGACTTCGAAGGGAACTCGCCGAGAGCCGCGCGAAGATTGAAGCCGAGATCACCGACCTCGAGCGCCGTCTCAACAACCTGCCGCCGCGAAGTGAAGAGGCGCAGGGCCTCTCGAAGAAGCTCAAGGATCTGCGGAAGGATCTGAAGAGCCTCGTCCACGACACCTGGCCGTCCCACGTGCCGGACGAGGCCTTCAAGCGAACGAACGGGGAGGAGAAGGACGGCGCGCGCGAGACCACGCGGCAGCATCGCGAGGAGAAGAAGACCCGAATGGGAGATCTCTTCCGCGCAGGCGCGGCGCTGTCGTCGGACCTCGCGCAGAGCTTTGCTGGGCTCGCCACTCCGCCCCAGGACAGCATCGAGGCGGTCCGCGAGAAGGAACGCCGCCTCAAGGACGTGCTCGGTGACCCCGCCTACGAGCGCGCGCAACTGCCAGCGGATGCTTGGTGCGCCGCTTTTTTCTGGAACCTCGCCGACGGTCCGCCGCCTCCGACCGAGGCCGTGTTTCACCAACTCCGGGCCGACCCGTCGAAGGTCGCGCCGGAGACGCTCGCCGAGGTCCGCCGGCTTCGCGCCGAGAAGCGGTTCTTTCAGTTCGAGCTGGCGTTCCCTGAGGTCTTTGCCGGTGAGCGGCCGGGGTTCGACGTGGTCATCGGGAACCCGCCGTACCTGGGCGGCCTGAAGATCAGCACCAACCACGGCGACGACTACTTGCGCTTCCTCAAGGCGAACGCGAGCGAAGCGGGCGGCACGACAGACCTCTGCGCCTACTTCTTCCGGCGGGGCTTCGACCTGCTTCGCGACCGAGGTCACCTCGGCTTCCTGGGCACCAACACGATCGCCCAGGGCGACACCAGAGCGGCAGCCCTCGCGCCGATCACCAGCACCTGGGGCGGCACCATCGTCGACGCCGTGCGCTCGACGCCGTGGGAGGGCGTCGCCAACCTCGAGGTCGCGATCGTCCACGTTCACAAAGGCGACTGGCGTGGCAAGCGTACGCTCGATGGCCGCGAGGTCCGCACGATAACGCCGATGCTCGACGACGGCACTTCAGGCGGCGGCGAGCCGGTGAGGCTCAGAGCGAACGCGAACCTTTCGTTCCAAGGGACGATCGTGCTCGGCATGGGCTTCGTCCTTGCGCCCGAGGAGGCGCAAGCGCTCATCGCCCGGGACAGCAAGAACCGCGACTGCCTGTTCCCGTACTTGAACGGCGAGGATCTCAACAGCCGGCCCGATCAGTCACCGAGCCGCTGGGTCATCAACTTCTTCGATTGGCCGCTCGAGCGCGTGCCTGCTGACGAATGGCACAACGCGACCGAGGCAGAGCGACGAGCGTGCGAGCGACTCGGGCGTGTTGCGCCGGATTACGAGAAGCCCGTCGCCGCTGACTACCCGGATCTTCTCGCGATCGTGCGGGAAAAGGTCAAGCCGGAGCGAGACAAGGTGAACCGAGAGCAACGTCGCGTTCGGTGGTGGCAGCACGGCGATCGACAGCCAGCGCTCTACCGGGCGATCGCGTCCTTGGATCGAATCTCGGTCGCCGGAAGGGTGAGCAAGTATCCCCTTTTCGTTTTGGCGAGAACCGGACCGGTGTTCAACGAGCGAACAGTTTGTGTCGCATCGTCGAGCGGTGGCGTCTTTGCTGTTCTGTCTTCCGGTGTCCACGTCGGCTGGTGTCTGCGCCCAGGATTTTCGACGCTTGAGAGTCGATTTCTATATACGCCGTCTGATTCCTTCGAGACTTTCCCCTTTCCGCGCCCGGACATGCGCGGGGCACGATACCTTTCTGGCCTGGGTGAGCGTTGGCACCTGATTCGAAAAGAAATCTGTATTCGGCGGGAGCTAGGGCTGACCAAGCTCTACAACCTCTTCCACGATCCCGCGACCGAGCGTGACGAGGCGTCGGTGCAGCGGCAGCCGCCGCCCTTCGACGATATCCGCCGTCTGCGGGCGCTCCATGTCGAAATGGATCGCGCCGTTCTCGCCGCATATGGCTGGAGTGATATCGATCCGCGCCACGGCTTCTACACCGGCCGCGATGCAGGTCCTGGTGTTGCCGACGACGAAGCGCGCTTCACGATTCATCCAGAAGCCCGTGCCGAGATCCTCCGGCGCCTCCTTGCGCTCAATCACGAGCGCGCAGCGGAGGAGAAGGAGCGCCTCGAGCGGGGCGAGGTGATTCCATCTGCCTTCTCGGCATTCGAGGTTCCGCCAGTCGTTGCACCGGTCGTCGAGGTGCCTGCGCCCGCGAAGGAAGCCGCCATCCTTCCGTTCCGGCGCGTCCGCCCGCGCCGCGAGGACCGGTACAAGACCTGCGTTCCGCTGCTGTCGCTCAAGGCCGCCGCAGGCGGGTTTTCCGACGACCAGACCGTGGAGTTCGAGGACTGGGTCGAGATCCAGACCTCACGCAACCTCCGGAAGGGCATGTTCGTCGCACAAGTCGTCGGTCGGTCGATGGAGCCGCGGATCCCCGACGGCTCCTACTGCCTCTTCTCGTACCCGGTCGTTGGCACGCGCCAGGGGCGCATCGTTCTCGCCCAACACCGCGACATCCAAGATCCCGACACAGACGGCGAGTACACGCTCAAGGTCTACGAGAGCGAGAAGGTGGCGGACGATGAGGGTGGCTGGCGCCACTCGACGATCATCCTCAAGCCGATCAACCCATCGTACCAGCCGATCGTTCTCGAAGACATCGAGGAGGGCGAGGTCGCGATCATCGCCGAGCTCGTCGAGGTGCTGAAGGCACAAGCCATCGAGGCCGCCGGAACTCCGCCGCCGAGCGAGCTCGACCTTTCCGTTCTTGCAGGCCTCGGTGCCGGCGCATGGGCCACGCCCGCCGGCGTCACCGAGGAGAACCTGGCGCTCTTCGCTGCTCTGGATGTCCTTCGCGTCCTCGGAAAAGATTCCGATCCGCAGCGCGTGCGACTCGCGGCGATCGTCGTACGGCGGCCGGCGCTTGCGCTGCCGTTCATGACCGCGCCGATGCGCGAAGCCTGGACGCGCGTGGTCGGAACCGAGGCCCAGCCGCTCCCGGCCAACGTGATCCCGCTTGACCGCTTCCAGAAGGAAGCCGCCGACACGGCGTGGGGGAAGGCGGTGCTGAGGCTGAAGGCAACCGGGAACCTCGCCGAGGACAAGAGCACCGGCCGCTGGTCGCCGAAGCCACAGCTTCCGGCATCCGGGCAGGACTGGGTAGAAGGCCGGGCGCTCGTCGTCGCCTCGTTGCTCCGGGACATCGAGCTGGCGAAGGCGGAGCAGAACCTGGTCGCGTTCGTGAAGGACCTCGAGCATGGCGCGGCAGGGCAAGCTGTTTCCTGAGCCCGCGTTGACCGTGAAGGTCGACCGCGCGCGCGCCGAGCCGCGCCTGTGGGTCCGAAGGCTCGTTCTTTGGGCGAAGCCCGGCGAGGTCGTTCGCGAGGTCCGACTCCGGCGGGGGCTCAACATCGTCTGGTCGCCGGATCCCGGTGCGCAGGCAGCCGAAGTCGGCGGGCAGGGGGGCAGTGGCCACGGCGCCGGCAAGACTCTGTTTTGCCGACTCTTGCGGTACTGCTTCGGGGAGGACACCTTCGCGAGCGACGATCTCCGCGCTCGGATCGGGACGGCGTTCCCGGAGGGGCTCGTCGGCGCCGAGCTCAGCGTGTCCGGCGCCACCTGGGGAGTCGTCCGGCCACTCGGCGTGGGGCGCCGGATCCTCGCCGGCGCAGCCACGCCCGAGGAGCTGCTCACCCACGAGCCACGAGGGACCGGACTCGAGCCCCTGATCGGCGCGATTCGCGACGCTGCGCTGCCGGCGGACCTCGACGAGCACATGCCTGGCACTGGCACGTCACGGAGCTGGCTCATCGCGCTCGCATGGCTCACCCGCGATCAAGAGTGCCGCTTTGGGCACCTCCTCGACTGGCGACATCCGAGCGCAGAAGCGCGGTCTCCTGCCGGCGGGTTGTCGAAGGAGGACCGCGTCCTCGCGGTGCGCCTGCTCCTCGGGGCGATCACGCCCGAGGAGATCGCCACGCGCGCGACGTTCGAGGCCATCGCCCCGGAGCGCCAGCGGCTCGAGCGCGAGGCCGCGTATCTGGAGCAGTCCGCACTGCGCATGGGACGCGAGCTCGCGGGGCGCTTGGCGATCGATTCGACCGTGCTCTCGGCCACGTCCCTGGCGATCGCAGCCATCCAGGCCGCCGCGCGCGAGAGGCTGCGCGATGCCGAGGCACAGCTCGGCGACGAGGAGAAGGCGGATGTTTCCGAGCTTCGCGCGCGGCTGGAGCAAGTCGTTCGTGATCTCGCGGTGTTCCGGGATCTCGAGGTACGGACGCGCGGTCTCATCGATCTCCAGCGGGAGCAGGTGAAGGCGCTGCGTGGCGAGCGCGCGAACCTCGACGCCGAAGCGATCAAGGCGCGCCTGGGGCCGATGTGCCCGGTGTGCAACGTCCCCATCGATGAAGCCTTGGCACGCGGGTGCGGTCTGTCGCACGTCCTCCCGGACCGCGACCAGCTTGCGCTCGACCAGTCCCGCATCGCCGAGCAGCTCGCCAACTGCAAGAGGGCGATCGATCTCTACGAGAATCAGGTCCGCGAAAAGGACCGCCTGCGCAGGGGCCTTGAGCAGGAGGAGGCGACCCTGCGCGAACGCATCGAGCAGGCGGAGGCGCAAGAGCGAGCGCTGCGCAAGCATCGAAGGGAGCAGTGGCTGGCCGCCGCGAAGGCTGCCGAAGACGCCGAGCGTCTCGAGGCCATCCATGGCGAGCTTGCCGTTGTCCGACAGCAGCTTGCCTCTCTCGATGAGCGCGAAGGGAAGCTAAAGGAGGAGCTTCAGGCGCATCGCGAGCGGCACGCGAGCGTTCTCTCACGCCTGAACGATCACTTCCGGTACGTGTGCCGTGCCCTCCTGGGCTCCGAGACCGACGCGACGATTGCCCTGACCGGACAGGGGCTCCGCGCCGATGTGCAGGTCGGCGGTACCGCCATGGAGTCACTCAAGGCCGTCGCGTTCGACATCGCGGCGCTCATGATGAGCCTCGAAGGCCGAACGAGGCTGCCCGCCCTGCTCGTCCATGACAGCCCGCGTGAAGCCGACCTTGGCATCTCGCACTACCACCGCCTGTTCCGGTTCTTGGCGAAGGTCGAGATGCTCGCCGAGCCGCCGCCGTTCCAGTACATCGTCACGACCACGACCAACCCACCGGAGGAGATGATCGGCAGCGAGGCGGTCGTGCTGCGGCTCCAAGGGACCGAGCCGAGCGAGCGGCTCTTCCGCAGGGACTTATAGATACACCATGTCGACCGATGACGACGGCGTGCTCAAAGTGATGAACGCCCTATTCGGTTACTTGGGAGCACCGGTGAAGATATGCTCATGCCTGACTCAGATCGGCAAGCGAGATGTCAAGAGATCGCTTCCGAGCAAGTGCCGCCCCCCGCAAGTAGTCGCATCGCCGGCAGCGAGCTGCTTAGTTAGTTAGTCAGCGATAGAAGCACATGAACGGCAAGCGCCCTTGAGCGTATTTCGACACGGCGGCGATGCCGTAGAGGGTCGCAACGGCGATCAGCAGCAGCACGCCTGAGAGCAACTCCGAACCACCAATCACGGCCCATGCTTCCACCCGAGCCGCTTGAGAACGGCGTTGAGCGGTATCAGCGCGTG
>Ga0164243_10007524_pt1 | contig 16251 bp, 10 predicted proteins | sample OricompcompostOP_FD_108781 | JGI IMG/M metagenome (GOLD analysis project Ga0164243, IMG submission 108781) | Organic Plus compost microbial communities from Emeryville, California, USA - Original compost - Organic plus compost (OP) | ecosystem: Engineered > Solid waste > Mixed feedstock >...
CGTCGGTGAGGTCGTTGCCGGGCTGGCGACCGACTATATGCCCATGTCGCTGCCCGTCATGGCCGTGATGGTCTATACGTTAGGCATGGCGTTGTTCACGATCGTCATGGGCAATGCCTTTGCGGCCTTCCCGGTAATGACGGCGGGTATCGGCCTGCCGATCATCGTCGGCAAATTTGGCGGCGATCCGGTCATCATGGCGGCGGTGGGAATGCTTTCCGGCTTCTGCGGCACGCTGCTGACCCCGATGGCCGCCAATTTCAACATCGTCCCGGCGGCTATCCTGGAACTGCCCGATCGCAACGCGGTGATCCGGGTGCAGGCGCCGACGGCCTTCCTGCTGCTGGCCTTCAATACAGCGCTGATGGCGCTGACGGTCTATCCGACATGACGCAACACAGGCTGACATCCCGGATCGCCGCGCGCTTTGCCGAAATCGCCTTGGGACATGTGGCGCGCGAATATCCCAACAAGCTCGATCACGTTCTGGCGGGCCCCGAGGACGCGCTGGGACCGCGCGCCCTTCACCCGATCTTCTACGGCAGCTTCGATTGGCATAGCTGCGTCCACGGCTACTGGCTGCTCGCCCATCTGCGCCGCACCTTCGCCGACCTGCCACAGCGTGAACGGATCGAAGCCTTGTTCGACGACGCCTTCGTCGAGGAGAAGGTCGCCATCGAGCGCGCCTATCTGGACCGGCCGACCAGCGGCGGGTTCGAGCGCCCCTATGGCTGGGCATGGCTGCTGATGCTCGCGGCCGAACTTCGCCAGGACGATGACGCAAAGGCTCGACGCTGGGCTGGCGCGCTGGCGCCGCTGGCCGTCGCCTTCGCCGATCGTTTCCGTATCTATCTGCCCAAGCTGACCTATCCCATCCGCACCGGAACGCACTTCAATACGGCCTTCGCACTGCGCCTCGCGGCGGACTATGCGGAAGCGGCCGGCGACACGCAGCTTGGGGACATGATCGGCGAACGCGCACGAACCTGGTTTGCAAGGGACAGCAACGCAGCCGCCTGGGAGCCCAGCGGTGACGATTTCCTCTCCTCCACGCTGATCGAGGCTGAATGCATGCGCCGCACGCAGCCATCGGACGATTTCGGCCGATGGTTTTCCGCCTTTCTGCCCGACATCGCCGACGGACGCCCTGCCAGCCTGTTTACGCCAGCGCATGTCAGCGATCGAAGCGACGGCAAGATCGCGCATCTCGACGGCGTCAATCTGAGCCGCGCATGGTGCTGGCGCAGCCTTGCATCGGCCATCGACCAAAACGATCCGCGTCGTCCGATCATGGAAGGAGCCGCCGTTCGCCACCTGGACGCGGCCCTGCCTCACGTCGCCGGCGACTATATGGGCGAACATTGGCTGGCCACTTTCGCCGCACTCGCGCTGAGGGCCTGAACCAGAAAAAAAGGGCCGATCCCGTAGGACCGACCCGGAAAGTTTAGGAGAGGATGCCTGAAAGGCCCGTTCCTTTTGCATCTGCGAAAGACATTACGCAAGTGCAAAATATTTGATGGCAGATGCTAAATTTGCAAGTGACAGCGCTGACAGAACGCCTGTCGCGTCAAAGGAGCGCTTCAACCCGCCTTTGCATGGCCATTCAAGGGAACTGCCAGCTTATTGATTGCCCGAATTTTGAGCAACCCCTGCTTGCTGCCGGGACATAATGCTGCATCGCAGCATAGTCCGGGCCCGTATTTCCCTAGCGTCAGCTAAATCTCGTCGCGGTGCACCACCAAGCCTGGCGCTGCCCATAATTCGAGCAGCGGCAAGCTCAGATCGCCCCATGACAATGCTTGTATTTCTGGCCGGACCCGCAAGGGCAAGGTGCGTTGCGGCTCACCTTGCCGACCCAGTCAGCCGGATCATTGCCGAGATCCGCCGTTGGATCGATTGACGGCATCAGCAGCGGCGCGATTCGAGTCGTGACCAGACCAAGGGAACCAGCGTCGATGTCGGCGGTATCGTCCTCGCCGGTCAGCGGATCGATATGGCTGGTGATGAAGTCCGGCATCGGCGGCAGTTCAGGGGCCGGGCCGAACTGGACATGACAGATCACGCGAGTCACATCCTCGCGGATCATCGTGAGCATCCGCTCGAACAGCGCGAAAGCTTCCTGCTTATATTCGTTGATCGGCGTCTTCTGCGCATAGGCACGCAAGTGGATGACCTGCCGAAGCGCGTCGAGCGTCGCCAGATGCTCTTTCCAATGATGATCCAGCGACTGCAGGAGAATGCTTTTCTCGACGCTGTGACGGGTTTCCGGGGCCAGAGGCTCGAACCGTTCGGCCACCCGCTCCTCGGCAAGCGCGCGGAGGCGCTCCTCGATCATCTCCGGCTCGACGGCTTCTTCCTTCAGCCAGTCGTCGACGGGAGCCTCTGTTCCGAATATTTCGATCACGCGCTCCTTCAACAGCGATATGTTCCACTGTTCGGGATAGGTGCCGTGCGGGCACGTGTCGGCAACCAGCGCGTTGACCGTCTCGGCCCGCATGTCGGCGACCACGTCGTCCACGGCCTCGGCATCCATGATGTCGGCGCGCTGCTCGTAAACCACCTTGCGCTGGTCGTTCATGACGTCGTCATATTCGACGACCTGCTTGCGGATGTCGTAGTTGCGGGCCTCGACCTTCCGCTGCGCGGTTTCGATCGCCTTGCTGATCCATGGCGAGACGATCGCCTCGCCATCGGCGAGATTCTTGTTCATCATCCGCGCGAACATGGTTTGCGGGCCGAAGATGCGCAGCAGGTCGTCGTCCAGGCTGAGATAGAAGCGCGACAGGCCCGGGTCGCCCTGCCGCCCCGAACGCCCGCGGAGCTGGTTGTCGATGCGACGGCTTTCATGCCGCTCGGTGCCGAGGACGAAAAGGCCGCCGGCAGCGAGCACCTTTTCCTTCTCCGCGATTATCTCCTGCCGGATCTCCGCGGCCTTGGCCTCATATTCGGGCGTGCCTTCGACAAGATCGGGATGCTCGTCCAGCATCCGGAATTCCAGGTTGCCGCCAAGCTGGATGTCGGTGCCACGGCCGGCCATGTTCGTGGCGATCGTCACCGCGCCAAGCCGGCCGGCCTGCGCCACGATATGCGCCTCCTGCTCATGATAGCGCGCGTTCAGCACCTTATGCGGCACGCCTTCGTTCTTGAGAAATTCCGACAGCAATTCCGACTTTTCGATGGATACCGTGCCCACCAGCACCGGCTGGCCGCGCTGCGCAGCCTCCCGGATCGCTCCGGTGATCGCGCCGAACTTGTCGGTGATATTCTTGTAGAATTCGTCGTCCTGGTCGATCCGTCGCACCGGCAGGTTGGTGGGGATCGTCACCACGTTCATCTTGTAGATCTGGTAGAATTCGGCCGCTTCCGTGGCCGCGGTGCCGGTCATCCCGCCAAGCTTCGGATACATGCGGAAATAATTCTGGAAAGTGATCGACGCGAGCGTCTGGTTCTCGGGCTCGATCTTGACCCCTTCCTTGGCCTCGACCGCCTGGTGCAGGCCGTCGGACCAGCGCCGGCCTTCCATCATCCGGCCCGTGAACTCGTCGATGATGACGACCTTGCCGTCCTTGACGATGTAATCCGTGTCCCGCTTGAACACGACGTTCGCGCGGAGCGCCTGGTTGAGGTGATGGACGACCTGCGTGTTCTCGAAATCGTAGAGGTTGGCGCCTTCCAGCAGGCCCGCCGCCTCCAGCATCCGCTCGATCCGCTCGGTGCCGTCCTCGGTCAGCGTCACCGACTTCTGCTTTTCGTCGAGCTCGTAGTCCTCCGGCTTCACCTGCTTCACGATGTCGTCGACAGCCATGTAGAGTTCGGACTTGTCGTCGGTCGGGCCGGAAATGATCAGCGGCGTGCGCGCTTCGTCGATCAGGATCGAATCGACCTCGTCGACGATGGCGTAGGTGAAGGGCCGCTGCACCATCATCGCGCGATCATATTTCATGTTGTCGCGCAGATAATCGAAGCCGAACTCGTTGTTCGTGCCGTAGGTGATGTCGGCCGCATAGGCGTCCCGCCGCTGCTGATCCGACAGGTTGGGCACGATCACGCCGACCGTCAGGCCGAGGAACCGATAGACCTGCCCCATCCATTCCGCGTCGCGGGTGGCGAGATAATCGTTGACGGTGACGACGTGGACGCCCTTGCCGTTGAGCGCATTCAGATAGGTGGCGAGCGTGGCGACCAGGGTCTTGCCCTCGCCCGTGCGCATCTCGGCGATCTCGCCGCGATGGAGCACGATGCCGCCGATCAGCTGAACGTCATAATGGCGCTGGCCGAGCACGCGCTTGGCCGCCTCGCGCACGGTGGCAAAGGCTTCGGGAAGAATATCGTCGAGCGTCTCGCCGGCATCGAGGCGTCCCTTCAATATGCCGGTCTGGTTCTTCAGCGCCTCGTCGTCGAGCGCCTCCATCTGCGGTTCCAGCGCGTTGATCTTCGCGACGATCGGACGCAGCGACTTGACGTAGCGATCGTTGGACGATCCGAAAATGGCCTTGGCGAGTCCGCCGAGCATGAGCAATCCTTGAAAAATGCGCGCATGGGGCACGGTGGCGACCGCCCCCAATGATCGCGGCGGAGATAGGTGGCGCGGGCGCTTACGTCAATTCGGCTGGGGTGTTGCCGACGACGCGGCGGCATCCGGAACCTCCCCGGCGCCCGCGGCATCCTCGATCGTCATCGACGTGCGATAAACGAGATGCTTGCGGACCGGCTCTCCCTTGTCGTTCAGGAACGGCTGCATGCGAGTGCCCGACGCGCCATCGCAGAATCCGGGGCCCGCGCCCACGCCCGACTGCCATCGGGTCGTGCAATTCTCCACCTCGCCCCGCTCATTGACGTCGAAATCGACGATCATCGCAAAGGGTTGGGGATGCATGGCCAGCGCACCGCCGGCCGCATCCGGCGGCATCTGCCAGCGCACCCGGCGGTTGTCCTGCGATGCGATGGCCTGTCCATGGCTGTCCTTCGCCGGTTCGTAGCGGCCGCGCATTCTGAGCAGATTGCACGTCAGGTCGTCCAGTATCGGATGTCCGCTGGACAATGTGACGGTGCATCCCGTCACTTGCCCTTCCGCCGAGATCGACATCTGGACGCCGGTTACGCCCTCCATCTCCCCGCGCAGCGCCGCGGCGGGATAGTCTTCGGTGGTGATCCACATCGCCGGGTTGCCCAGCGGCCTTGCTTCCTGCGCGACGAGATTGAGCGCGCCGGATAGCATCAACGACAACAGCAAGTTCACTTGTCCCCCGCATCCTGATAGCCCCGCGGCGAATCTAGCAAGGGCCTTTCGTCATGTCATCGCCAGCCAAGTCCCCGCTCGCGCCTGCCGCTTTCCCTACCCTGCCGCCGATTTCCGGCGTCCGCGCGGCAGTGGCGCGGGCGCGTTACAAGGCGTGGGACCGCTGCGACCTCACTTATGTGGCGCTTGACGAAGGCACCGCCGTGGCCGGTGTGACGACGCGCAGCCTGTGCCCCTCGCCCGAAGTGGAATGGTGCCGCGCCGCCTTGCCGCTCGGTCGCGCCCGCGCCCTTGTGGTGAATGCCGGCAACTCCAACGCCTTCACCGGGCATCGCGGCCGCGCGGCCGTGGAGGCGATCGCCGCCCGCGTGGCGGGCGCCGTCGGCTGCGAGCCCTCGGACGTGTTCGTGGCCTCGACCGGAGTGATCGGGGTGCCGCTGCCCATCGACAAGGCCGAAGCGGGGCTGGATGCGGCGCTGGCCGCGCCTGAAGCCTCCTGGGAAGAGGCCGCCGCGACGATCATGACCACCGACACCTTTCCTAAGGGCGCGACGGCCAGGGCCGTGGTGGATGGCCGGACGGTGAACGTCATCGGCATCATCAAGGGATCGGGCATGATTGCGCCGGACATGGCGACGATGCTCGGCTTCATCTTCACCGACGCCGCGGTCGAGCCCGCTTTCCTGCAGAAGATGCTGGAGGCGGCCAACGCGCGGAGCTTCTCCTGCATCACCGTGGACGGAGATACCTCCACGTCCGATACGGTGCTCGCCTTCGCGACCGGAAAGGCGGGCAATGCGCCCCTCTCCTCCTATGACGACGCGGGCGCCGATGCGTTCCAGGCGGCGCTGACGGAGCTTTGCACGGAACTCGCCCAGCAAGTGGTGCGCGACGGCGAAGGCGCGACCAAGTTCGTCACGATTTCGGTGGAAGGTGCGGTTTCGGATGACAGCGCCCGCAGGATCGCATTGTCGATCGCTAACTCGCCGCTGGTGAAGACGGCGATCGCCGGCGAGGACGCCAATTGGGGCCGCGTCGTCATGGCGGTGGGCAAGGCGGGAGAACCTGCCGAGCGCGACAAGCTCGCCATCCGCTTCGGCGCAACGCAGGTTGCGCGCGATGGCCTGGCGGTGGAAGGCTATGACGAGGCCCCGGTCGCAGCGCACCTGAAGGGCCAGGACGTCGAAATCGGTGTCGAACTGGGACTCGGCGAAGGCCGCGCCACCGTCTGGACCTGCGATCTGACGCATGGCTACATCGCAATCAATGCGGACTATCGAAGCTAATTGGACATTGGGCACGTCGATCAATTGTGAGGCAATTGCCAGCGAATCCTGTGCCAATCGATGCTTTCAACGGGCTGGCCGGAGGCGTCGAGCGCCGGTTGATAGTTGCCACGCACAACCATGAGCTGACACCCCAGCAGGTCCAGTTCGGGGTGGTTGCCCGGCTTGGGCATCCTGCACTCCGCCACCCGTCCAGTTGTCGAAATATTGACGAGCAGGTCCGAAATCGCGATCTCCCCGCGCTTCAACGCGCCCTTTGGCAGGTCAGCCGTGGTGGCCCAAAAGGGGATATCCTTTCCGGGACGGGGGCCGACCGCCTTGCTGCTGTCGGCATCGGTCGCGGTTTCGAACGCTTCGAGAGTAGCTGCGGCGACAAATGAACCCGCAACATTGTGCCCCTCCTCATCCTGCGCGGGACGAAAGCGCGCATTCTCCATATAGTGCCGGCAGACATGATCCTGAAGCGCGGCGGGTCCACCGGACAGGGTAGCGGTGCAACCGATCGGACGTCCCTTGGGCGAAACCTCGATAGCAGCAGTCGCGCGGACCCTTTCACCTCTCTTCAGAAAGCCGGGTGGAACGTCCACCGCCAACCATTTCCCCTTTGGCGAAGCTTGTCTGGGTATGGCCGCTTCGGCGGGAGTCGCCACAAGCGCCCACGCAACGAGCAAAAAACACCACATGATTTCCCCCCTTCCGATATTTCAGCATATTGGAAGGAGAATGCAGCGCAAGAACACCGTGCTCTACTTGCCCGGATGACGACCGCCTGCAAGGTCTTCTAAAGTGTAATCCCCGCGCCCTTCGCGATGAAGGCGCGCAGATCCTCGCGGTCGGTGGCGCCGACCATGGCGGCCGTCTGCTCGCCATCGCGGAACATCAGCAGCGTTGGCGTGCCTTCGACGCCGAATTCGTCCTTGGTGTAGGGATTCTCGTCGATGTCGAGGCTGACCATGTCGACCTTGCCGTCCAGTTCGCCGGACATCTGGTCGATCCACAATTCCACCGCCCGGCATGCCGCGCAGTTCTTGCCCTGAAACAGCACCATCACGGGCAGCTTGCCTTCAAGAGCGATCTGGAAGCTGCTTTTCTCGCTGACCGGGCGAATGACGCCCGCCTGCGCGCCGGCCGGCAATGCAATCAGGAACAGGCCGAGAATGAAAGAGCGGAGCATGGCCCGAAAGAGCCATAGCCCCGCCCCGAATGCAAGACGCCTTTTAGGTTACCGCCACCTATTGGGGCGGCCGGTCAAAGCTCTCCTTCGATCCAGCCCTTCAGGTGGCTCTTGGGGGCCGCCCCGACCTTGGTCGCCGCGGGCGCGCCATTCTTGAACAGGATCATCGTCGGTATGCCGCGCACGCCATATTTGCCCGGAGCGTCGGGGTTGTCGTCGATGTTGAGCTTGGCGATCGTCACCTTCCCGCCCAGCTCGTCGGACAATTCTTCAAGCGCCGGGCCGATCATCTTGCACGGGCCGCACCATTCCGCCCAGAAATCGACGAGCACGGGACCATCGGCATTGATGACATCATCGTGGAACGAAGCGTCGGTAACGGTCTTGGTGGCCATGCTGGCAAACTCCTTCGTGTTCCGGAACGATGTAGGCAGCCCCTTCGTCCGGCTCAACGGGCGAGAGGCAGGATTTGCTCCTAGCCTGTCAAGTTCGGCTTGTGCAGTCGCAGCAAATCGGACGGCAGGACGATCATCCGCGGTCCCGATGTATAGAGGAGAGCGGCATCGATCTCGGCGCCGGGAAAGATGGCCTTCAGCGCCGCCGCATAGGCCCCCATCTGGCGAAGATGATGCTCCGGCACCGAATCGAGCCCGCCGGGAACACGGCGCCCGGTCTTGAAATCCACGATCCGCACGACATCCGCTTTCACCAGCAGCCGATCGACGGTGCCGGCAACGACGATGCCGTCCACCACCGCTGCGATCGGCGCTTCGGCCAGCGCGTCCGGGCCGAAGACGTCGGCGAAGGCCGGATCGGCGATGATTGCGCAGGCGTCAGCCGCCAGCCGGGCGCGCGTTTCCGGATCGGCAACGCCGGCGGAGCGCTCCAGCCAGTGAAGCGCGGCCGCTTCGCGCCGGTCCGACGCAATCGCCGGCAGCCGCTCGAAAAGGGCGTGGAGCAGGGTGCCGCGCCGCGCCGCTTCCAGCATTGCGGGCGACGGCGGGGGATCGGCGACATTGTCCAGCCCCAGCGAGGAGGGCGCGAGCGGACGCGGCGGACGCGCCTCGACCGGTGCAGGCTTTCTCAGCCAGGACGGCTCCACAAAGGGGATTTCCGGCCGCGGCAAGCGCGTCTTGCCGCCGCGCGCCGTGCCGCCGCCGCGATGATGGCGCACTTCGCCCCACGCGGCGTCCTCCTCGACGATCGCGCCCAACCCATCCATCGCGCCAGCGATCGCGCCATACCAGCTCAGCGGCGGCGGCACGCCTTTGGCCTTCGGGCCGAGTGCGCCACCCACGATCAGCCTTTCCTCGGCGCGCGTGGCGGCGACGTAGAGCAGCCGCCAATGCTCCTCCATGTCGCGGCGACGCGCGCGGTCAAGGTCATCCGCCAGCCCGCCACCGGCCAATTCGGCCTTGCGCGGGCGGAAGATCGGCACGGTCATGGTCTCGTCGATCGACCAGTCCAGCCCGCGAACCGGCGCGGCGGCAGGATCGCCGGTCGCATCCGCCAGCACCACCACGGGCGCCTGCAGCCCTTTCGATCCATGCGCCGTCATCACCCGCACCGCTCCCAGCGGCGCGGACGGATCGCGTGTGATCTCCACGTCGCCGCGATCGAACCAGTCGATGAAGCGCTGGAGCGAAGGCGTGCTGTCGTCCTCGAACTGTAGCGCCGCGTTCAGCAATTCCTCGATGGGATCGCGGGCCTCCTGCCCCAGCCGCGCCAGCAGCCTGCGGCGGCCGTCCAGCGGACCTGACAGGATGGCCTCCAGGAAACGGAACGGCGTCGTCAGGTCGGCCATGGCGAGCATGGCCGCCAGCGCCTCGCGGGCTTCATCGAAACCGCCATGGCCGCGCAGCGCCTGCCAAAGGCTGACCTTGCGGCCGAAGGCGAGGGAATAAAGATCGTCCTGCGTCAATCCGATCAGCGGCGACACCAGCAGGCTTGCGAGGTTGAGATCGTCCTCGGGCTGGAGAACGAAGCGGATCGCCGCCAGCAGATCGCGCACGGCGAGCGGCGCCGTCAGCCGCAGCCGATCCACGCCGGCCACCGGCACGCCTTCGGCATGGAGGCGCGCGACGATCAGCGCGGCCAGCTCACCGCGCTTGCGGACCAGGATCAGCAGGTCCTCGGGCTGGAAGGGGCGGCCATGCCGCGAAATCCAGAAAGGATCGTCCATCCAGGCGCGCACCTGCTTCGCCAGCTTGCCGGCGAAAGCGCGCGTGGCATCGTCGACCCAGCCCTCCTCGGCCTCCTCTTCCTCGGCCGATCCTGCGACCACCGGCGGCCACAGCGTCACCATCCCCGGTTCGCTTTGCCTGGCGCTGACGTGACGGGGCGGCGGTTCGGCCAACCCCATCGCTTCGTGGCCGAGATCGGCGATCAGCTGGTCGACCAGTTCGAGCACCGGCGGCGTCGACCGGAAGGAACGATCGAGCGACAGGCGCAGAAACTCACGCCGGGCATCCCGCGCATGCTGCCCGAAAATTCGGCCGGCCGCCTCGAATGACGCCGGATCAGTGCCCTGAAAACCGAAGATCGCCTGCTTGAAATCGCCGACGGTGAAGATGGTGCGATGCGCCGGATGCCGCGCACCCTGACCCGCGAAGAATTCGCCGGCCAGGGCCGCCACGATGGCCCATTGCCGCGCATTGGTATCCTGCGCCTCGTCCACCAGAATATGGTCTGTCGACTGATCGAGCTTGAAACGCACCCAATCGCCCATGCCGTCGGTTTCGAGCAGGCGGACGGTGAGACGGATCAGATCATCGAAATCAACCGCGCCCGCCGAGCGCTTGGCCTCGGCATAGGCCCGCGCATAGGCCTGTCCGGCACGCAATCCCGCCGCGACCTGCCGGGCCAGTGCGGCGCGCTGGCGCAGGCTCGTCAGCCGCGAGCAGCATTCCGCAACCTTGGCGGCAAGCCCTTCATACCCCGGTTCGAGCGCGAGCAGCTTGGCCGAAGGCTTGCGCGGCTCGCCGGTCCTGGTCAGCACCAGGCCGGCCAGCTCGTCCAGCATTGCCGCCCTTGCTGCCGCATCGGCCGAGAGGAAAGCCGCACAGCAGTCCGCCGCCTTCAGTCCCGTGGCCGTGCCCCAGTCGGCATTGGCGCGCGATAGGGCAAGCACGCTGGCAATATCGAACATGGCATCGGCGCAAGCGTCGGCGATCGCCGCCTCGACATCGCCCAGCGGCACGTCCAGCGCCCTGCGCACCCTGGCCTCGATGCCCGGGCCCAGCGCCTCCATGGCTTCCGGAGAGCGCGCGCAGGTCATCAGATAGCCTTCCGCCTCTTTCTCGCCGAGACGGCGGCTCAGGGCCTGCACATCATCGATCAGCCCGAGATCGCCGCCACGTTCGGCCTGCTCCAGCAGGTCGCCGAGCGTCCGCCGCGCCAGCGCCGCCTCCTCGCGCGCCTCCAGCGGGCGAAAGCCGGGGGCGAGGCCGGCCTCGTCAGGAAAGCCCGCCAGCAAGGTCTGGCAGAAGGCATGGATCGTCTGGATGCGCAGCCCTCCGCCCGGCGCGTCGAGCACGGCCGCGAACAGCGAGCGCGCCCGTTCCACCGCTTCGGCATCGTGCGGAGCCCCGAGCGCGAACAGTTCCTTGGCCAGCACCTTCTCGTCGAGCCGCACCCACCAGGCGAGCCGGCCATGGACACGCTCCGCCATCTCCGCGGCGCCCGCCTTGGTGAAGGTAAGGCAGAGGATGCTCTCCGGCCGGGCGCCGTTCAGCAGCAGACGCAGCACGCGCGCGCTGAGCACATGCGTCTTGCCGGTGCCGGCCGAAGCGGACAGCCAGACCAGCTCGCGCGGATCGGAGGCGGCGCGCTGCTGATCGCGGAGGATGCCGAAAGGCCTTAACCGCGCCATCGCTCAGGCCTCGCCCACAGGCCGGTCATCGCTGCGCCCCAGCCATTCATCCAGCCGCATCAGCTGGTCATAGTCGGCATAAGGCGCATATTCGGGGTGAAGCTTGGCCACGAAGGGCGCGTCGCCGGTGAGCCACCGCGCAGCCGCCCCGGCAAAGGTGGCCGCCGCGAGCGCCGTGAAATCCTCCGGCGCGACCTTGGCCGCGCGGCCGGTCACGGGGCTGGAGACATGGCCAAGCTCACCCGCCTTGGCCGCCAGCGACCAATATTCGAAGGCGCTGGCTTCCCCCGCGACATCGCGAAAGCCTCCCTTCTCGGCGATCAGGCCCAGCAGGCCAAGCTGCAATGCATAGCCCGCGGCCACCTGGGCGCTGTTGGGCGGCTGGCCGGTCTTGTAATCGACGATGGCAAGACTGCCGTCCGCCAGCCGGTCGATGCGGTCCGCCGTGCCGAAAAGGCGGATGCCGGCAATATCCGCCTCACCCCTGATCTCGGATGCGATCGGCTCGCGACCGGCCAGGCGGTTGGCGGCGACCTCGCGGCCTATCCAGTCCACCGCTTCCAGCAGCCGGGGTGTCCAGAGGGCGCGCAGCACGGGATGGGCGGCGGTTTCATCCAGCATCGCCTTCGCGCGCGGCAGCAGCGTGGCGGGATCGCAGCCATCCTCGCGCAGCCATGCATCGAGGATGCGATGCACGGCGCTTCCTCGCCACGCCGGCCCCGGATCGGCGTCGACGGCTTCCAGCCGGGATAGCCCCAGCATTGCATCGGCATAGAAGGCGAAGGGATCGGCCTTCAGCCGGTCGAGCCGGGTGACGGCGATCCTGCGTGGACGATCCTCCACCGGCGGCGATGGTGCGGGACGTTCGGCGGGCTGCGGCGCGCCGGCCGGCCGGTCGATCGCACGCGCCCAGCCCTTCAATCGTGGCGCGCGAGTGACGCCGCCGGTCATCGCCTCCAGCCTGAGCCAGAGGCGCGAGGCGATGGCCGGCGCCCGCGCATCCCGCCGCGCCCTCGTCACCAGCACCTGCGGCGCCCCCAGCGCATTGGCGAAATCGTGCGAGACGAGGCCGATCCGCCGTTCGAGCCCCGGCAGGCCCAGCGCTGCGCGCATCGCGGGCGCCAGCCACGGATCGGGCGATGGCGGCGCCGGCCACGTCCCTTCGTTCAGGCCGCCGAGAATGACGAGATCGGCCTGCTGCAAGCGCGCCTCGATCAGGCCCCAGATGAAGATGCGCGGGTGGCCGCCCTGCGGCGGCCGCACGGCCTGCGCGTCCATGAGCAGGCGAAGCACGCGGTGGACGTCGTCGGCCGTGGCATGCGCCGGCCCCTCGCCAAGGCTCTCTTCGAGCGCCGCCAACAGATCGGCCACCGCGCGCCCGTCCGGGCCACTCCACGCATGGTCGCCCGCAAGCCCGTTCGCCATATCGCGCAACGCTGCGATCAGCGCCGAGGGCCGCGCCTTGTCGTCGGCAAAGGCCAATTCCAGCGGAACAAGCAGTGCCGCGACCTCGCCCCACCAATCCTGCGCCGGCACGCGGATCCGCCGTTCGCGATCGTCTCCCTCCGCCAGATGGCGGGTGATGCCGGGCAATCCCGCCGCGGGTCGGGGACCGCGCAGCGCAAGGTCCAGCCTGCGGGCCCCGTCGAGCCAGGCGATACGCCCGTCGCCTGCCCGCACCAGCGGGTGCTTGAGCAGCGCGAGCAGCGGCACGGGAGCGAAATGTTCGGCTGCCGCCTCCGCCAGCGCGAGCAGCAATCCACCGGCCGGAGCAGCCGAAAGCGGCCGGCCGGCCGAATCGTCCGCATCGATGTTCCAGCGCTTGAGGTGAGCCGACACGCGCCTCGCCAGCCCGCGATCGGGCGTCACCAGCGCAGCCGTGCGGCCGGGTGTCTCGACGGCTTCGCGCAGGGCGATGGCAATCGCCTGTGCCTCCTCCGCCGGCCCGTCGAGTTCGAGCGCACGCACGCCGGTAAGGCGCCGGTCGGCGGGCCTGAGCTTCGCCCAGCCGCCGGTGAACATGGCGGGCGTCATGGCATGGCTGATCGCACGGGTGCGGGCCGCCGGCGCGTCATGGCCGCCTCCCCATCGCCAGGTCCGCACCTCGGCGCGACCAACGCCCATGCGGCCCAGCAACAGCTTCAGATGATATTGGGGATGCGTTTCGACCGCACGCTGCCGATAGCCGGTTTCGGGGTCCGCCTCATGCGGCCCGAGCGCGTCCCAGGCGACCTGCGGCATGGCGACATCAAGCCCGGGCAGAACCACCATGCCGCCCGACATGGTGGCGATCGTGCGAAGCAGTCGAGCCACGGCGGGCGCGGACATGGTGATGCCGGCCGCGACGACCAGCCCGGCCGGCGGCGCATCCCGCCATTGCCGCGTCGCGCGATCCAGCAGGCGGTTCCGGCGGTCCGCCATGTCCGTCCGCCCGCGCGCCGCAAGTTCCTCCGGCCAGCGCGACAGGATCAGTTCGAGCGTCGCCAGCGACCGCTGCCAATGCCGGGCGAGATTGGGCTCTACCGCCGGATCGACAAGGCTCATGAGCCGTCGAGGATCGACTTCCTCGATCAGCAACTGATCGAGCGTGCGGGCAAGTTCGCCGGCAAGCCGCACGGCTTCCGCCAGCGCCACCGGCTCGCCTGCCGCCGCGCGCGCCTGCTCCACCAGCCGCGACAGGATCATAAGCCGCGCCATCGGCTCGATCGCGGGCGGCACCGACTCCTCGTCGGCGGGATCGAGCAGCCCGCCGAGCGCTTCGCCCAGTTCAGGATCACCTATGGTGACAAGGCGCGGCAGCAGCAGCCCGCCTTCGGCCCGGCGGACGAAGGCGTCCGTCACGGCGCGCACCGCGCGATTGTTGGGCAGCAATATGATGCCGCGCGCCAACCTCATCGGATCGCCGCCGGTCCTCGCCATCAGTCCTGCGGCGAGCGCATCGGCGAAGCCGCGATGCGGCGGGATGGTGAAGACCGAAGGGACCGGCGCGCTCACTCCCTGTCCAGCAATGCTTCGGTGCGTGCAATGGCGGGCGGCGTGCCGACGTCGAACCAAAGCCCCTGATGGACGACGCCGAAGGCTCTCTCGGCGGCAATGGCGCGATCCCACAGCAGATTGAACGAGAAGGCGCCGCCCGGCGCGCCCTCGAACAGGCGACGCGAGACCAGTTGCACGCCGGTAAAGACAAACGGCGCCACCTTGCCGACGCGGCGACGCGACAGATGGCCGGCCGCATCCATGTGGAAATCGCCCGGCCCCGCATGACAATTTGCGCGCGCTTGCGGCACGACCAGCAGCAGCGCGTCCATCGCCGCATCGTCCCATCGCTGCCCGAGCAGCCGGATGGCGTCCACGGGGCCGTCCACCCACAGATTGTCGCTGTTGACCACCAGGAAATGATCGTCCTCGATCAGCGGCAACGCCCTCGCCACGCCGCCGCCGGTCTCCAGCAGTTCACCGCGCTCGTCGGAGATGATGATGTCCAGGTCGCTCGCCCGGCGGCGAAGATGCGCTTCCAGCGCGTCGGCGAGATAATGGACATTGACGACGACGCGCCGGATATCCGCCGCCCGCAGCCGATCAAGCACATGATCGAGCAGCGTTCTGCCCGCGACCTCCACCAGCGGCTTGGGCCGTGTGGCGGTGAGCGGCCGCATTCGCTTGCCGAGACCTGCGCCCAGCACCATCGCCGTGCGGATCTTCGTGTCGCCGGTATTGGGGCGGAGCGACAGCGGCTTGCGATACCGGGTCATGCTCCCGCCCGTTCCCAATGGGCAGCGCGCGCCGATCGGGGCACATTGGCATCGAACCAGCGCGCGACCGGCGCCAGGGCCGGATGTCGCAGGTTGCGTTCCAGATATCCCCAGACACGCGGCTGGTAAGCCAGGTAGCCCGGCTTGCCGTCACGCCGCCAGAGCCGGGTGAAGATGCCGAGAATCTTCGTGTTCCGCTGCGCTCCCAATATTTCGTAATGGGCACGGAACCGCTCCGGCTCGGCCCAGGCGCCGGCGGCGAGATATTCGGCGAGCATCTCCTCTTCCAGCTCCGGCGAAACGTCGCGCCGGGCATCCTGCAGCAGGGAGACGAGATCATAGGCCGGGTGGCCCGCCAGCGCGTCCTGAAAATCGAGCAGCCCCAGACGCTTCAGGCCGGGCCTGTCGAGCAGCAGCAGGTTGTCGGCATGATAGTCGCGAAGGACAAGCACGGGATCATCGGCGACCACGTCCAGCACGTCACGCCAGACGGCCTGCCAGGCGGCGTCGAAACCCTTCTCGTCGACGGCGAGGCCGACCGCGGGCGCATACCATTCGGTGAACAGGCGAACCTCGCGCAGCATCACCGCTTCGTCATAGGGAGCCAGGCCGGAAGGAGCGGCCTGTTTCGACAGCAGATCGAGGATGCGAATGGCATCGGCATATATCGCCCGCTCCGGCGACGGATCGTGGCGCAACACCGGGCCGACCAGCCGATCGCCGAAGTCCTCCAGCAAAAGCAATCCCGACTCGCGATCGATTGCAAGCGCCTGCGGCGCCGACAGGCCGCGCGCATCGAGTTCGGCGGCGATGGCGAGAAAGGGCCCGATATCTTCCTTGTCCGGCGGCGCGTCCATCAGCACTGCGCTCCTGCCCGGCGCCCGGACGCGGAAATAGCGGCGGAAGCTGGCGTCGCCGGCCAGCGGCAG
>Ga0164243_10007525_pt1 | contig 16249 bp, 31 predicted proteins | sample OricompcompostOP_FD_108781 | JGI IMG/M metagenome (GOLD analysis project Ga0164243, IMG submission 108781) | Organic Plus compost microbial communities from Emeryville, California, USA - Original compost - Organic plus compost (OP) | ecosystem: Engineered > Solid waste > Mixed feedstock >...
AATAGCTCATATAGTAGCGAAGAAAATAACTGGGTAATTGTAAAAGGCGTGTCAATCGGAAGAGGATGTCCTGAAGGGGAAACAATTTTTATTCAAGAAGTGCTTTACATTAATAATAAATAGACGGAAGTAGGGAGCTATAATCCCTGCTTACTTTTTTATGTTAAACCCTATCGTTTGCGCATACTCCCATAGCAATTCACGATCTACCATGACGTGCCGCTCTATAATCTCTCCCAAGATTTGAAGGTCATCGGCTGTAAGGTTTGTCTGGTTTTTATGTGTTAATACCTGCCAATACCCTTCGCGCTTTACTAGGTGTCCTAAATGCTTATTCTCTACTGAAAGTTCTATCGTACCACATGCGCCCAGTACAATTAATATGGATGTTTCATAAGCAGGTTGAATGCACAAACATTCTTATAGTTTTTGGGAGGAAATAGATGAAATTGAGCAAGAAAAAGACCTTTAATATTATAAATTAAAATATATGTTTTATTTTAAAAATATTTTGGTATTTCAAAAATAAATCGTACATTTGTATCAACAAACACAAAACTCTAAGGCCATGAACAGAAAATACGTTGTTATTTCAGCATATTTTAATGATGCTGATTGGTATGGTAAATTTAATTCAAAAATTGTTCTTAAATTAGAATATAGAAAAACACGTAAAAGAACAGGGTTATCAGCTGATACGCTTTGGTTTGAATCGGAGGCTTTTTGTGATGTAGACCCTAAAACCCGTAAACTTACCATGAAAGAAAAATTTGCAGATACCCAAATGTTAAATACAAATGCTAATGCAGGTAGTTTTTCAAAGTTTATGAATTATTCCCCTTCAATTTTAAGAAAAGTTCGTAAGGCATTAAAAGAAGCTGGTTATATTATTATAGATGAAGTTAAACAAACATTGCCAGTTGAACTTGAAAAGATGGAAAATTATGTTCCAAATGAATATGATCTTTTAATGACAAAACTTTTTAAATAAAAATTTGGAAACTTTACCAATATCCCTTTTAAAAGAACTTACCGATTTTAAAATTGATAGTTCTATTCCGCTTAAAGATACTGTAGCTAATTTTTATGAAATTTTGCGTAAGTATGGTATTAAACGGGGAACTAGAACTGAAACCGGAAGCATTGCGTGTAATACTCCTGAATATGTATTATGCCTAACTTATTTTGAAAAAGCATTTCATTTTTGGGTAAGTATTGATGTTGGTTTAGATTTAGGAAATTTTTTGCCGGAAGATTTGGAGTGTTATTAAATCATCTAAAAAAATGTTATGGAAGAACAACAATTTCCTATTGATATTTTAGCTTCAGCACTTGATAAAATAGGTATTTCATACGTTATCAAAACAAGCGAAGAAGGATATAAATACCTATATTTTGTAAGTGAAGATGAAAAGGAATTATTTCATTCTTATTCAATTGATGAAATGAATTGGTATTATGATTTTATAGAATTTTGCCCTGAAGATGAAGGCGGTGTATTAGGGTCATATTCCTGTTCATGGCATAATAATATCTTACTAAAGATTAAACTTTAATAATTATGGATGCAAATACACACAAATCTGTTTTAGATAAATTTGAAGAAAAGCAAGAACGAGAATTGCAGCGTATTAAGGAAATTATTTCTTCGTGCGGTTGGGGTCGTTCATGGTCAAGTTCTGAAATAAAATATGTAAGGCATTTGCGTAATATTAATTGGGAACCTATTAAAAATAATTAATATGGATGTTACATTAAATGGTTTAGTTGGGTCTTATGGTAATTGGGAATGTCGTTGTTTTAATGGCAATTATTATGTATCTGATGCATTTAATAATGCATTGCATTCAAATCTTAAATTGTCCTTAGATTTGGCATTAGCATTGACAAGAGCCTTAGATTGGTGTGAAATGAATATTCACATTATACCAGACTATACTGTCCTTTCTGTTTTTATTAAAAGAGTAAGAAAGGAGACTAATGATAATACTCCAATTGATGAAATTTTTTGGAAATTTGTTGATTTATTGAGTATAAAAGATTAATATTGTTATTATGTTTTATGATGATGAATATTATTATGCTCCTGATTATTGGGATAAGCGGCAAATGAAGAAAAAATTAGCTTTTTACAGACAAACATATCCCAAATAAAGATGAAGCTAAGTTACTGCGGCAATTAATGTCAAAACATAATCTTACTGAAAGTGAAGTAAGATCAATAAAAAAATATCAAATATGAGTTATACAGAAATTAATATAATAAAAAAGAATGGAGATTGTGAAAGTTATGATGAAATTCGTAATTCATGGCGTGGCGCAATGGCTATTTGGTTAAGAATGGAAGAAAAATATCTTCCTGAATTTATTCCAGATTGGGCTAAACGAATGCCACAATTTTTATATGATGAAGAAGGCAAACCTAAAAAATTTTATAGAATGCATCAGGCTCCTATGGATGGAGTAGATAAAGGAAAAGAAATTTGGGAGTTATTTAATTCAGATAAAGTTTCACGAATTGATAAAATTGTTTTAGGCAGCACATTTGATAGGGCTGTTGTGATGAAAGAAAATTTGCTTGAATTAATTGAAGCATTTGAAAATTTTGATGCAGTTACATCATTAAAAGAACAAGCTGAAATATTAAAGCAAATTTATAATGAAGAAGAAGCAATTGGTGTCTGTTGGAATCAAACAAGTGTATGTCAAAATAGATGGACAAGTTATGAACTAGTTGAAAATGATGAAGATTCAGATTGGATGCCTTACAATATTTTTCAACATGACAAACATTTTAATTTATTTGATGATTTAAAATAATCAAAATATGCGTAAGGGTTTTAAGTGTGTAACATTTAGCCACATAGATGTTCCAACTGGTAAAAAGGTTTTTAAAAATAAAAGAAAATATTTAACACCGGAAGAAGCTATCTGTGCAGCTAATAAATTTAATTCATATCCAAATCATATACATAAGGTTTTCCCTTACAAATGCACTACTTGTCATTTTTTCCATACTGGTAGACTTAATGAAACAAACAAAATAGATTGATAATGATTAGTAAACAGAAAGTATTATTGCCTTCATCTAAAAAAGGCTTGCCAAAAACAAAAGGTACATATTTTGTAGCTACTGGAATTGTAAAAGTTGAAAATGATAATCCAACTTTACAGTTTATACCTGAAGAACATTTAAAAGAGGAAGAAGGTTATTTTTTGACTAAAAATGAACTGGTTAATCTTTTAAAAGAGACATTCGATGAAGGCGTTTCGTTTGCTTCAGAATGTATTAATGAAGAATCGAAAGAAACATTTGATTCTAAATTTCAAAATGTTACTTCTAAAGAAACAATTACAGCATTTATTAAAAAGAAATTAAAATAAAAAACTATTTTAAAAAAAATGAGGATAGATTTTTTGGATTATTTATTTTGAATTTTATCCTTATATTTTTAATAAAAGGACACAAAGATTATTGCATTTTCATTTAGGATTTGATGATCGATCTTTAATTTGGATAGTTAATGGTAAATTATACGATTTGTTATTTATTAAAATAAAATAAAAACATTTATGTTTGTTCCAGAAGAAATAATAAAAAATAAAGCTGATGAATTTGCAAAACATCCTTATGAAACACTTTATGAAGATATTGTTTTAATTGATACAGCGAAATTAGGATTTACAAGAGGTGCTAATTTTGTCAATGAAGAACATATAAAAAAATGGGTAGAATTAGCACAAAGAATTAACCAAACCAATGTTGCTATGTCTGAATATTATATGCAGCATAATTATAGAGAAATGTTTTCTATTTGGCAACAATTTGCTAATTTTGTGCAAAATTTAAATGATTATAATTCATGAGTACTAAAAAATCAAAAGATTCGTTAGGCGATAGAATGAAAGGGTTTTATGAATCAAGAACTAAAACTTCTTTATCGCGCCGACAATATACAATGATCAGAATAGATGGTAAAGCCTTTCACACATATACTAGAGGGCTTAAAAGACCATTTGACGATGATTTGATGGAAGATATGGATAATACTGCCAAATACCTTTGTAGCAAAATTCAAGGTGCCGTTTGTGCATTTGTTCAATCAGATGAAATTTCAATTCTTTTAACTGATTTTGCTGGACTTGATACACAAGCATGGTTTGATTATGATGTGCAAAAAATGACTAGTATTTCTGCAAGTTATGCTACTTTTGCATTTAATATGGCAAGATTAAAAAGAAAACTTTCTGCTTCAGCTCTTGAATTTGATGTTAAAGATTTGAATATTAAAGAAGCACACTTTGATAGTCGTGTATTTCAATTGCCTATTAAATATGAAGTAGAAAACTACTTTATCTGGCGGCAGCAAGATACTACTAGAAACAGCATTTCTTCTGTTGCACAATCACTTTATTCCCAAAAAGAATTACATGGGAAGAATACTAACCAGATGCAAGAAATGATTTTTCAAAAAGGTATCAATTGGAATGATTATGCTGCTCGTTATAAAAGGGGTAGAATGATTGTAAAAAAAATAAGGGAAGAAAACAATACTACTCGTAGTTATTGGGTAATGGAAGAACCACCAATTTTTACACAAGAAAGAAAATATATTTCAAATATTATCCCTAATTATGTTTAAAATATAAAACATTGTATGCTTATATTAAAATTATTATTTGCTTTTTTTCAATTATTTTAGGTATTGCTCTTGGATTTATTCCAATTATTCATTTTGTTTTTAATAAACAAATTGTAATTGATGAATACAATGGTAATGCGATAAGCATACAATGTTTAATTGCATGTATTATTTTAGAGTATCATGCTGTTAAGTTGTTAACCCGTGTCTTAGTAACTTCTGCAAATAATGGAAAATAAAATAGCTGAATTAGAAAACGAAATTAAACAATTAAAATCAGCACTTTTTTCAAGTGAAAGATTTAGAAGGGAAGATGCATTTTCTCATATTAATGAAATAATTTAAAGCAAGAAGAAATTAATAAACTTAAAAGATTAGTTGCTCATGCTTGGAATGCATCAAGAGATTCTTTTGCTTTTGAAACTGGTGCTTATGATTTAGAATGTGGGAATGCTGAATATCCTGAACCTGAATATAAAGATTGGGAAGATTTTAAATTGAAAAACAAGATATAAAATGAATCTAACTGATTATGAATCTTTGGGATGGGAAAATACTTTTAATAAAGAGCCAGAATTTTTATGTCCATCTTGCGGAACCCAATTATATACTGATTGGGTAGATAATGGATTTGGGCCTTATTCAATTCAAGCCTCCCCTTATGGTTGTGAATGTGGCTGGCATGAAACTGGATGTGATGAATGTATTAAAGAAAGATGTTTTTCATGGGAAAAATGTCAAGGTAGGGCAGTAATAAAAAAAATAGATAATGCATAATACTAATAAAAAAATTACTGATGGCAATACTATTCTAGCTAACTTTTTAGGTGGCGAAGTAAAAGTATGTTATTCTATAAAAGATAAAGATTATTATGCATGGTATGGCGAAATGGCTATTTATTTTCGGAAAAGGTTGATGAAAATTCCTATAGGTGAAGTAATAGCGTTAGAACAACTGGAATTTCATTCTAATTGGTTGTGGTTAATGCCTGTAGTAGAAGAATTAGAAGAACAGTATGGTTTTACGGTAAATATTTTTAGATATAAATGTCAAATAATTAAAGCAGACAAAGTTATTTTAGAAGAACAAACTAATTGTAAAATTTTGTCTGTTTGGTTAGCATTGGTTAATTTTATTGAAAATCACATAAACAAAATAAATGAAAATAGTTAATTTAACTACTGATGAAGTTATTAATGTTAAAACTTTTACATTCAGCGGTGGTGAAGTAAATGTAAAAATAGAAAACCCTTCATTAATTAATGAAGGTGATAATATTCAGATAACGCAGCATATTCATAATTCAAATGATACTATGGAATTGCTTTTGGTTACAAATGCCTTGCGCCAATTATTTGTAGGAGATATTGAAGTAGTAATTCCTTATGTTCCTTATGCTAGACAGGATAGAGTAATGGTAGAAGGAGAAGCATTGTCAATTAAAGTGTTTGCTGAAATTATTAATGCTCAAAATTATAAGAAAGTAACTATTCTTGACCCACATTCATCTGTAACTCCTGCATTAATCAATAATGTTTATATTGTTGATAATACTAAATTTGTTTTAGATTGCTTTGAAATGTTGCATGAAAGAATGAAATATTTTAATGGTAAAGAAAATATATTTCTTGTTTCTCCTGATGCTGGTGCTTTGAAAAAAGTTGAAAAATGTGCTAAAAAATTAATTGAAGAAAAATTAATTGATAATAATCCTATTATCATTGGAACTAAAACAAGGGATGTGACTAATGGCAAAATTCTTAATAGTTCAATAAATGTAGAAAAAATCCCTGCTAATAATGTTTGTGTTATTATTGATGATATTTGTGATGGCGGCAGAACATTTATTGAATTAGCCAAAGTATTACGTAATGCTGGTGCTGAAAGAATTTGTTTATTTGTAACTCATGGTATTTTTTCAGCAGGATTTAAACCTATCTTTGAAGAAATTGATGTAATTGCTACAACAAATTCATTTAAAGATGTTGATGATGCAGACCTTGAATGTATGAATGAATTTCAAAATAGAAATTTTAGATTTATAGAAAAAGCAGTTGAAGAATGTATATAAATGACCCTTATCTTTCTGATATGAAATGTATCGAAAGATTATATAATGAATATCAAAAGCATAATAGTTTAATTGTTGCTTTTGATTTTGATGGAACAGTAAATGATTTTCATGGTGAAGGCTTTACCTTTAAAGATATAATTGGTTTGCTACATGAAGCTAAGAAACTAAATTGTTTTCTTTATGTTTTTACTGCTCACCCTGATGAACAATTTGTAAGAAATTACCTTGTTGAGAATCAAATTCCTTTTGATGCAATTAATGATTCTCCTGTAAAAGAAGGTATGGGTAATAAAAAACCTTATTATAATATTCTATTGGATGATCGTGCTGGATTATCTGCATCTTATAATCAATTAAAACAAGTATTAAAAAGAATTAAAAATGAATTGGTATAATATTTTTTAAAAACAAAAACTAAATTAATTAAACAAAAATCAGGATTTAATACTGGAATTTTTTATAGAGTAGCTGTAAAAGATAAAGTAATAGGATTAAAAATAAAGGAAAAATTTGATATAAAACATCAAAAAACTTATAATCCACCTGATATTTTTTATTTAGATACTGAATGGAAATTATTGTCTTTTTTAATTGGATTTATTGATGGTGATGGAAGAATAATTAATAATAACATTAAAATAGAATGCCATGCTTCTTATAAAATTTTATTTGATAAATTTGCTTTATTATTAGATACATTATGTAATTAAAAAGTTACTAATTGTAAATTGAATAAAAGAAATTATGCAGAAATAAATTTATATTCTTATTTATATTTTAAATTAAAGAATTTTATTAATGAAAAACAACTTATAGTTTTAAAAAGAAAATGGTATGACAAAAATTAATCCTTTTTTACTCACTGATGCGTATAAAATTTCGCATATATTTCAATATCCTGAAAATACTAGTTTAGTATATACAAATTTTACTCCTAGAAAAAGTAGAATTAAAGATATTAATTACACTGTATTTTTTGGTTTACAGGCTTTTATTAAAGAATATTTAATAAAATCATTTAATGAAAATTTCTTTTCTTTAGATGAAGAAGCAGCAGTTAATTCATACAAAGAAGTAGTTGAAGCAATGCTTGGTAAAGATAGTTTGCCTACTTATGAGCATGTTAGACAATTGCATCAGTTAGGTTATTTGCCTCTTAGAATTAAAGCATTGCCAGAAGGCTCACTAGTACCAATGAAAGTACCAGCATTGACTATTGTTAATACTAAACCTGAATTTTTTTGGTTACCTAATTTTATTGAAAGTCTTATGTCAGCACAATTATGGCAACCTTGTACATCTGCTACATTAGCTTTTGAATATAAAAAAATATTAACTAAATATGCAAATGAAACATCTGATACTGTTGATTTTGTGAATTGGCAAGGTCATGATTTTGCTTTTAGAGGTATGAGTTCTTTAGAAAGTGCTGCTTTATCTGGTGCAGGGCATTTAACATCTTTTACAGGTAGTGATACTGTTCCTACAATTCCTTTTTTTACAGAATATTATAATTCTAAAATTACTGACTTAATTTGTGGAAGTGTACCAGCAACGGAACATAGTGTAATGTGTGCAGGTACTAAAGATGATGAACTTGAAACATTTAGAAGGTTATTGCATATTTATCCTAAAGGCATTATATCTATTGTATCTGATACTTGGGATTTATGGAAAGTTCTTACTGAATATCTTCCTGTTCTTAAAGATAAGATTGTAAACAGAGAAGGTAAGGTAGTAATTAGACCTGATTGTTATTCAGAAGATACTTTATTTTTAACTAACTATGGCTGGAAAAGTATTAATGCTATTAAACAAGGTGCTTTGGTAGCACAAGTTGAAGAAGATGGTAGTTATACATTTGTTCAACCAAGTAAAATTGTAGATGAATTTTATGAAGGCGAAATATATAAATACACAGATTTTTATGGTAAAATGGATTTACTTGTTACACCTAATCATAGAATGGTTTATAAACAATTTGATAAATGGAAAGTAGATTATGCAGAAAATTGTAAGCCTAATAATTATACAAAACAATTTATTAGAAGTGCAAAAGCATTAAATAAAAGTAGAAAACTTTCGTTTATTGAAAGATTAAATATTGCATTCCAAGCAGATGGTAGTTATCAAACAGGAGTAACTTCTTCTATTAGATTTAGTTTTTCTAAAATAAGGAAGATACAAAGATTAGAAAATTTGCTAAAAGAAAATAATATTGAATACAGTACTTATAGTTTAAGTGATGGTAAAATTGAATTCAATATTAAAATAAATAAATCAAAATTAAGTAAAGATTTTAATTGGGTAAATATTGATGATTTATGTTCTAATTGGTGTCAAGAATTTATTGAAGAACTTTCACACTGGGATTCTTGTATTAGAAATGAAGGTAGAATTAAATTTGATACAACAAATAAAGCTATAATATCTACTGTTGAGCTTATTGCTTTATCTGCTGGGTATGGTTGTTTAGTTTCTGAATATGAAGATGAAAGAAGTAGTTTGTTTTCCAAAGTTTATACTGCTAATATTTTATTAGATAATAAGCTTAGTGGTCAATCTATCCAAGTAGAAAAAACAAATTACAAAGGCAATATAGTTTGTGTTACAGTACCTACAGGTAAAATTGTAGTAAAAAGAAATAGATGCACAATGGTTTGTGGAAATAGTGGTGATCCTGTAGATATAATTTGTGGTAAAGATAGCCATTTTAGAGAAATTAAATATGCTGATAAATATCTTGAAACAAAAGATGTAATGGAATTTTGGGATTATTTACAAGAATTATCTCAAGAAAATGTTCAACATGGTGAAAGAGGTCCAGATGAATATACAGGGCATTTTAAAATTCAAGATAAATATTTTAAAGCTACTGTACATAATTTATCTTATAATAGATATGATAAACAATACTATTTTTTAGATATGTGGGAACCGCCTAAAATTATTGTAGAAGAAATTGAAATTTCTCCAGAACAAAAAGGTGTAGTTGAATTGTTATATGATATATTTGGTGGCACTAAAAATTCTAAGGGTTATATTGAGCTTCCATCTTATATTGGTGCTATATATGGAGATAGTATTACTCCCGAAAGAGCAACAGCAATATGTGAAAGACTTAAAGCTAAAGGATTTGCATCTACTAATATTGTTTTAGGTATTGGTTCATATACTTACCAATATAATACACGAGATACATTTGGTTGGGCAATGAAAGCCACTTATGTTGAAGTAAAAGAATTTTTAAGTCTTAGTGATCATGAAATAGGTAATCCTGGTTGGCAATGTGTAGGTCGAGAAATTTTTAAAGACCCAATTACAGATGATGGAACGAAAAAATCTGCTAGAGGATTATTAAGAGTTGATTGGGATAAAGAAACAAATAAATATATTCTTAAAGATCAGTGTACATGGGAAGAAGAAAAAGGTGGTTGTCTTGAAACTATTTTTGAAGATGGTAAAATTTTGAAAGAAACTACCCTTCAAGAAGTTAGAAATAGATTAGCTTCTCAACTTTAAAAAATAAAATAATACATTTTAAGCCACATTCAAAAAAAGAATGTGGTTTTTTATTTTTTTTATATAAAAAAGATTATTTTGCAGTTATAATTATGAAGAACATTGATATTGATAAATTAATTAGTAAATTACCTATTGCGAAAAAAGCATATCGGGTTGGTACTTTATTTGGTTATCATTATGATAATGATAATACTGAAACAATTTATGCTCTTAATGAAAAAGAGGCACGAAAGGAGTATTATAATAAATTTTATTATCATTTAGATACTTATGAAGGTTACATTGATATTAGAGCAAGAAGAAAAAAAGAAGATGATATATATTTGTTTGAAGGAGAAAATTTAAGCAAGTGGAGTATAATTGATAAAATAGAAACTAAGCAATATCGTGATGAAATTACTCTAAAATTGACTAAACATGCTGGTGAAGAATGTTATATTTATTCTGGACAATGGCATCAATATTGGCGATCTAATAGAAGTGGTTATACTTCAAATTTAGAAGAAGCAGGTATTTATTCGGTAGAAGAAGCATGTTCAATTTTAAGAGGCGTTGGTTTAGAAAAAAGATTGCAAATTATTATTTATGATAAGAAAAAAGCTGTAAATGATATGCATGAAAAAATACAAAATCTAAGAAAAGATGAAAAGGAAGAATTATTAAATTTATTAACTAAAGCATAATGCAAATACTTACTTCTGAAGAAATAAATGAAACAGCACAAAAATATGATAAAAGTTGTTACTGTAGTCATACAAGTGGTGAAGAACCTGCTTATCATTTTATTTCCGGGGCAGATCATGTAAATTCACATTATAAAAAGGTATTAGAAGAAATTAATGATAAAATTTATGGAAAAGATAAAATGTCTTTTATTTGTGTGCATTTATTAAGATCATTTACTTCTGAACAATTAATATCAATAAGAGATTTTTTAATTGAAAGAACACCTAAAAGTAATGGATGACAAAGAAGTTTTAATATTGATAACAAATTACATACTTGATACAAATAAAACAAGACTAGGATTGTTTTCTGAAATTAATGAAAGCTATCATAATTCTTTGAAACTACATTTAAAGCAGTAAGAACGGCAGTATGTAATTTTATTAAACATGAGAATAAAATAAAGTATGGATAAAGATTTAGTAAAGGAAGGGAATAAAATAATTGGTGAATTTATGGGTGCATTTGTTGATGCTCCATATCCATATAATAAATTATATGGTCAATCTTATTTTTATGATTACCAAAGGTGTGATCTTTGGCCTTATCATCAAAGATTCCATTCTGAAGCAGGAGTTAAGTATCATTGTTCATGGGATTGGTTAATGCCAGTTATTATTAAAATTGAAAACACTTGTATAAATGGATTAAGGCCGCGTGTTACTATTGGTACTACAATAATTAGAATAGATGATATTGAAGAAAGAATTTTTGATGATGAAAGTAAGATTGAAAAGGTTTGGGAAGTAGCATTATCTTATATCAAAAAAAATTTTTAAAATAATGGATGGAATTTATTTAAGATCACATTTTGAACATGAAATATTTCCAAAAGAAAAATTATTAGCAATTATTGATACTAATGGTTCTGGAATGTCTGTTACTAATGATTTAGAAAATGTATGTGAATATATCGAGACTTTAGAAAATATAAATTTACAAGAGTATAAAATTGTTTATAAAGATACTGATGGATATTGGGATGGAATAGAATATAACGGAGCAAACAGACCTATTTCTTTTATTAATATTCAAGATAGAGATTTTTTCATGGCAAAACAAAAAATAAATAAATTCTACGCTGAAAAGAATAAAAAATGAAAACTTTACATGCAAATAGACAACGTGCGAATTTAAAAATTATGGATAATGTAATGAGTTTAATTTATGCACACCCTGATTTAAGATTCAATCAAATTCTTATGGCTCTTAATATATCTATTATGTCTGATAATGGTGAAGGGTTAAAAGATTTATTTTATGAAGAATCAGATGTAACTTTAAAAAGAGTAGAACAAGCAATTAATGATTTTAATAAAACAAATTAAATATGACTGAAACACAAACAAAAATATTTGAAGCAGTACAAGAAGTTAATGAACGTCTTGAAGGGTATCGTTATAATGATGGTAATATGTGTGTAATTTATGAAACAGATGGTTATGTTGATTGTATTAAATTAAGTGATATAATTTTATGGGAATCTGAAAATTATGAATATCCTGAAGGAGAAGTAAATTGGACTGATTTTATAATTAATTTAATCTTAGATTTTGCTTCTAAATTACACTTAGTAGCAAATACAATAAAGTAAAATACCTATGAATAATTCTTTTTGGAATAATTTTAGAGAAAAATTTATCTATCAATTTTTATATGAAACTGGTGCTAAATCTAAAAATGAAGCTATTAAATTATTTAATTGGCTTAAAAAACAAATCCCTTATTCAACTGATACCTATATAAAGGAAGGTACTCAACGTTATGTATTAGGCTTTTTATTTTCAAAAGATTTAGAAAGAGTAGTATTGATTAGAAAATTAAAACCAGCATGGCAAGCAGGTTGTTTAAATGGTGTTGGTGGAAAAGTTGAAACTATAGATAAAAGTTTTCAACATGCTATGAGTAGAGAATTTAAAGAAGAAACAGGAGTATTAATAGAGCCTGAAAATTGGAAATATTTTGCCGAAATGTTAGACTATGAAGGTAATTTTTACGTTTCTTGTTATAAATTTATTGGTGATGTAGATGCAGTTAAAACAATGGAAAAAGAAGAAGTTGCCGTATATAATGTTGATGATATAAGTTGGCTAAAAACTATTAGTAATTTAAAATGGTTAATTCCATTAGCTTTAGATGGAGAAATAACTTGTTCAACTTATTACAATGAAAACAACACAAGCACATAAATAATTTATATGATTTAATAAAAACAATTAATAATGAATAATTTTTTAAAACACATTTCTTTCTTTGCACCATTAATATTAGTATGGGGTAAATCTTGTGGTTATGGTATAACTATTTTTTTCTTCAATATTAAAAAAAGTTATTCTAAATTTAGAGTATTAAAACAATGGGCATTATTTTCTTTAAAGTATGTTCATAACAATGACATTTATTTTGAAGTGATATTGTTCGGTATTACTTTGAGAATTTTTATTAAACGAAGTGATAATTTAAAAGATTATATTGGAATATAAATTTTATTGATTTTGACATAGATAATCCAGAAGCATATGAAAACTTTAGGAATAAGGTAAAAGAAAGAGGTTTAGTTTGGACTGATGAACATAAAAAAAACATTCTGAAATACACAATATAGAATACCTAATGAAACTTTTATTTATGATTTTTATCTTCCAGATTATAATTTATTGATTGAATATAATGGAGATTATTGGCATTGCAATCCTATAAAATATAAAGATGGGCAAATAATAAACTATATGAATAAAGGTAAAATTATGGTTAATGAAATTTGGGCAAGAGATAAAGTAAAAAAAGATATTGCATTAAACAATAGTTATAAATTAGAGTATATTTGGGAATACGACTACAAAAATGAGAACAATTTTTTAAAAAATTTTTTAATTAAAATAAAAACATGCAAGTAAATTTTGAGCAAGATTTTAAAGAAAATAAAAATCTTTTATTTTATACGTCTAATTATAAGGTGGGATTGGATATAGATGAATGTTTAGCTGATTTTATTGGAGCATATCAAAATACATTTGGGTATCAACCTGTAAACAGTTGGTATTTTTCTTATAAAACAATGGAAAATTTAAATGGGCTTAAAACAAATAAAGAATGGTGGACTAATTTAAGACCATTGATTTCACCTCATGAAATACCATTTATGCCACATTGTTATATTTCAAAAAGAAATTTTCCGGTTGAATGGACTGAAGAATGGCTTGAAAAAAATGGTTTTCCATGTGTACCTGTTCACCATGTTGAAAGCGATAAAGTAGAAGCCTGTAAAAATTTAGGAGTTGACTATTTTATTGATGATTCTATTTTAAATTTTCAACGTCTAAATGGAGCAGGAGTAAAAACATTCTTATATGATAGTGTTCATAATAGACAATATGATGTGGGTCATTACCGTCTTAATAATTTTAGAGATTTGATAAATAAAATCTAAAAATTTTAATATATATTAAATATTTTATATGAAAACACCTCCTTTTAGGGGGTTTTTTCATTTTTAGAAAATTTTAACAAATTTAAAATAATTTACGTATATTTGTATTTTAAAATACACCGATATATGTTATTAACTGTATTCTCTACATTATTCCTTGAAAAGAAACATCCTAAATGCGGTGACTATATTAAAATCATATCAATTGAGAAAGGAAAACATTTTGTTGGAATTGAAGGGCAAGTAATTCCTTTTAAGAAAGGGCATTTGGCTTTGGAAAAGGGAAATGTAAAATATATTATTTCCCTAGCACAGAATAAAGTTCAGTATGAAATGAACGGCCAAAAATTTAAAATATAAACAGCATGACTAATTTAGAAACTATTAAATACAATAGTCTTTCTACTAAAGAAAAACAAGAAATTGCACAAATTCTTATCAATGAATATAATTCACTTATTTCTGTTGGAATGATATTTTATAATGACACATATCATTGTAATGGAGTAATAAATGATTTATATTTGAAAGATGGTAAATTATATATTGTCTATACTTTGCATGATGAAGATGATGAAGAATTTCGTAAAAGAGAAGAAACAATTGTTGAATTTATGCAGTATAATCACAATAAATTTCTCTTTTCAGACCCCAAGCAATTTAATGAAGATGTTGATAAGCTAGTTAGCGGAATTACTACTATTAATGAATTAGTAGATAAAAAATTTGGATTAGAACCTTCTTCCAATTCAACTGAACTAATGCTTACAAATAAAAATAGCGTTATTGAAAGACGTGATGAATTGATTATGAAACGTGAGTTCGTAGCGGCTCGTCATGCAAAAATGAAAAATTTATTGGAAACTCGTACAAGGGAATTGTATAAAGTTGTTGATGAATTTAGACATTCAATTGCAAAAGTTAATAAACTTATTATTCAACTTGAACTTTATTTGGGTGTTGAAGAAACTATTGAACAAATTCAAGTAGGTAATTCTGCCCCGGAAGATATGCCTATTTCTTTACGTCAACGTATTTTGTATATGGATGTTGAAGTAGGTGACCCTGCTGATGATGGGATTGATATTTCAAATGTTGAAGAATTTGATAAATGGTTGCTTAGAAGTCACCCATATTGGAAAATGAAAAACTATGAAATTTTAATTCCTGAACAAAAATGTATTGCAGTTTTTAAAGTTAGAAGAAGTGATAAAGAATATAACTATTCAAGTAATCCATTTATAAATGCTTTCCATAATTCACAAATGAATGAACTGAATAGAAAGACTTATATCTTTATGCGCAATGGTGAAAATATTTATAAAATCTGGTCTGATATTATAAATATTGACACTAGATTATTCCCGCGTAAAGAAGAATTAAATGAAATTTTTGAAGAAATTAATAAATTTTCTGGTTCTTATACAGGTCAAAAGGCAGATGGAAAATTGCATGGTTATAAACTACATTTTTTAATTATTCAAGGTGTTTTTGAAAGAACACAAATTTTCCAGAATAGCCAATCTATAAATTTATTTGATAGTAATGTAGATAACTCAACAAAAGTTCAGTATATCTATGATGATGAAATTGCTACTCAATTACCTTCAGGCATTCCTACTTTTGGTCAATGGCAAAAAAAATTGAATGAAACAATTGAAGAAGGTACAAGAATTTATTTTATTCATAATGGATTTATGAGGCAAACAGGTTATGGATATTATAAAGAAGAAATAAGAAAAAGAATTTTTAAAGAATGGTTTCAGTATGATGATTCTTATCCTAATAAAGCCCCTTCAAATGGTCTTTATGTAGTTTATAATGAAACAGAAAAGAAGTTTGTAGGGAAA
>Ga0164243_10007526_pt1 | contig 16248 bp, 15 predicted proteins | sample OricompcompostOP_FD_108781 | JGI IMG/M metagenome (GOLD analysis project Ga0164243, IMG submission 108781) | Organic Plus compost microbial communities from Emeryville, California, USA - Original compost - Organic plus compost (OP) | ecosystem: Engineered > Solid waste > Mixed feedstock >...
AGCACCGGGAGTTCCTCGAACTTCTCGACGGCAGCGACGATCGCGCCGGCAGCTGCCGCGCCGAGGACCGGCGTGGTCAAGTCGGTGAACTTGTCGACCAGGCGGTCCCATTGCCGGTCGACGCCGCTGCCCCGCGCCGGTGTGCCGGTGTCCGCCACCGCGTCGAGGTGCCGGCCGTCGCGCGTGACCAGCCGGACGGGGGTGGCCATCTGCCGCGCACGCGACGGATCACCGTCCCGCAGGACGACCCGATCCGCGAGCTCGCGGATCCAGGACCGGTGGACGACCTCGTCGGTGAACTGCGCCTCGCCCGCGCGGCCCTCGGCCAGCGCGATGGCGGCCGCGTAGGCAAGGCTGAACTTCGCCTCCAGACCGGTCCGCGGTGCGCTGATCGCACAGGTCGTCCGGTGCACGGGCAGCACGTCGACCTCGATGCGCTCGACATCGGCGCCGGACAGTCCGTGCGCTCGGGTGAGCTGGAGAACGCCCTCGATGACCGAGTGCGTCAGATAGCAGGCCGCGTGCGCCTTGAACAGCACGTCGCGGACCGCGAACTCCAGCAGCGGCGGGGATGTCGCGGCGCCGGGTGTGGTGACCTCCAGGAAGCCTCGCGGGGCCTCGAGGACGTCGAGCGCGCCGGTCATGCCCCGCTCGGCGAGCGACGCGGCGAGAAACCCCTGCGCCGCGGCCTTACCGGCGTGAAACGGTTTGCCCATCGTGCCGAACATGCTCTTGAGCCCGCCCGCCTGGGTGGCGGCGAGTCCGAACGCCCGGTTCCACGCGTCGCGGTCCAGTCCGAGCAGGTGGCACGCGGCCGCCGTCGCGCCGAACGTGCCCAGCGTCGCGGTGGTGTGCCATCCCCGCTCGTGGTGCTGGGGTTCCACCAGCAGGCCCACCGACGCCGCGGCCTGCACGCCGGCCGCGAACGCCACGAGAACGTCCGCGCCGCTGCGCCGGTCACGCTCCCCGAGTGCGAACACGACGGGTGCCACGACGACCGACGGGTGCCCCAGCATGCTCTCCAGGACGTCGTCGTAGTCCAGGCTGTGCCCAGCCGCACCGTTGACCAGGCACGCCTGCCCGGCGTTGACCTTGCCGGACCGTCCCAGCAGCGAGCACTCCGGGCGCCCACCGTCGGCCTCGGCCTGGGACAGCAGTATCCGCACGACGGGCTCGCGGGCCCCGGCGATCGTCACGCCGATCCAGTCGAGCAGACAGTGCTTGACGGCGGTGACGACATCCGGGGGCAACGTGCCGACCGTCCAGTCGTGAACCCGATCGATGATCGCCCTGGTCGGTGCTGCGGGCGTGGTCGGACTCGCCGGGCCGGGCATCCCACACTCCTTCATGCTGTCAGGCGGCACAGCGTACCGTACACCAGAACAACCTCGGGTGTCTCTAGCCGATCAGCGCGAGCGACGGCTGGGACAGCAGGCGGCCGATGTGCGCGAGGACTTCGCTCCCCAGCTTCCCGTCGACCAACCGGTGGTCGAAGGACAACGACAGCGTGCAGACGCTGCGCAGCGCTATCTCGCCGCGGTGCTCCCACGGCCTGCGGACGATCCGGCCCACGCAGAGGATGCCCGCCTCACCGGGGTTGAGGATCGGCGTCCCACCGTCCACGCCGAACACACCGATGTTGGTGATCGTGAACGTGCCCTTGGCCATCCGCGCGGGCGGCGTCTTCCCCTCCCGCGCCTCGGCGACGAGCTCGCCGAGCGCGTCGGCGAGCTCCCGGGTGCTCAACCGCTGCGCGGCCTTGATGTTGGGCACGAGCAACCCGCGCGGAGTCGCCGCCGCGATCCCGAGGTTCACGTCGCCGTACTGCACGATCTCGCCCGCCGCGGCGTCCCATTTCGCGTTCATCTCCGGGTGCGCGCGCAGGGCCGACAGCGTCGCGCGCAGGACCAGCAGCAGCGGAGTCAGCCGCACTCCGGCGAACCCCCGCTCGGCGCGGAGCTGGTCGAGTAGCGCGAGGGAATCCGTGACGTCGACGGTGACCCACTCGGTGACGTGCGGCGCCGTGAACGCCGAGGACACCATCGCCTCCGCGGTCGCCTTGCGCACACCCTTGATCGCCGTCCGCGTCTCAGTCGTCGCCGTCGTCGCCGTCGTCTCACCCGGCGCGACCCGTGCCGCCGCCTCCACGTCGCCACGGGTGATCCGGCCGTGCGCTCCGGTCGGGCGCACGGTGACCAGGTCGACGCCGAGCTCGCGGGCGCGCAGCCGGACCGGCGGCGTGGCGTGCGGCCGGCCTCCCGCGGGAACCGGCTCGGCCGGGAGTTCCGCGGCGGCACCCGGCTTGCGCGGCCGCCGCGCCACCGTCGCGCGGCTCGGCCCGTAGCCGACGAGCACCGACTGCCGTTCCTCCTCGACAGCCGGCGCTTCCGGCGCCTGGACACCAGGCGATGGTGGTGCCGGAGGGTCGTCCGGGTCGTCGTCCGGGTCGTTCGTGTCACTGCCGAAGCTGACGATGACCGCGCCGACCGGGACGGTATCGCCCTCCGCCGCGTGCAGCCGGGCGATGACTCCCGCTTCCGGGGAGGGCAGTTCGACCAGCGACTTCGCGGTCTCGACCTCGACCAGGAGATCGTTGACCGCGACCGTGTCACCGGCCTTGACGTGCCACGTGACGATCTCGGCTTCGGTGAGCCCTTCGCCGACGTCGGGCAGGGTGAATCGGCGGGGTTCGGCCATGTCCGGTCCTTCAGTATCGGTAGGTGGCGTCGACGGCGTCGAGCACCCGGTCGAGATCGGGCAGGTAGAGCTCCTCGGTTCGCGCCGGGGGGTACGGGGTGTTCCACCCGCCGACGCGCTGCACCGGCGCTTCGAGCACGGGGAAGCACCGCTCGGTGATCTCCGTGGCGATCTCGGCCCCGAGCCCGGCGAAGGTCGGCGCCTCGTGGACGACCACGGCCCGGCCCGTCTTGCACACCGATGCCGTCACCGCGTCGACGTCCAGCGGCGACAGCGAGCGCAGGTCGATGACCTCCAGCGAGCGGTTCTCCGACTCGGCGACCGTCGCCGCGTCCAGCGCGACCCGGACGGTCGGGCCGTACGCGATCACGGTCACGTCGCTGCCCGAGCGGGCCAGCCGCGCGCGATCCAGCCCGGGCGCGCTCGCGGGCACCGGGCCGGTGACCACCGGCGCCTTCTCCCAGTACCGCCGCTTCGGCTCGTAGAAGATCACCGGATCGTCGCAGGAAATAGCCTGCTGGATCATCCAGTGCGCGTCGGCGGGTGAGGCGCAGGCGACGACGCGCAGGCCCGCGGTGTGGCAGAAGTAGGCTTCGTTGGACTCGCTGTGGTGTTCGACCGCACCGATCCCCCCGCCGCACGGAACCCGGATCGTGACGGGAACCGAAAGCCGTCCTCCGGACCGGGCGCGAAGTTTGGCCAGCTGAGAGACGATCTGGTCGAACGCCGGGTAGATGAAGCCGTCGAACTGGATCTCGCAGACCGGCCGGTACCCGCGCAGCGCCAGCCCGATCGCCGTGCCGACGATGCCCGATTCCGCGAGCGGGGTGTCGAACACGCGATCGGCGCCGAACTCGGCCTGCAGCCCGTCGGTCACCCGGAACACCCCGCCGAGCGCACCGATGTCCTCGCCGAGCAGGACCACCGAGTCGTCGGCGGCCATCGCCTGCCGCAGGCCGGCGCCCAGCGCCGCGCCCAACGTCAAGGTCTGCGCTGCCACATCGGATGCCGCGCTCATGCGAACGATTCCTTCCACGCGGTGAACCGCTCCCGCTCGGCGCGCAGCGCCGCGGTCTCCTCGACCAGGGTCGCGCGGAACACGTCTTCCAGGGGCGGTGTCGCCAACGCCCGGCACGCGATCCGCGTGCCCTCGGCCAGGGCCATCGCCTCTTCGTCCAGTGCGGCGTGGAATTCCTCGCCCGCCCAGCCGCGGACGTCCAGCAGACGGCGAACGCGGGTCAGTGGGTCGCGCTCCGCCCACCAGTCCACTTCGCCGGAATCCCGGTAGCGGCCGGGATCGTCCGACGTGGAGTGTCCCGCCATCCGGTAGGTGAGCGCTTCGATGAACTCCGGCCCGCCACCCCGCCGGATCCGCTCTGCGGCGGCCGCGGTGGCCGCGTGCACGGCGAGCACGTCGTTGCCGTCCACCACGGTGGATCGCAGACCGAAGCCCTCCGCCCGGACGTGCAGTGGCGTCCGGCTCTGCGCCACCGACGGCGTGGAGATCGCCCACTGGTTGTTCTGGCAGAAGAACAACACGGGGGCACCGGTCACCGCCGACCAGTTCAGCGCCTCGTTCGCGTCGCCCTGACTGGCCGCGCCGTCGCCGAAGTAGCACATCACGATCTCGTCCACCGTCGCATCCCTGCGCCGGTCCGCGGCCACCCCCAGCGCGTACCCGGTGGCGTGCAGCAACTGGGTGGACAGCACCAGCGAGCAGATGTGCATGCGGTGGTCGTCCGGGTTCCACCCGCCGTGGGCGGTTCCCCGCCACTGGGCCAGCAGCTCCGACGGCGAGATGCCGCGGCACAACGCGGCAGCGTGTTCGCGATACGACGGGAAGACGTGGTCATCGGGGCGGAGCGCGCGGATGCTCCCGACCTGGGCGGCTTCCTGCCCCCGGCAGGACAGCCACAAGCCCAGCTCACCCTGACGCTGCAGGTGGTGGGCTTCCTGGTCGAAGTGGCGAGCGAGCACCATGTCGCGGTAGAGGCCGCGGACCGTCTCGGGATCGCCGACGACGTCCGCGGCGCCTGGCAGGAGCGTGCCGTCGGTGCCGAGCAGTCGTCTCGGCGTGGCGGCATCGACCCCCACGGGGGCCGCCGTTGCCTCGGTCATGTGAACCCCTTCTCTACGGAACCGCGTGTGCGGATCGGAACTGCCTGTGCTGAGGGCGTCCGGTCACCCGCCTGCCGGCGCGAAAACCCGTGACGGCGGTCGTCATGACTTCGACGACGCCGTACGGGCGGAGCATCGAGACGAACTCGCGGCACTGGTCGGGAGCGGCGGTCAGGTGGAGCACCAGAACCTCGGCGGCGAACTCGAGCGTCTCCGCGTGGAACCACCGGGCCAGCTCGCCGACGTGAACCAGATCAGCGGCGCCCGGACTCAGCCGGACGTACACCGACTGCCTGCGATGCGCGTCGGCCTCCACCTGGACGACCCGGAGCACGTCGACGAGCCGGTTGAGCCGCTTGATGAGCAGTTCGAGGTGCTGGGCCGACCGGACGCGCACGGCGAGCTGGATCCACCAGCCGGACGGCTCCTGGGCACGGTTGCACTGCATCCCGGTGATCTCGATGTCCGAGGGCAGCCGGAGACCGGCGACGCGCGCGGGCACATCGCGTCCCGGTCCGGCGACGACGGCCAGCAGGTGCTCCGGCATCAGGATCAGCTCCAGCGGTGAGGTGGTGTTCGTCGACGGGAATCATCGATTCCCGGGAGAGGTCGACGCAACGCCCGCGCAAACAACCGGAACCTATTCGCACGCAACTACTCCGGAATGCCACTGTGGACAGTCATACCGTTGCGCCGGAGCGCTCCATGCGTGATACTCGAACTGTGCTCGACGAAATCGACAAGGAAATCCTTCGCCTGCTTCGAGAAGACGGGCGCAGGACGGTGCGCGACATCGCGCACCAGGTCGGGCTCACCGTCGCGCCGGTCAAGCGCCGCATCGACCGCCTCGAAGAGCGCGGCGTGATCAACGGTTACACGGCGCGCATCGACGAAACCAAAGTGGACGGTGGCTTGGAAGCGGTGGTGGAGCTGCGTTTCGCGGGGAACCTCGAGCTGCGCACGATCCTGTCCGCGGCCGAGGACGTGCCGGAGGTCACCGAGGTCCTGACCCTGGCCGGCGACCCGGACGCGCTGGTCCGGGTCCGGGCCACGAACGTGCACGACCTGCAACGCGTGGTCAACCAGCTCCGCACGAACGGGCAGGTGACCGGAACGAAGACCCTCGTGGTCCTCGGTTGCTGGTCACGATCGGACTGAATCAGAGTTTCTGGATCGCGTCGCTGATTTTCGCGGTCGTTTCCAGGGCGTGATCCGCGTAGAACCGGACCCGTTTCCGGCTGAACCGGCTCGCCGGAATCGAAATCGCGACCGCGGCGACCGGACGCCCCGACGAGGAGGTCACCGCGGCGGCGACGGCACTGACATCCGGGCGCCACCAGGACGCCTCGTTGACGGCGTAACCCTGTTTGCGGGCCCGTTCCACTTCGGCGAGCACGTCGGCCCGAGCGACCGGCGTCGCACTGGTGTACCGCTGCAATCCGGTCCCCAGCACCCGGTCCACCTCGTCCTCCCCCAGGTGCGCCAGGAGCGCCAGACCGGACGCGGTCGCGTGCACGGGAGCCCGCGTGCCGATCTCCACGAACGTGCGCACCGCCTGGGGGCTGTCGCGCCGCGCGATGATGATCAGCGAACCACCGTCACAAACACTGAGGTGAACCGTTTCCTCCGTGACGTCGCGGAGTTCCTCCAGGAACGGCTGCGCCGTTTCGCGCAACCCCTCCTCCCCCGCGGCTCGCAACCCGATACCGAGGGGTTTCGTCGTCACCCCCCACCGGGCGCGCTCCGGGTCGACGATCCGGAGCCAGCCCGCGTGCTGCAACGTCACCAGGCACCGCTGGACGGTGCTCTTGGGCATCCCGGTGGCCCGGGCGAGCTCCGAGACACCGACGGGCTGACTCCGGGCGACCTCCTCGAGCACCCGGAACGTGGTGAGAACTGCGGCGACCGGTTTGCTCGACTCCGACACAGCCACGGGACCCTCTCCTGGCGAAGACATGACCACGGCCATTGTTCCACACAGCGAAACGGTGTCCCGTTGCGGGCGGGCGGCTGTCCGGCTCAGGGGGTGACCGACAGCACGACCTTCCCGAACCGGTCCGGCGCGTCCAGACGGACCTGGGCGTCGGCCGCGGCGGCGAACGGGAATACCGAGTCCACGACCGGCCGCAGCGACCCGTCGGCCAGAAGCGGCAGGAACTCCGCGATCTCGCCCCGGTTGGACGTGTGGCACCCGATCAGCGTGATCTCCCGGCGGTAGATGCTCCACAGGTCGAGTTCCGCGCTGGAACCGGTGTGCGATCCCATGCCGACCAGCCGTCCGCCGTGGCGCGCGGACAGGATCGACTTCTGGATCGTGGCGCGCCCGACCGTCTCGTGGACCAGGTCCACCCCACGCCCGCCGGTCGACTTCCGCACCGCCTCGTGGAAGTCCGGCTCGGCGCGGTAGTTGACCACCTCGTCGGCACCGAGCGCGCGGACCTGCTGCTCCTTGCGCTCGGTGCTGGTCGTGGCGATGACCGTGGCGCCGAGGGCTTTCGCCACCTGAACGGCCGCGCTGGCCACCCCGCTGCCCGCGCCGACGACGAGCACGGTCTCCCCGGCACGCAGACCGCCCCGGGTCTTCAGCATGTGCCACGCGGTCATGTACGCCACGATGCTCGCCGCGAGCTCGTCGAAGCCGAGGCCCTCCGGCGCCGCGATGACGTTGCGCACCGGCAGGGCGATGTACTCGGCGTAGGTACCGTCGAAGTGCTCACCCACGACCCGCAGCCGCGGGCACTCGCTGTCGCGGCCCGACGCGCAGGCCGCGCACTCGTCGCACACCACCATCGGGTTGAGGACCACCCGGTCGCCGGGCGCGAACCCGGTCACACCGTCGCCGACCGCGGCGACCTCACCGGCACCTTCCACGCCCAGCGTGATGGGCACCGGCGCCTCGGCGAACCGACCCTCGCGGACCAGGATGTCGGCCCGGTTGAGGCCGGCTGCGCGCAACCGCACCAGGACCTCACCGGGTGCGGGTTGCGGGGTGGGCACGTCCAGGATCTCCACGGCGCCCGGGCCGCCGAACGCGCGTACACGTCCTGCCTTCATCGCTCTCCTCCTCCTGTGTTCGTCCAGCGGAACGGGCCGGGTTCGACCAGCCGGCGCCGGACCTCGTCGTGGCGTGCCGCGTCGGCGACCGTCCAGGCCAGCGCCAGCCCGCCGTCGCGGACCACGCGGTCACCCTCCGGGCCGCACGCGGCGGCGGCGAACGCGGCGGTGTGGTTGCCCTCCTCCGGCGGGCGGTCGAACGACAGCACCGGGTGGATCGCCGGCAGGTGGACCGACACCTCCGCCATGTCGGTCGAGCCGAGGCTGCGGTCCGGGTAGTCGGGGAAGACCCGGCCCAACGCCTCCGCGTTGGCCTGGAACAGCTCGGCCAGCGCGGTGTCGTGCCGGAACCCGTTGACCGACATCAACGGTCCGCCGACCGCCCATCGCACACCGGCGCCCAGCGCGCCGGCCTCGAAACACGCGCGCACCCGCGGCCACAGCGCGTCGACCTCGTCCAGCGTCCCGGCTCGCACCATGCACTCCAGCACCGCGTGCCCGGGGATCACGTTGACCGCCGCCCCGGCTTCCTTGACGACGGTGTGGACCAGCTCCCAGTCCCGCAGCTGCTGGCGCAGCAACCCGATCGCGACCTGGGCGATGGTGACGGCGTCGGCCGCGTTCCGGGCGGTGAACGGCCGCGCGGCGTGGCCGGTGCGGCCGCGGTAGGTGATCGTCCAGTGCCGCATGGCCCGGATCAGGGGCGTGGCCATGTCCTTCAGGGTCGGGTGCACCATCATCGCCGCGTGCAGCCCGTCGAACGCCCCCTCGCGCAGCATGATCGCCTTGCCCGCGCCCCGCTCCTCGGCCGGGGTGCCCAGCAGCGTCACGGTCAGGTCGAGCTCGTCGGCGACCGCGGCCAGAGCGAGTGCGGCACCGACCGAGGACGCGGCGATGACGTTGTGCCCGCAGCCGTGACCGATCCCGGGCAGGGCGTCCAGCTCGGCGCAGAGCCCGATGGCGAGCGAGCCGTGCCCGGCCGTGGCGGTGAACGCGGTGTCCAGTCCGGCGACCCCTTCCTTGATGGCGAACCCGCCGCGGGCACGCAGGAGATCGAGGATCGCGGCGGCGGTCTCGTACTCCTCGAACGCCTCCTCCGGGTGCGCCCCGATGCGACGGGACAGGCCGAGAACCTCGCGCTCGTGCCTGCCGAACTCCTCGGCGATGCGGTCCTTGACCGTGGCGGCCACGTCGTCCTGCCCCGTCACGGGTGCGGGAGCGCGCCGGGCACCGGGTCGCGGTCGCGGCGGGACAGCGCCGGTGCCACCCGATCCTTGGTCTCCGGCAACGCGAAGATCACGACCGCGAGCGCGAGCGCGGCGATGACGGTGATGTAGGCACCGGGTGCGAGCCTGCCGAACTTCTCCGTGATCAGCGCACCGACCAGGGGCGCGGTCCCGCCGAACACCGCGTAGCTGATGTTGTAGGTCAGCGCGGTGCTGGTGGAACGGATCCGCGGCGGGACCAGCTCCACCGCGACGATCGTCGCGGTCATGCCGACCATGGCCGCCGGGATCACCAGCAGGATCTCGGCGACGATCGTCGCGGCCAGCGATCCGCCGCCCGCGATCAGGTAGGCGGGGACCGATCCCAGCACGGCGACGGCGACACCGGCGACGAGGACCGGCTTGCGGCCGAACCGGTCGGCGAGCCCACCGGTGAGCAGGGACAGCCCGGAGCACAGCACGAGCGCGACACCGCTGGCGAACAGCACCGTGACCGGTGCCAGCCCGCCGGTGACCGTGAGGTAGGTGGGCAGGTATCCGAGGAAGTTCTGGGCGACCACCGCCAGCAGCGCGAAGATCACCAGCAAGAGCAGGAACACCCGCCAGTTGCGGAACGAGTCGCGCACCGGTGTCGTGGTGGTCTCGCCCCGGTCCGCGAGGGTCTGGAACGTGCGGCTTTCGTCCAGCCGCAGCCGCATGTACAGGCCGATCAGCGCGATCGCACCACCGACCAGGAAAGGCACCCGCCACATCCAGTTCGCGTAGGCATCCGGGGCGGGCAGCTGGAGGCCGAGCAGCAGGAACACCGCCAGCGCCGAACCGACGAAGGTCGCGCTGCCGACGGCGCTGGTCCAGCGTCCTCTGCGGGAAGGGGGCGCCTGCTCCATGACGTAGGACGCCGCGCTGGTGTACTCGGCGCCCATCGACAGCCCTTGCGCCAGCCGGCACACCAGCAGGAGCACCGGCGCGACCATCCCGGCACCGGCGTAGGTGGGCAGCACGCCGATGGCGGCGGTGGACACCGCCATGATCAGCACGACGCTGCACAGCGCCGCGCGGCGGCCGAGGCGGTCGCCCATGCTGCCGAACACGGCCGCCCCCAGCGGGCGCACCACGAACGCGATGCCGTAGATGGCCAGGGTCGACAGGATCGCGAGTGTCGGGTCACCGGCCGGGAAGAAGTGCGTGGCGAGGATCGTCGCCGAGTAGCCGTAGATGACGAAGTCGAAGGACTCGACGATGTGCCCGGCCATCGCCGCGCCGAGGGCTTTCTTCTGCATGACGGACTCCACTCTGGACGGTAGCGGCGGCGGGTCACCAGATCTTGTCGAGGACGCGCAGGGCGTTGCCGCCCGTCACGGCGGCGATGTCCTCGTCGGAGTAGCCGTGCGCCACCAGCCAGCGGGTGACGTTGCGCATGCACTCGCCGGGGTTCTCCAGCCCGGCGACGTAGTCGACCTGCTCGTGGGCGGGACCGGAGGCGAGCATCTCCTGCACACCGAGCCGTTCGCTCATCGCGTGGTGCAGGCCCATGTGGTCACCGAAGAACGTGTCGGGCCCGAATCCGACGTGCTCGATTCCGACGAGGTCGACGCAGTACCGGAAGTGGTCCATCACCGATTCGATGGTGTGCCTGCGGTGCTGCGGGCTGACCGTCGTGTGCGGGGCGGCCTCGATGCCGATCAGCCCGCCGGCTGCCGCACAGGCGCGGATCACCTCGTCGGGCTTCATACGGGGCGTGTCCCACAGCCCCCGTGCGCCGGCGTGGGTGATGAGGACAGGCCGCTCGCTCGCCTCGATGACGTCCAGCGCGGTGCGGTCACCGGCGTGCGACAGGTCGATGGCCATGCCGAGCTGGTTCATGCGGCGGACCGCGCGCCTGCCGAACGTCGTCAGGCCACCGTCGCGCTTCTCCCGCAGACCGCCGCCGAGTGAGTTGGCATCGCTGTAGGCGATGCCCATCTGCCGCACGCCCAGGCCGTAGAGCACGTCGATGCGGTCGAGTTCGTTCTCGATGAGCGCCGCACCCTCCAGCCCGGCGACGACGGCGAGCCTGCCTTCGGCGTGGGCGCGGCGGATGTCGTCGGTCGACCCGGCCCGGATCACGTAGTCCTGGTGGGCGAAATCGCAGAACCGCATGCCCAGATCGGTGATGACGTCGTCCCACTTCCAGCCCGAGCGCGATTCGCACGCACCCCAGCCGAGGTTGTCGAACACCGCGTCCATACCGGATCTGCTCAGGCCTTCGTAGCCGTACGCGAGGCGCGCTTCGCGGTTCCACGCGAGCAGTTCCGCCTCCGCCCGCTCCGGAAGGCGCACCGGGTGGTCGTGCAGCGACACGACGATGTTGTCGGCCAGCAACCGCGCCGCGCGCTCCTCCTGCTCGGCGGTGAGGCCCAGATCGTGCGGGGGCAACCGGTCGACGTCGGCGGCCGGTGTGAACTCCCGGAAGTCCGTTCCCCGCTCCAGGTACGAAAACGACTGGTAACCGGAATAACGCGTAGGTGTCACCTGTGCTCCTCCTTGAGCTGTTCGCCTGCGCGGATGTAGGCATGGTCACCGCTGTTGAGGGGATGTGTGGCCAGCGCGAGTACGTCGAACGAGGCGTACGGGAAGATCGGCAGCGAGCTCAGCACCGCGTGCAGCTCGTCGGCGTCCGTCGCCGACCAGATCCCCAGGTTGCGGTGCCGGCCGGGAACCCGCCAGATGTTGCGCAGCGTGCCCGCCTTCATCAGCTCCCGGCCGGCTTGCTGTTCTCGTTCGACGACGTCCGCACGAGTCTCGGCAGGCAGGGCGAAGACGCCGGCGGTGTCGATCGTGACGAGGAAATCAGGCATGGTGGCCTTCCTGTCGGTGGGGGGTGTCGGTGCTCAGAACGAGCGCGGCATGCCCAGCACGTGCTCGCCGATGTAGGACAGCACGAGGTTGGACGAGATCGGCGCCACCCGGTAGAGCCGGGTCTCGCGGAACTTGCGCTCGATGTCGTACTCCGCGGTCAGGCCGTACCCGCCATGGGTTTGCAGAGCCACGTCGGCGGCCTCCCAGGAAGCGTTGGACGCCAGCAGTTTCGCCATGTTCGCCTCGGCGCCGCACGGCCTTCCCGCGTCGAACAGATCGGCGGCCTTCCAGCGCATGAGATCGGCCGCCTCGATGTGGACGTGCGCCTGCGCGATGGGGAACTGGACGCCCTGGTTCCGGCCGATGGGCCGGTCGAAGACGACCCGGTCCGAGGCGTAACGCGCGGCGCGGCGCACGAACCACCGGCCGTCCCCGACGCACTCCGCGGCGATGAGGATCCGCTCGGCGTTCATCCCGTCCAGGACGTACCGGAAACCACGCCCCTCCTCGCCGATCAACGCGTCCGCGGGCACGTGCACGTCGTTGAAGAAGACCTCGTTGGTCTCGTGGTTGACCATGGTCCGCAGCGGGCGCAGCTCGACTCCGTCGGCCTCGCGGAGGTCGACGATGAACAACGACAACCCGTCCACCTTGCGCTCGACGTCCTCGCGCCGCGAGGTCCGTGCCAGCAGCAACATCAGGTCGGAGTGCTGGACCCGGGAGATGAAGACCTTCTGGCCGTTGATCACGTACCCGTCGTCGGTGCGGGTCGCGGTGGTCCGGATCCGGGTCGTATCGCTGCCCGCCGTCGGCTCGGTGATGCCGAACGCCTGCAGCCGGACCTTGCCTGCGGCGATGTCGGGGAGGTAGCGCCGCTTCTGCTCCTCGCTGCCGTGCCGCAGCAGTGACCCCATCGTGTACAGCTGCGCGTGGACCGGCCCGGCATTCCCACCGTTGGCGTTGATCCCCTCGAGCAGCACCGAAGCGTCGCCCAGGCCGAGTCCCAGCCCGCCGAACTCCTCCGGCACGAGTGCGCCCAGGCAGCCGGTGCCGGTCAGCGCGTCGACGAACTCCTCGGGGTAGCGGCGCGCGTCGTCCACCTCACGCCAGTACGTGTCCGGGTAGTCGGCGCAGATCGTGTCGATCAGCGCGCGGAGATCGCGCCGCAGCTGCAGGCGGTCCTCGTCGTTCGCGACCGTGGTCATGACGCTGTTTCCTCCGATCGCGGGCCGTGCCCGCGCTTGTACACCAACAAGGTCCTGCTGAACTCGATCACGGTTTCCCCGGTCTGCTTGACTCCCTCGGTGCGCACCGTGACCACGCCCAGGCCCGGTCGTGACCGCGATTCCCTGGCATCGACCACAGTGGACCGGGAGTGGACGGTGTCGCCTTCGAAAACCGGTGCGGGAAGGACGATGTCGGTCCAGCCGAGGTTGGCGAAGACGTTCTGCGACACGTCCGTGACGCTCTGCCCGGCGACCAGGGCGAGGGTGAGCGTTGAGTTGACGAGGGGCTTGCCGAACTCGGTTCGCCGCGCGTACTCGTGGTCGAAGTGCAGCGGCGCCGTGTTCTGGGTCAGCAGGGTGAACCAGATGTTGTCGGTGGTCGTGATCGTGCGGCCGAGCGGGTGCCGGTAGACGTCACCGACGACGAAGTCCTCGTAGAACCGGCCCTGCCAGCCGAGATGAGTTGTCATGGGGTCACCCTCCGTCGGTCTGCCAGTTCGGCGAGCACGGTCGCGGTGTGCTCGCCCAGCGCCGGAACGGCTCCGCCCCCGGCGTGGCGGTCCCCCGGGGTCGCGACCGGCGCCAGCGTCCGCACTCCGCCCGCCGGTGTGGTGGTGGTCAGCCACCGCGACGACGCGGCCAGTTCCGGGTGGCGCACCAGGTCTTCGATGCCGTTCAACCGCGCCCACGCGATTCCCGCGCCCTCCAGCCGGGTGACCAGCTCGGTCTCCGGCACGGCACCGCACGTCTGGTCGAGCAGCGCGTCGAGGAACTCGCGATTGGCCACCCGCAACGGGTTCGTCCGCAAGCGCGGGTCGTCCGACCACTCAGGACGGAGCAGCACGTCGGCGCAGAACCGCCGCCATTCGCGGTCGTTCTGGACCGCGATCATCACCCGGGTTCCGTCGCCGGTCGGCACGGCACCGTAGGGCGCGATCGTCGGGTGGGCGGTGCCCATCGGGACGGGGGCACGGCCGCCGTGCGCGGTGTAGTAGAAGGGGTAGGCCATCCACTCGGTGAGCGCACCGAACAGCGACACCGCGACGGGCAGCGCCTCTCCCGTCCGGTCTCGGTGCCTCAGGGCCGCGAGTATCCCGCTGTACGCGAACGACCCGGCGGCGATGTCGGCGATCGAGATCCCGGCTTTCGCAGGCGCGCCGGGCAGGCCGGTGAGCGCCATGAGCCCGGCCTCGGCCTGGATCAGCGCGTCGTAGGCCTTCTTCTCCGGGTGCGGCCCGTCGGGTGCGTACCCGGAGATCGTGCACGCGATCAGGTCCGGGTGCCGCGAGCGGACGGTGTCGATGTCGAGCCGGAGGGCGGTGAGCGCACGCGGGGACAGGTTGGCGACGAGGACATCGGCGCGTGCGAGGATCTCCTCCAGCGCCTGCCGGCCGTCCCCGGACTTGAGGTCCAGCTGGACGGACTGCTTGCCCCGGTTCAGCCAGACGAACGCGCTGGACTGGCCGCCGACCACGTCGTCGTAGGCGCGGGCGAAATCTCCGCCGACGGGATGTTCCACCTTGATCACGCGGGCGCCGAGATCGGCGAGCTGACGCGTCGCGAACGGCGCCGCCACCGCTTGCTCGAGGCCGACGACCGTGACGTCCTCAAGCGGAAGCACGGTCATCGGGCGCCACCTCCCCCGCGTCGGCCAGCAGTGCCAGCGCACGCGCCACCACGGGTTTGTCCACAAAGGTCCCGTCCGGCAGGCGCAGGCTGCCCGCACCGGAGCCGGCCGCCTCGACGATGCGCCGTGCGTGGCGCAGTTCGTCGTCGGTGGGCCGATAGGCCCGCTCGACGATGCCGATCTGGCGTGGGTGCAGCACGACCCGGCCGCTGAACCCCAGGTCGCGCGAGGTGCGGCTGGTGTCCGCGAGCCCGCGGTCGTCGTCGAGGTCGGGGTGGGGACCGTCGATCGGCCCGCCGAGTCCGGCGGCGCGGGCGGCCACCGCGAGGTGCGCGCGGGCGTGGGCCAGTCCCGAACCCGGTGACACATCGAGCTCGGCGGCCAGGTCGAGAACGCCGAGAACCAGCCCGGCGACACGTGGCGCGGCCGCGATCGCGGCCGCGTCGAGCAGCCCCTGACACGTCTCGATCACCGGCACGATCCGCACCACCCCGGGCTCCGCGCCCGCCGCGCGCTCGACGGCGGCCAGCCGCTCCCCCAGCGCGGCGACCTCGCCGGAGGACTCGGCCTTCGGCAGCACGACTCCGGCAGCACGGGCCAGCACAGGAGCGAGCTCGTCGAGGTCGACCGCGTGGTCGGCGGTTCCGGTCGCGTTGACGCGCACGAACACGCGGCGGCTGGTGCGGGCGAGCACGTCCGCGACGGCCGCGCGGGCCCGCGCTTTCGGCGCGCCCCCCGCGACGCCGTCTTCGAGGTCGAGGACGACGGACCCGGCTGGCGTGGCCAAGGCCCGCTCCACTCTCCGCGGGTGGTCGCCGGGACAGAACAACAACGTTCGACCCAGATTCATCAGGCGTTCTCTCCATATCGTTCATTAGAACGGAACGACGTGCTGCACAATGGCACATTGCCTGCGCCGCGGTGAGCGGCTTTGTCAAGGGGCGCCGAGCGCGCGAGGAGTGGCTGCGGCAGGCCGCTACCTGACGTCGTGGACGCGGCGGCGTCGCGGCGGACCCGGCTGGGGACGGTGGCCGATCGGCTGCAGCCAGGGTGCGCGACGCAGGCGTGGGACCGGACGTGGCGACGGCTTGCGGAAAGCTCATCCGGGGCCCGGAGGAAGTCCTCCGGCGGGCAGCCGCGGCGATCGTGGCACGGACGGGCGACGCGGGGTGCGGTTGATCGCGCGGCTACCACCGCGACGAGGACGGCGAGTCCGAACAGATCGCGAAGGTGAAGTCGTCCGCCTTTCACCGGACTGACCGTGTTGCCCGTATGAGCGCCGCCTTGCTCGTGCGCGGGATCGTGCAGCGTGCACTGGAGGGCGTGATCGGTCTTCGGGCCGACTAAGAGGTCCTAACAGATTGAGTGTTTCTTGAGTCGGCGCCAGCAGATGATGCTGCAGGCGATGCTGAGGAAGGCTTGGTGGATGTCGTCACGGATTTCCCAGCGAGTGCGCAGGCGG
>Ga0164243_10007527_pt1 | contig 16247 bp, 19 predicted proteins | sample OricompcompostOP_FD_108781 | JGI IMG/M metagenome (GOLD analysis project Ga0164243, IMG submission 108781) | Organic Plus compost microbial communities from Emeryville, California, USA - Original compost - Organic plus compost (OP) | ecosystem: Engineered > Solid waste > Mixed feedstock >...
ATGAAAAAGGCGATATGGCAAGAACGGCTGCCCTTGAAGCCGATGCCGTCCTCTTATGCCTCGTCTTCGCTGAGGATGAAGTGTGCGAGTTGGAAAGCTTCTTGCAGGAAGACAGCTACATCCGTTTGCATATGCCGCCGGAATTAAGCCGTTGGGTGTTCAGCATGGTGGATGAAGTGTTTGCGTCCAGAAGTCCTGAGAAACGGCGGGTGTTGCTGCAGCAAATCGAATATCGCCTGCAAGATGAAGCGCAGGTCACTTTTCTGGTGCACAGCATGTTGAACACGTATGTCCACCCTTCCATTCGCGGTGTTGCGATCAACAATCTTGGCTGGATGGACTTTAAAGACATCTGGTTGACCTCTGCTTCCTCAGCGGGATGAATTGCCTAAGAAAAAAGCGTCTGGCCTTTGAGCCAAACGCTTTTTTGGATTAATTGAACACCTTCATTCGGTTGTCAATCGGCGCAAACTCTTTGTCGCCTGCCGGAGCCTCGATCTTGCCAAACGGCATTTGTGCAATCAGCCTCCAGCTTTCCGGTACGCCCCATTCCTTCCGCACTTCCTCATCGATTAAAGGATTGTAATGCTGGAGCGACGCGCCGACGCCTTCATCCGACAAGGCTGTCCAAACAACATATTGCAGCATGCCGTTGGATTGCTCTGACCACACCGGGAAGTTCTCAGCGTATAAGGCAAATTGCTTTTGCAGCCCTTCAATCACCGTCTGGTCCTCAAAGAACAATACGGTACCGCGGCCGCTCCGGAAGGAAGCCATCTTCTCTTCCGTTGGGCCAAAGTTGTCCGCCGGAACTATTTTGCGCAATGTTGCCTTGGTAATGTCCCAGAGCTTCTCGTGCTGCGCATTAAACAATACAACCACTCTAGCACTTTGCGAGTTAAATGAAGATGGCGTGTAGAGCACCGCGTTGCTTACAATCTCCTTTACCCGCTCTTCAGTAATGGGAATGTCCTTCCCGATGGCATAAATGCTTCGTCTCTTTTTGACGGCGTGCCAAAAATCGCCCATTCGTTCAGTTTCACTCCGTTTCTGCCTGGATTGATGTCAATGGAACCTTCCTTAATATATCCCAATCGACATCAATCCAACCGATCCTGAAGCTAGTTCCACCTACTCACTGATGAGCTTTAACCCCATTGCAGCCCCTAAAATAAAGGCAATAAACAGCAATCGCCGCCACTCGCGAGATTCACCATAAAGCAGCATCCCCGCGATAGCACTTCCCGCCGTACCGATACCTGTCCATACCGCATAGGCCGTCCCCATGGAAATGGTTCGCATCGCCAAGGTCAGAAACAGGAAGCTAAGCAAAAAACCGCCGGCCATCCAGACATACGCCCCTAGGCTCTTACGGGTGTTGATTTTGTTGATCCCAATCACGCCCAGCACCTCGCCAAATCCAGCGAGCACCAGCAGAATCCAATCCATCGGTTACGCTCCTCCTTCCGTCTGCTTCTCCCCATCGGTCACCAGCTTCAAGCCGATGACACCAACCATTAACAGCAAAATGAGCAGCAGCTTGGCCCAACGAAACGGTTCCCCAAACAACGCCATCTCCGCAATCACCGTCCCTGCCGTACCGATCCCCGTAAATACGGCATAGACCGTGCCAATCGGAAGCCGTCGTCCGGATAAGATCAACAAATACATGCTCATCCCGATACAGATTGCCGTCCCTACCCAGCTGAGCGCATCCCCGGCATGCTTCAGGCCGATGACCCAACCGATCTCAAATAAGCCAGCAACGCCGACCAAGCCCCAATCGCGTTTCATGCGTATGCCCCTCTCCTTTATACAAAAAATAAAACCCGAAAGATATCACCTTGCGATATCTCCCGGGCTTTTGTCCCTCCGTGTCCACGGCCTATGAAGCGCCGCGCGTTCCCTCTTGGACCAGTCCGGTCGGCAGATCCGCCGCGGAACCCTAGGGAACAATTCGTTAGCTATCTTAACCGATTCCTGCTTCAGGGTCAAGAAGTATGGATCGGATAACAGTATCAAAAACTATACTATAGAACAATTTAGTACGTACTTGTAAGTTATAATCCGATTGTCTAACATGGAAATGACATAGGTTTATTCTATTAACCCCCAATCCAAAAGGAGGAGTGGTCGAGATGAACGCCCAACTATTTAGCCCATATACGATCAAACAGGTTACGTTCAAAAACCGGATCGTCATGGCTCCCATGTGCCAATATTCTGCCCACGATCAGGACGGAAAAATCCAGGATTGGCACCGAGTTCACTACGCATCCCGTGCCGTCGGCGGCGTTGGCTTGATCATTATTGAAGCGACAGCCGTTCTGCCGGAAGGACGGATTTCGTATCGAGATCTTGGCATCTGGAGCGATGAACATGTATCCGGGTTAAAGGAGCTGGTTGATCTAGTGCACCGCAATGGTGCGAAAATCGGGATTCAGCTCGCCCATGCTGGGCGGAAAGCGGAGCTTGAGGAAACGATCATTGCTCCGTCGGCGATTCCGTTTCCAGACAAAAAAACGCCAAAAGCTGCTGAATCCGGGGATATTCGCAGGATTGTAGAAGGCTTCCGAGATGGGGCACGTCGCGCGAAGGAAGCCGGTTTTGACGTGATTGAGATCCATGCAGCCCATGGGTATTTGCTGAATGAATTCCTTTCGCCGGTGACCAACCATCGGGAAGATGAGTACGGCGGAAACGCCGATAACCGTTACCGGTTGCTGGGCGAAGTGATCGAGGCGGTCAATTCGGTTTGGTCCGGTCCGCTGTTTGTTCGGGTCTCGGCGAATGAATACGATCCGCAAGGTAATTCGCTGGAACAATATATCGATTATGCCCGCCGAATGAAAGCGCAGGGCGTGGATTTGATTGATTGCAGCTCTGGCGGATTGGTCCCGGCACAAATTCAAGCGTTTCCGGGCTATCAAGTGAACCTGGCGGAACAAATCCGCCGTCAAGCTGAGGTGGCCACGGGTGCGGTTGGCTTGATCACGGAGCCCTCCCATGCGGAGGAAATTCTCGGTAACGGCCGGGCAGATCTGGTGCTGTTAGGCCGTGAATTGCTGCGCAACCCTTATTGGGCGTACGAGGCGGCTAAAGCCTTAAATATAACGCTAGATCGTCCGGTTCAATACCAAAGAGCTTAATACGACCCGTGCTGCAGGCCCGTTTTCGCGATTGGCGAAGACGGGTCTTTTTCCATTCGGGCAGGAATCATCGCTCCGGTTACACCAAATAGAGTGGAGAGGATCTCACTTCAACATCGGGATGAGTTCATTTTTAAGGCGTACTTGCAAGTTATCGTCTGATTGACTATTATTGTTATTGACTTATTTTTTATCATTAACTTACTAAAATAAAGAGAAGGAGTGATCTTGATGAGTGCCACCCTGTTTTCCCCTTATACGATCAAACAGGTTACGCTTAAAAACCGGATCGTCATGACCCCTATGTGCCAATATTCTTCCCACAATCAAGACGGAAAAGTCGAGGATTGGCACCGAGTTCACTACACATCCCGCGCCGTTGGAGGCGTTGGATTGATCATTGTGGAAGCTACGGCCGTCCTACCTGAAGGACGGATAACATATCGGGATCTGGGCATCTGGAGCGATGAGCATGTCTCCGGTTTGAAGGAGCTAGTTGACCTTGTGCATCAAAACGGTGCTAAAATCGGGATTCAACTTGCCCACGCCGGACGAAAAGCAGATCTTGAGGAAACGATCATCGCTCCGTCGGCGATTCCATTTCCCGGCCAAAAAACGCCAAAAGCCGCTGATGCTGAGGATATTCGGAGAGTTGTGGAAGGCTTCCGCGAAGGAGCACGCCGCGCGAAGGAAGCTGGTTTTGACGTCATTGAGATCCAGGGGGCCCATGGTTTTTTGCTGAACGAATTCCTATCGCCGGTAACCAACCATCGGGAAGATGAATACGGCGGAAACGCGGATAACCGTTACCGGCTACTAAGCGAAGTGATCGAGGCGATCAATTCGGTTTGGTCCGGTCCGCTGTTCGTCCGGATCTCGGCGAATGAATACGATCCGCAAGGCAATTCGCTGGAACAATATATCGACTATTCCCGCCGAATGAAAGCGCATGGCGTGGATCTGATTGATTGCACCTCCGGTGGATTGGTTCCAGCACAAATTCACGCGTACCCAGGATATCAAGTGAACCTGGCAGATCAAATCCGCAACCAAGCGGATATCGCCACCGGTGCAGTTGGCATGATCACCGATCCCTCCCATGCCGAAGAAGTACTTTGCAACGGGCGAGCTGATCTGGTGTTCTTAGGCCGCGAACTGCTGCGCCACCCATATTGGGCATATGATGCTGCTAAAGCTCTGAACACAACCTTAGAGCGCCCGGTTCAATACCAAAGAGCCTAAAACGGACATGTGTTGCAGACCCGTTTTCGCGATAGCGAAGGCGGGTTTTTTTGCTTAGGTCAGTGCTCTTCACACTTGGCGCAGTCGGGTTTGGTGATGACGAATAACCTGACTTGGTTTTCCTGCAGCAGCGTTTTATAATTTGAAGAGTGAATTTGTCCACGGACTAAGGAGTTGTTCTTATCGATGCTAAATCGTTCACATTCCAAAATTCTGATCATGACGGCGGTGGATGCCGAACAGCAAGCCGTCCTGCGCGGACTCGATGGCTATGAAGGCGCTGATGTGCAGCTGGCTGGTGTTGGTCCGGCATCAGCGGCTGCTTCGACAGCTACCGCGCTGGCACGTGCTGGCCAAACTGCCGACGGCCCGTACAGCCTCGTCCTCAGCGCCGGCATTGGCGGCGGATTCGCCGAGGTCGCCGGCGTGGGCTCGCTGGTCGTTGCGAGCGAAATCATCGCCGCCGACCTTGGCGCGGAGACGCCTGACGGCTTCGCCGGCGTGGACGAGCTGGGCTTCGGCTCGCCGCGGATCGCCGTAGCGGACGAGCTGGCGGCTCGCTGGGCAGCGGCGCTGCGGGAGGCCGGGCTGCCGGTCCACCACGGCCCGATCCTGACGTTATCCACCGTCACTGGGACGGCGGAAACGGCACAACGGCTTGCCAAGCGTTATCCCGGCGCCGGCGCCGAAGCGATGGAAGGCTTTGGCGTGGCTGAAGCCGCCCGCCAGTTCGGCGTTCCCGTGCTGGAACTGCGCGCCATCTCGAACGCTGTAGGTCCAAGGCAACGGGAACTTTGGAAAATCGGCGATGCTTTGCAAGCTTTAGAGCAAGCTTGCGCTAAACTACCGGAGGTGTTGCAATCATGAAAATCGCTTTTTCGCCTTGTCCTAACGATACTTTTGTGTTCCACGCGTGGGTTCACGGCTTAATCCCGGGCGCTCCGGAGCTGGATGTCTCCTATGCGGATATTGATATTACGAACGGTTGGGCGGCTTCCGGCACCGGACCTGAGGTGCTGAAAATTTCCTATGCCGCGCTCCCTTGGGTGCTGGACGAATACGCACTGCTCCCGTGCGGCGGAGCGCTGGGCCGAGGCTGCGGACCGCTTGTATTAACGGCGAAGGCATCCTCGGCTTCCGACCTGTCGGGCCGCCGCGTAGCGGTGCCAAGCGAACGTTCCACCGCTTACCTGCTGTTTCGGCTCTGGGCAGCAAAGCATGTGCCCGGCGGTGTCGGCGAGATCGTCGTCATGCCGTTTGACGAGATCATGCCGGCCGTTCAACGCGGCGAACTGGATGCAGGCTTGGTGATTCATGAGGCGCGTTTTACTTATCAAAATTATGGACTCCATCTGCTTCAAGACCTGGGCAACTGGTGGGAATCTGACACGGGCTTGCCAATCCCCCTCGGCGCCATCATCGCTCGCCGGTCGCTGGATCTAGCCTCGATAGCCCGCTGGACACGGGAATCCGTGGAATATGCTTGGGCGCATCCGGACGCTTCGGCGGACTATGTGATGAGCCATGCGCAGGAAATGTCGCCCGAGGTGCAGAAAGCGCATATCGGACTGTATGTGAACCAATATACTGCCGATTTAGGCGAGGACGGCTATGCGGCCATCCGCGGTTTGCTGGACCGCGCGGCGGCCGAAGGCTTGGTGCCCAAAATCGATCCAGCCAAGCTGAATCCCAGCTGGTGAGCCATATCAATCGATCTAACAAAGAAAAAAGGAGCCGAATCTCGGCCCCTTCTTTCTTTGGATAAGGGACTTACGCCCCTCCGCCGAACCGCTTGCGATACCCGCATTTCCGGCATAGCTCCTCTACGGCCTCGCGCCGAGAGAAGCCTTCGTATAGACGGTTCGCCCGTTCTCCTTCCACTATCTCTGAAAACGGCGTCTTGTACACATTCCCAAGATTAATGATCCCTTCCCCATCCAGACAGCAAGGAATGACCGTGCCGTCCACGAGAATTCCGGCTTGGTTGCGCAGCGCATGGCAGAAGCCTTTGCCATCGTCCTCCGGAGCGCGCAAGTCCGGCCAATCAAATTCGTAATCTTGGTTCAAGTAGATCCGCTCGGCTAATTTAACCCCGCTTCCCGGTGTGACTTTCTCCTCAATCCGGTAATCTAGGTTGAATTCCTCCTCAATGATGGCGAGCGTCTCCCGGTTACGCATCCGTTGCAGGTTCGTCTCATTATCCTGCGTCAAATTCCACAGCCGGAACGAAACGATCAAATCGGACGCAGCTACCGCCTCTCGCACGAAGGACAAAACGTTTCGCAAATACCCCTCCCGGTCAGTTGAACCTTCATGTCCATCAAAGCTGTGCAGCGAAAAATTCATCTGCCGCAGCGCCGGCTTGCCAAGCAGCTTATGCCGCACTTTGGGGAGCAGCGTGCCGTTCGTGGTGATGTTGACCTTAAACCCTTTTTCGTGACTGATGTCGAGCAACTGATCGATCTTGGGGTGCAGCAGCGGCTCGCCTTTGACATGGAAATAAATATAGTCCGTATGCGGCTTGATGTCGTCCAGAATTTTGCGAAAATCCTCCACCTTGATAAACTGCGCCTGGCGATGGGTAGGCGGACAGAAGCTGCAAGCCAAATTGCAGATGCTGGTCGTTTCGATATAGAACTTTTTAAATTTTTTCATGCTGACCTACTTCGTTTAAATTTTAGTTACTGTCTTATTCTATCAATGAAAGGCGGTTAGTAAAAGATCATATGATCTTTGTCCGCTTTATAGTAATCCAGTCGGTCTTGCAAAGTCCCAGTGTGGAATTCGAACATATGGCCGTCCGGGTCCAGAAAATAAATTGACTTTTGGTCGCGCGCATCTCTTTCACGCCCCGGCAGTACTTCGACGTTGAATTCCCGAAGTCGATTCTGAAAAGCCTCGAAATCCCGCTCGTCGATCGAAAAAGCGATATGCGTATATGTACGGTGCTGCTTGTCCCTCGGAAGGTCTTCCTGATTTAAGGCGATCCACAGCCCGTTCAAGTCGAAGTAAGCGAGTTTGCGCCCTTTCACCAGGGGGCTCGCGCCAAAGACCTGCTCATAAAACGCCATGGATCGATCCAAATCAGATACGGAGAAACAGAAATGATTAATGCCATTAATCTTCAAGCAAATCCTCCTATTCTCTCAAACAGAACGTGACAAGGCCTGGTGCCCTGCCACGACGATCAATCTTCATCTTGCTTCGTTTTCCTAGTTTAGGATGTAGCTTTGGCGGTGATTCGCACGTTTTCCACAATAATCGGCGTGCCTGCCCCTATCATATCCTGCCCCAGCGCCAACGTCAAAGACTCCGGCTCCAGTACAAACAATCGGCCTTCCTGCGGCATGCCGTTGATAAATAAATTGGTGTACGCCCCGTCACCAATCCCGGCAAAAACCACAGGCGTATTCCCTGCGTCGTCCGTAAATTGATTGGCAGGGATGTGAACGGTCCCGGTCATATCAGCAGGGGCCGCATAAAAGTAACGGAATACGGCTGGGGTTACGAGAATTTCGACTGCAGGCGGTCCCGGCGGTCCTGGCGGTCCTGGCGGTCCCATTGGCCCGACTGCTCCTGACTCACCTTGGGGTCCCGGCGGTCCCATCGGCCCTCCGCTCCCTGGCATGCCCTGCGGCCCCGCCGGCCCGGGAACTCCCCTTATATCGGCCGGGTCTCCCGCTTCTCTCTCACGTATCCACCGCTCATACTGCCACAGTGCACGACGGTAGTCCCGCATCAGACTCACTGCTTGCAGATAACGATCCCGCAGTGAAGACACGGTCCGCTTCCGGCGTCGACGACGCGAGCTTGCCGGGCAGTGCTTCACCTTATGGGCTTGTTGTCGCCGTTTGTTTATGCGCATCGCCTTTTTACGCTCAGCTCTTACCGCTCCCATGCACCGCTTCCCCCTGGCCAGATGGTTCTTCAAGCCTTACTTTCCTATCCTATGAATAACCCGCCTTGGATGCTTGGGCAAATGGCTTCACATCGTTCCAAAAATCCATATTCAACGGAGGCTGTCTGCCCTATCACTTAACGAAGTTGCATCATTATATATGATATATCGGACACCTTCGATACCATCAAAGATGAGGAGGTAATGTTAGATGCCTGTAATAAAACCCGTATTTACGGCAGTAGCATCCGCTCCAGTCGCCTCTGGGGGTGAAGTTACTACTGTAATTACACCAACGGTCTCCCGTTACTTCGCCACGTTAACAGCCGACATGATCGGTGCTACTGAAACGACCATTCCTGCCGACAGCTTCGTTGACGATGCCGACGCACCGATTACGGATCTGCCTGAGCTCACCACCACTGATTATCTCAACGTTTACATTAACGGCGTACTTCAACAAGCTTCGTTATCCACGCTGACCACGGCCAGCCTCGTGCTCGACACCGTGGACTTGACCCCGGGGATTCCCGTTATGATTGAAGTGGGCAGCTTCAGCAACGTCGTTTCCACGATCACGACCCCGCCAACGATATCGGCGCCTACGATTACGATTATCACGTAATCCATATTGACGAGCCGTCGCCTCATGGCATAAAATATTGCCAATGATAACGCAATAAGGCGATGGAGTTCGCCTGAACCGCTCATTTGGAGCTGATGACTCCTACCAGATTCTCTGGTAGGAGTCTGTCTATTTTTCAGGAGGTCGAGCATATTGAATATCCTTGCATTGATTGTTGGGGGCTTCCTCGGTACCCTGCTCCGCTACGGTCTGTCCCTCTGGATTCCAAACATCGGAGCTTTCCCCCTATCGATCCTGCTCATCAACTGGGCCGGTTGCCTATTTCTCGGGTGGTTGTTTACCGTCGCAGCTTTGCGAAAAACCCATCCCAGTCTACGCATCGGGGCTGGAACAGGATTTGCCGGTGCATTTACGACGTTCTCTACCTTCACGGTCCAGACCGTTGATGCGGTACATACCGGACAGCTGGTTGCAGCACTAGCCTATCTGTTCATCAGCTTACTCGGCGGTCTTCTCATGGCTTGGATTGGAGTCCGCTTAGGTCAAAAACAACAAGCTCCTAAGGAAGGTGATCCCGCATGATCGGTATCGTAGGACTTGGCGGCATTCTCGGCACGTTGCTTCGTTACTACTTAGGCCAATGGATCTCTACCCAAACCGCCTCTCGCGGTTCGCAATTCCCTTGGGGAACTTGGGTGATCAATCTCAGCGGCAGCCTCCTGCTTGGCATCCTAGCCGGACTCCACACACGGCAGGCCATCTCTGACTGGAGTTGGTTGATGATAGGCACGGGATTTTGTGGGGCCTACACAACATTCTCCACTTTTGGATATGAAACAATCACCCTAATCAACAAGGGGCAAAAACAAAAGGCTATCGTGTATGTGCTCACCTCGGCTTTACTCGGCGTGACTTTCGCATGGTTCGGCAGCTGGCTTGCCTCATACTAGCGATACCGCTCATTCCAAAGGCATCCGCCCGTATAACGATCAAGCGTCTCGGCTCCAGCATATAATGCAGCAAATCCGCAAACATGCGAGAAAAGGTGATTCCAATTGGCCAGTTTTCGTAGAGCTTATTTGCTGAAACAACGCATTGCCGGGAAGATGCTCAGGTTGAACGGAGTTCATGGTGTAGGTGTCGGTTTGCGGGACCCCAAACACCCAAAACGAGGCGCAGCCATTATTGTATATGCCGATACTCTGTCCAAAGCCGCTGCTGCCAAAAAAAACAAGTCACCCCGCACCACAGCATTACCTCGTTATCTCAAACCTCGGGCTGGCGTGCCGTTTCGAATCGTTCGTTCCCCCAGGTTCTGTAAACGTTCCGGTAACGGTCCGAGCACCAGGTTCACTCGCCGAATTCGCCCGGTCGTGGCCGGCTACAGCGTGGGCACTTCGGATTCCTCCGGCACAGCTGGTTTGATCGTCAGCGATGCCTCCGGATGTGAACGTCTGATCCTTAGTAACAACCACGTTCTCGTTAATAATAATACCCGGCGTTTCTCTGCCACGGTGCAGCCGGGAGGCGCCGATGGAGGTACCGTTCCCAAGGACCGCATCGGTCAGCTGGACCGTTTCGTTAAGCTGAGCCGCAAACGGGCGAATTATTTGGACGCGGCCACCGCCAAACCTTTGCGACGCTCTTTGCTGAGACCAGCCTATGCCGTCTTTGGCATCGTCCCCGGGCATGTACGATCCTATAAAGTTGGCGATCGTCTCAAGAAGGTAGGACGGACGACCGGTGTGGTGACCGGTACGGTGGAATCGATCCATACCGATGTTCAGGTCGACTACGGGGATTACGGCAATTTGGGGACGATTACCTTCAAGAACCAAAGCGTGATCCGCGGCAAGCGCCCCGTCTCCCTGGAAGGCGATTCCGGCTCCGTGTGGCTGACGAGCAAAGGCAATCTTGCCGCTGCAGTTAACTTTGCGGGATCGGAAAACGGAATGTTGTCTATCTCCTATCCCATTGAATGGTTTATGCAGGTGTTTGGCACGAGGGCAGCGAAGCCTGCGTCGGGGCGACTGCTGCGAGCCCAACGGGGGAAGAGCAATAGGTTTATATGCATTCGGCCATTACCGGCGAAACTGGTCAAATCCCTTCGACCGATTACGGCATCTCCTCGACCACTCCGTCGGCATGCTACAGCAAAAAAAGCTCCCTAAGGGTATCCTTAGGGAGCTTACGATGTTATTCCATAAAATCTTTCAGCCGCTTGCTGCGGCTTGGATGCCGAAGTTTGCGCAGCGCTTTGGCTTCAATCTGACGAATCCGTTCGCGCGTTACCCCAAACTCCTTGCCAACCTCTTCCAACGTCCGCGTCCGGCCGTCATCCATCCCGAAACGCAGGCGAAGGACATTTTCCTCACGCTCTGTCAGTGTATCCAATACTTCTTCCAACTGCTCCTTTAACAACTCATAAGCTGCAGCTTCTGCCGGAGCCGGAGCATCGTGATCTTCGATGAAGTCGCCGAGATTCGAATCGTTCTCTTCACCAATTGGCGTTTCCAACGAGACCGGCTCCTGAGCAATCTTCATGATCTCCCGCACCTTATCCGGCGTTAGATCCATCTCCTTCGCGATCTCCTCCGGAGTCGGCTCGCGTCCGATCTCCTGGAGCAACTGCCGGGAGACACGGATCAATTTATTAATGGTTTCCACCATATGAACCGGAATTCGGATCGTCCGGGCTTGGTCTGCAATCGCACGGGTAATCGCTTGACGAATCCACCAGGTGGCGTAAGTACTGAACTTGAATCCTTTCGAATAATCGAACTTCTCCACCGCTTTGATCAAGCCCATGTTGCCCTCTTGAATCAGGTCCAGGAATACCATCCCGCGCCCAACATAACGACGGGCAATGCTGACCACCAATCTGAGATTCGCTTCAGCCAATCTGCGCTTCGCTTCCTCATCCCCGTTCTCGATGCGCTGCGCAAGCTCAATTTCCTCCTCTGCGGACAACAGAGGCACGCGCCCGATTTCCTTCAGATACATTCTGACCGGGTCATCGATTTTAATTCCTGGCGGTAACGTCAGATCGTCGGTGTAATCCAATTCATTATTCTTCAAGTCCTCTGTCATCTTCCAGACCCCCACCCTAAAAATTAAATGCGAAAACCACTTCTATATCTCTAAAGCCACAAATCCATTTGACAAATGATTGATTTTATGCTATTATTGAGGAGATTATTGCGTGAGTGTTTTGTGATTGGCTATCCGTCATTTTACCACAGTTCATTATTTTATACAACATTTATTTTATTTTTAATTTTGTTCGCAGAGTGAGACGCTGATCCTTCCGGATCAGCGTTTTTTGGTTTGCCTATGACTCTAAATCGATCAATCAAGACAGATCTTCCCAAGCCCGTAACAATGCCCCTTGGAAAATTTCCAACGGTTGTGCCCCTGAGACTGCATACTTCCCGCGCAGCACAAAGAACGGTACGCCGCGAATCCCAAGTCTTCTTGCTTCATTCTCATCCTCGCGAACAGCATCGGCATACGTATTTTGCTCCAACACTTCCCTAACGGCGGCACCATCCAAGCCCACCTCTTCCGCCAAACGAACCAATGTGTCCCGGTCCCCGATATGCAGCGAATCCGTAAAATAAGCCCGGAACAACCGCTCCGTCATCTCCTTCGCCTTGCCCTGTTCCCCAGCATAATGCGCTAAGCGATGAGCATCAAACGTATTCGTAGGAATGATCGTATCAAAGTTATACGTCAAGCCTTCCGTTTGAGCCTGCTGTGCAACATTGCGGTTAGATTCCTTCGCCTGCTCCAGGCTGAGGCCGTATTTGACCGCTAACAGTTCATGAATGCTCGACTCTGTATCCTTAGGTGCCCCTGGATCCAGTTCAAAGCTGCGGTATACGAGTTCGATCTCATCTCGATGACTAAAAGATTCTAATGCCCTTTCGAGGCGACGCTTGCCAATATAACAAAACGGACAGCCAAAGTCCGACCACACTTCAATTTTCACATCAATCTCCTCCTTTTTTAGCGCAAGCTCCTTGCCGGATTAGCCCTCATTCGCTGCCAGCTCTCCGATAAGGATGAATTGTTCAATCACCATCATATGGGATTTCCTTGCGTTTATGCTGCACCTTCCCGCAAGATGTGACTTGCTTGTCTAAGGCAGCTATAATAAACAAGTAAGGATATTTTTCCATAAGAGGTGATTCTATGAAAGTGACTTATTTGGGACATTCCTGCATCCTGGTAGACACAGGAAAGCATCGGTTGATCATTGATCCATTCCTCACCGGAAATCCTTCGGCAGCTGTCGCAGCCGATGACATTCAAGTCGATTATGTGCTGCTGACTCATGGTCATTCCGATCATATCGCAGATGCGGAAAGCATCGCCCGGCGAAACAATGCGCCGATTCTCGCCATTGTCGAGCTGGCAGATTATTTTGCTGGCACTGGACTGCAAACGGTTGGCATGAACCTTGGCGGCTCCCGTACGTTCCCGTTTGGTAAATTAAAATGGGTGCCTGCGCTGCACAGCTCGTCCGTTAATCATAACGGCGTAAATGTATATCTTGGCGTGGCCGCTGGAATCCTGCTCGATCTTGACGGAACAATCCTTTATCATGCCGGAGATACCGCCTTATTCAGCGATATGAAATTGGTTAGCTCTCGCGGCCCGGTCGATCTCGCATTCCTGCCGATTGGCGATCATTTTACTATGGGACCGGAGGATGCTCTAACCGCAGCTGAATGGATTGGCGCCAAGCACGTTGTCCCTGTGCACTACAATACGTTTGATGCCATTGCCCAGGACGGGGAACAATTTGTCGCAGATCTCGCACGGATCGGCATTACAGGTCATGCCTTGAAGCCGGGCGATTCTTTGGACAACTTCTAAATTTAAACGGATGAACAGCAAAATGGTTGCACTTTGCAGCAATTTTGCTGTTTTTTAATCCGCCAACTCCTTCCCCCGCGTCTCGGTCCCCAACCAAAACACGGCCAGTGCCCCAATTAGAATCGTCACGAAGAACATCCAGAAGATTCCTCCGATGGCGACGTGCCGGGCAACCAGCATGCCAACCAAATACGGAGCGATGACCCCGCCGACCCGTCCAAAGGAAGCGGCCAAGCCAACTCCGGTAGAACGCACCCGCGTCGGGTATAGTTCCGGGGTATACGCATACATGCCGCCCCATGCCCCCAGATTAAAGAAGGACAAGCAGATCCCGGCAGCAATCAGCATACCTTCGCTGGATGCAATGCCAAACCAGGCGGCGCTGGCTGCAGTGAGCAGCAAATACAACACCAGCACAAACTTACGCCCAAACTTCTCGATGAAATAGGCGGCCGTAAAATAGCCTGGTAATTGCGCCAACGTCATGATCAGCACGTATTCAAAGCTTTTGACCAAGCTGAAGCCTTTCAGGACCATCACCGAAGGCAGCCACAGAAACATGCCATAATACGAAAAGACAACGGTAAACCACAAAATCCATAGCATCACCGTCGAACGGCGGTGCGGAGAAGCCCAAACGGACTTAAACCGCTCCCCGAAAGAAAGACCCCGCTCTTGTAGATGACCCGTCTGCTGTTTAAATCGGGCCGGCTCCTGGATGGATTGGCGCAAGTACAGCGCGTATAACGCAGGGATCGCACCGATGAGAAAAGCGGCCTGCCATCCATAATCCGGTATGATGAAATACGAGATCAACGCCGAAGCAATCCAACCGGCAGCCCAGAAGCTCTCCAGCAGCACGACAGATTTTCCACGTTCCTGAACCGACACCGATTCAGATACCAATGTGGAAGCGACCGGAAGCTCACCGCCAAGCCCAAAGCCGGCAATAAAGCGAAGCAAGCAAAGGATCGCAAAACTTGTAGCGGCAGCCGACAAACCGCTGGCGATCGAGAAAATCAACAGTGTCCATAGAAGTACGGATTTGCGGCCAAACTTGTCCGCCATATAACCGGCAATCGCTGCGCCAAACGCCATCCCTACGGAGTTGATCGCGGTAAAGAAGCCGGTCTGCTGCGGCGTTAAGCTCCATTCTACCGCAAGTGCCGCAGCGATAAACGAAATCATCCCGACGTCCATCGCATCAAACATCCAGCTGAGCCCGGCGCTGAATAGCAGCTTCCGCCGTGCTGACGCGGGTCTTCCTTGGAAAGCCTGTTCCTGAGCATTCAAACGACTCGCCCCCTAACCAATCTTGTTCTAACTGTAGCTTATCCCGGAAAGCGGTCGATCCATGCTAAGATCTCATGCCTTCTTTCTTCTTGGACAGGATCCGGTTGCGAATCACGAATATGACGCCCAGCACAAGCAAGAATAAGACGTAGGAGAAGATCAAGTCCTGAAGATTTACCCCCGGAAACACGATCGATGCGCTTAAGATCCCAAACAGCCAGATACTTGACAGGTTCCCAACCAGGTTAGACCAGACATAAGAATGGAGCTTTAGATTCGAAATCGCCGACATAAACGAAATGAGATTGTTGGGCATAATCGGAATGGTGCGGAGAAAGATTACTGCCCATACCCCATAGCGGTCTAACCCTTTTTGCCATTTTTCGTATTTTTGCAGCTTAACTAACCACCGACGGTGAAACCAATCCGCAAAAAAGTATCTGCACATCAGATAAACGACCATCCCCGCCGCCGTACCGGCAATCCAGCTGGCGAATAAACCGTTCGTGATCCCCAGCAGGGAGAGATGCAGCATCACGATCGTGGCAAATGGAAAAAATCCAAAAAGCCCCTGTACAACTGCGAGCGGGATCGTAAGAAGCAGGATCGAGTATCCGCCCAACTGCGTCGTCTCCAAGAACCAGTCCGTGATTTCTTTAACCCATTCGTTCAAATGATTTGATCCCCATTCCCCAAAGCTTTTTTTAAGCCTCAACAACCCGTTTTCCCAAAATAACGAGATCCCGTTCTACGCCATCCAAATTGGCTACCCGGGGCAAATGCGCCCAACGTTCGAAGCCGAACTTACTAAGCAGCTTTAGGCTCGGCTCGTTATGACCAAACACGAATCCAAGCAGTGTATGTACCCCAATCTCAGGACAAACTGCAAAAGCTCGGTTTAACAAGATTCCTCCGATTCCGCGAGAACGGTAGGCTTCTGTAATATAAATACTGATTTCGGCTGTTCCGTTATAGGCCGGTCGCCCGTAAAAGGACTGAAAGCTGAGCCAGGCGATGACTTTTCCCTCGGATTTCATGACCAATAGCGGCCGGAAATCAGGCGAATGCTCATCAAACCATTTCCGTCTGGCTTCAACGGTCACCGGCTCCAAATCGGCGGTAACCATGCGTCCAGCGATCGTCTCATTGTAAATCGCCACGATCGCCGGCAAGTCCTCCGGCGTGGCGTCTTCAATTG
>Ga0164243_10007528_pt1 | contig 16246 bp, 11 predicted proteins | sample OricompcompostOP_FD_108781 | JGI IMG/M metagenome (GOLD analysis project Ga0164243, IMG submission 108781) | Organic Plus compost microbial communities from Emeryville, California, USA - Original compost - Organic plus compost (OP) | ecosystem: Engineered > Solid waste > Mixed feedstock >...
CTGCACGGCGAGGTGGATCGCGACCAGTGAGGAGGAGCAGGCGGTGTCCACGGTGACCGCCGGGCCCTCGAACCCGTACACGTAGGACAGCCGGCCCGAGGCCACGCTGCCGGAGGTGCCCGTCAGCACGTGGCCGCCCGCGCTGTCGTCGGCCTCGAACGCCCGTGGCCCGTAGTCGAGTTGCATCGCGCCGACGAACACTCCGGTCCTGCTGCCCTTCAGCGTTGACGGGTCGAGGCCCGCCCGCTCGAACAGCTCCCAGGAGGTCTCCAGCAGCAGCCGCTGGAGCGGGTCCATCGCCGCCGCCTCGCGCGGGGCGATGCCGAAGAACTCCGCGTCGAACAGCGCCGCGTCCTCGACGAAGCCGCCCGCACGCTGGACGAAGGTGCCGGCGCCGGTGGTCTCGGCGGCGTACCGGCCGGCGGTGTCCCAGCCGCGGTCGGCGGGGAGTTCGCCGACCGCGTCCGTCTCGTCGAGCAGCAGCCGCCACAGGTCCTCGGGGGAGCGGACGCCGCCCGGGAAGCGGCAGCCGAGCGCCACCACGGCGATCGGCTCGTCGTCGGCGGCGCCGGACGGGCCGGCCTCCGCGGCCCGCCCGTCCGGCAGAGTCTGTGCCGAGTGCTCAGGCTCTCCGAACTCCCGGAAGCCGTCCGCCAGATGCTCCGCGAGCGCGGTCGGCGTGGGGTGGTCGAAGGTCGCGGTGGGCGACAGCGGCAGCCCGGTGGCCGCCGCGAGCCGGTTGCGCAGCGCCACCGCGGTCGCCGAGTCGAACCCGGCCTCCTTGAACGGGACTTCGGCCGCGACGCCGGGGACGCCGAGCACCGCGCCCGCGTGCGTGCACACCAGCTCGCGCAGCAGCGTCACCCGGTTCGCGGCGGGCAGTACGGCCAGACGGTCGCGCAGCGGCGCGGCGTCCTCTCCGGCGGCCGCTTCTGGTTCGAAGACCTCGCGCGGCAGCGGTGCGGACTCCTGCGGGCGGCCCGCGAGCACGGCGTCCCAGTCCACTTCGACGCCCGCGACGTGCAGTTGGGCGAGCGAGGTCAAGAAGCGCTCGGCGCCGCCCGCGCCGCGGCACAGCGTCTCGGACACCGTCACGTCGGCGCCCTCGTCCTCCGCCGTCTCCTGCACCCCGGAGGCCAGCAGCGGATGCGGCCCGACCTCCAGCACCGCACGGAACCCGTCGCGCAGCGCCGACCGCACGGCCGGCTCGAAGTCGATGCGGCCGCGCAGGCTGCGGCACCAGAAGTCCGCGTCGAGCGCCCGTCCGCCGAGCGGACCGCCCACGTACGAGGAGTACAGGGGCAGTTGAGGCCGCCCGTGGCGCACCGCCGCCACGTCCCGGCGCAGCTGCGGCAGCACCTCGTCGATCTGCGGAGAGTGCGAGGCCAGCCCCATGGCGACCTTGCGGGCGCGTACGCCCTGCGACTCCAGCTCGGCGAGGAGTTCCCCCACGGGGCCGCTCTCGCCGGAAACCACCACGGACTCCGGGCCGTTGAGCGCCGCCACCACCAACCGGCCCTGCCAGCGCGGCAGCAGCTCCTCGACCCGGCCGAGCGGCAGCCGCACGGACAGCATGTCGCCGCGCCCGGCGAGCCGCGCCTGCGCCGCCCCCCACGCCGTACTGACCCGCGCCGTGTCGGCCACCGACAGTGCGCCGGAGAAGCAGGCGGCGGCGATCTCCCCGATGCTGTGGCCCACCGCGGCCGACGCCCGTACCCCGCACGCCCGCCACAGCTCCGCCAGCGACACCGTCACCGCCACCAGTGCGGGCTGGACCACGTCGGCGCCCACCAGCGGCGGCGCGCCGGGGGCGCCGCGCAGCACCGCCGGCAGCGACCAGTCCACGTGCTCCGCCAGCGCCCGGTCGAACCGATGCACCCAGTCGGCGAACAGCGGTGACTCGTCCAGGAGTTGGGCGGCCATGCCGTCCCACTGCGAGCCGTGCCCGGGGAACACGAACAGCACGCCGCCGCCGTCGCCTCCGTCCCCGCAGCCCTCGACGCTGCGCGGCGCCGGCTCGCCGTCCGCCAACCGGCCCGCGAGCGCCGCGAGTTCGGGCGCCGAGCCGCCGAGCAGTACGGCTCGGTGGGTGCCGGCGCGGGCGTCGTCCGGGGCCGGCACGGGCGCGGACGTGAGGGCGCGCGCCACCTGAACCGGCGTCCAGGAGGGGTGCTCCAGGACCGCTTCGCGCAGCCGCCGGGCGCCCGCGCGCAACTGCGCGGTGCTGCCCGCGGACAGCGGCCAGGGCAGCGGGGCGGCCGCCGAGAACAGCTCCGGGGCCGGCTGGTTCGGGCTGAGTTCAGGCACGCTGGTTCTCCCTACTTCCTTCGGCCGTCGGCCGTTGCCGTGCGGTGCTCGTGGCCGGCCCGGCGTCCGTCTGCGCCCGCGCCGGAGACGGGCGCCGGCTCCAGGGCGGAGTGCAGCGCTCCGGGGTCGGCCCGCAGCGGGGCGCCGTCGAGCCGCGCGGTGACCCGTCCGCGGGTCAACACCGTGACCGTGTCGGCGCATCGGGCGGCCAGCGCCGGGCTCGGCGACACCAGCAGTACGGCCATGCCCTCCTGCGCCAGAGTGCCGATCAGTTCGCGTATCCGGCGCACCATCGCCGGCGCCAGGCCCTCGGTCGGCTCGTCCAGCAGCAGCACCCGGGGTGAGCCGAGCAGGGCGCGGGCGAGGGCGAGCATCTGCTGCTCGCCGCCGGACAGTTCGCCGCCCCGGTGGCCGCGGCGCTCGGCGAGCCGGGGCAGCAGCTCGCACACCCTCTCCGGCGTCCAGCGCTGCTCCCCGCGGGCCGCCTCGTCGCCGACTCCCGTGCGCCGGCGCGGAGTCCGGTACGACAGCCGCAGGTGCTCTTGCACCGTGAGCCCGGCGAACACCCGCCGCCCCTGCGGCACCAGCCCGACGCCCGCACGCGCCACCCGGTGCGCCGCCCGGCCGGCCAGCTCGCGTCCGTCCACGCGTACCGAGCCCGCGGTGGGCCGCAGCAGGCCGGCCACGGTGTGCACGAGGGTGGTCTTGCCGGCGCCGTTGTGCCCGACGACCGCGTGCACGCTGCCGGCGGGCACGGACAGGTCCAGTCCGTGCAGTACGGTTCCGCCGCCGTATCCGGCCGTCAGCGCGGTGAGTTCGAGCATCGGCCGGTCACTCCCTCGCACCGGTGCCGGGCGCGGAGCCGCCGGCCGCGGGCGCACCGGCCGCCGCGGGCCCGGCGTCCAGGTACACCTCGCGCACCTGCGGGTGGTCCAGCGCCTCCCGTACGCCGCCGTGTACGAGCACTCTGCCCGCGGCCAACACGGTGACGGTGTCCGCGAGTTCGGCCATCACCTCGATGTGGTGCTCGACCAGCAGCAGCGCGACCTGTGCCGGGACGCCCCGGAGCAGGTCGACCAGGCGGCCGAGGTCGCGGTCGGTCAGTCCGGCCGTCGGCTCGTCGAGCAGCAGCAGCCGCGGCCGTCCGGCGAGTGCGGCGGCCAGGTCGAGCATGCGGCGCTGCCCGTACGACAGCGCACCGGCCGGCTCGTCCGCGACGCCGGCGAGGCCGACGGCGTCCAGGTGGTGCAGCGCTAGGTCGCGCAGGTGCCGGTGACGGCGCGGCCGCAGCAGGCCGCCGCGGGCAGAGCGGTGGTGCCGCCAGCCGGCCAGTACGACGTTGTCGGCCGCACTCAACTCGGCGATCACGGACGGCTGTTGGAAGCTGCGGGCGACGCCCAGGCGGCTGCGCCGGGCCGCCGGGGCACGGGTGAGATCGGTGTCCGCCGGTACGGCGAGGCCGCCGGAAGCACCGGCGCCGCCGGCGGCCGGAGCGGACTCCGCGCCGCTTTCCCGGCTCGCGCTGCTTTCCCGGCTCGCGCCGCTGGGCCGGCCCGCGGCGCTCCGCGGCTCCGGGCCGGCCAGCAGGATGCGGCCGGCGTCCGGGCGCTCGGTGCCGGCGACGAGGTTCAACAGCGTGGTCTTTCCGGCTCCGTTGGGCCCGATCACGGCGTGCCGGGCGCCGGCGGGCAGCCGCAGGCTCACGTCGTCGACGGCGGTCAGGCTGCCGTACCGGCGGGTGACGTGAGCGAGCGTCAGCATGCGCGCACCACCCGCCGTCCCCCGGAGCGGATCGGCAGCGGCGCTCCACGGCGCGGCCGGCGGCACGTACGTGTCATACGGCGCCCTCGCCTGCCCGAAGCCGGCGGCCGGTGAACTGCGGCCGCAGCCCGGCGAGTCCGTGCGGCAGCAGATAGACGGCGGCGACGAACAGCACGCCCAGCAGCAACGGGCCGTGCCCCGGCCAGGATTCGGCGACCCGGTCGCGTACGAAGACGATGAGCCCGGCCCCGAACAGCGCGCCCAGCACCGAGCGGGTGCCGCCGATGACCGCGGCCAGCAGCGCGAACGCGGCGATCTCGAAGCCGACGTCGGAGGGCGAGACGTACGCCTGCACGGCGCTCAGCAGCGAGCCGCCGACGCCGGCCAGCGCCCCGGCACCGACGTAGGCGAGCACGAGGTAGCGGGTGACCGGATGCCCGCACGCGCGCATCCGCGCCTCGGCCTGGCGCGTGCCGGTCAGCAGCTTCCCGGCGGGCGAGCGCAGCAGGAACAGCGTGACCGCGACGGCGCAAGCGGCCACCGCCAGGCTGTAGTTGTAGGCCGGGCTCTCGTCGATCAGCGGTGCGCCGCCCCACAGCGCCCGGGTCGGCGGGAACCCGGTGCGCCCCTCGGTGCCGCCGGTCACGGACTTCAGCCGGCCCGCCGCCACCACCGTCAACTCCCCGATGGCGAGCGTGATCATCAACACGGTCGTGCCCCGGGCCCGTACCACCGCGGGAGCGGTGACCAGCGCGAACAGTGCGGCGGCCAGCGCGGAGACGCACACCTGCACCGGGCCCGCCGTCCAGCCGGCCTCGGCCAGCAGCACCGTGGTGTAGGCGCCGACGGCGAACGGCGCGGCCTGCCCCAGCGTGGGCAGGCCCGCGTAGCCGGTGAGCACGGTGACGCTGACCGCGAGCAGCCCCAGCGCCAGCGCATAGCCGGCCAGCGACAGGTCGTACGGACCCAGCAGCACCGGCAGCGGAACGAGCGCCGCCAGCACCGCGAGCGGAGCCGCCGCCCGCCGCACCGGCGCCGGAACCCGGCGCGCGGCGAACGCCCAAAGCGCCGGTGTGCGCGGCCGGTTGGGCCGGCGCGGGCGGTCGGAGCGATCCGGACGCTCCGGGGCCTCCGCAGTCTCCCGGGGCTCCGGGCCGTCCGGCGTACGCGGCCGCAGTGCGGTGCGCGGGAGGGCGCCGAGCCGGCGCAGCAGCCGCGCGACCGGTCCGGCCCCGGCCGCGGTGCCACCGGCGTCCCGGCCCTGGCCCGCGGGCTCCGGCACGGCGCCGCGGTACGCCCGCACCGTCAACACCAGCGCCATGGCGGCGAACAGCAGGTACGGCGCCCACTCCTCCGCGAGCGAAACCCCCAGCGTCTCCACCTCGCCCACGCCCATCGCCGCGAACAAGGTGGCCCACAGCGACCGCAGCCCGCCCAGCACCACGACCACCAGAGAGAGCATCAGCACGGTGTCGGCGGTGTCCGGGCCGGGCCCGATGATCGGTGCACCGAGCACCCCGGCGGCCCCGGCCAACGCCCCGGCGGCGGCGAGCACTCCGGTGTGCACGGCGCGCGGGCTGCGCCCCGTGGCCGCCAGCATCTGCGGGTCGTCGGCCGCGGCACGCACCGCCGCACCCACGCGCGTACGCGTCAGCACCCAGGTGCCCAGCGCCGCCAGCACCACCGCGACCGCGATGAACCCGAGCCGGTAGCCGGGGTAGCGGTGCCCGAGCAGAAGCACCGGCTCGTCCAGCACGCGCGGAATCCGTACCGGCTGCTCGCCCGAGCCGAAGCACTCGACGAGCAGGTCGCCGCCGGCCAGCGCCAGCCCGAAGGTCAGCAGCGCCTGCGCGAGATGGCCGCGCCGCACCAGGGGAGCGGTGGCGACCGCCAGCAGCAGCCCGGCGGCCCACGCCAGCGCCGTCCCGGCGGCCAACCCGAGCAGCATGCCGGACCAGGTGCCGTCGCCCAACTCGGCGCCCGTGTAGGCCCCGACGGCGTACAGCGTGCCGTGGCACAGGTTCAGCACGCCCGCGGTGCCGAAGGCCAGGCTCAGCCCGGCGGCGACCACGAACAGCAGCAGCCCGTAGGCCACGCCGTCCAGCGCCGGGACGAACTGCGCGTCCAGTGCGTCCACTTCAGCCGCCGAGCGTCGCCAAGTCCTTGACCTGAATGTTGGCCAGCTGCTTGCCGTCGGGGCGCACCTGCCTCAAGTACCAGCGCTGCACGGGCGTGTGCGTCTTCTCGCTGTACTCCCACGTGCCGCGCGGGCTGTCGATCTTGCCGAGCCCGGCGATGGCCTTGTTGATCGTGCGGGAGTTGACCTCGCCCTTCCGGGCCGCGTCCCCGATCGCCTTGTCCAGCGTCGCGGCGGCGTCGTACGAGGCCATCGCGAACGTGGTGGGCGGCGCATCGTGCTTGGCGGTCCAGTCGGAGACGAACTTCCGGTTGGCGTCGTTGTCGAGGTCGGTGGAGTAGTTCAGCGCGGAGTAGATGTCCTTCGCCGCCTTGCCCTGCGCGGGCAGCGTGGTGCCCTCGGTGAGGAACCCGGCCGAGTACAGCGGGATGTCGGAGGCGTCGGACTTGGCGTACTGCTTCACGAAGTCGATGGCGTCCTTGCCGGCGTAGAAGCAATAGACGGCCTTGGCATGGGACTTGGCGATCTTCGCGAGGTACGGCGTGTAGTCGGTGGTCTTCGGGAACGGCGTCCAGGTCGTCTTGCCGCCCGGGTTGGCGAGCTTGCCGCCGGCCTTCTTGAACGTCGCGGTGAAGCCGCGCATCTCGTCGTGGCCGCCCTGGTAGTCCGGGCCGATCGCGTAGACCGGGCCGTGCACCGTCTCCTTCATGTACGTCGCCATGGCGGCGCCCGGCTCGTCCGACATGAAACTCGTGTGCCAGACGTACTTCGGGTTCTTGATCGGAGGACGGGCGATCGAGCCCACCATCGGAATCCTGCTCCGCTCGGTGACGGGCAGCACGGCCGCGACGGTGCCGCCGCCGGTGAGACCGGTCAGCGCGTCCACCCGGTCCTTCTTGACCAGCTTCTTCGCCGCGGGCAGTCCGGTCTGCGGACCGTCGCCCTCGTCCGCGACCTTCAAGTCGATCTTGCGGCCGCCCAACTTGCCGCCGTGCGTGTCCAGATACAGCTTGAAGCCGTCCCGCTGGTCGGTGCCCTCCGACTTGTAGACACCGGACAGCGAGGTCAGCAGGCCGATGGTCACGGTGCCGCCGCCGGAACCGCTCTCGCCGCTGCACCCCGCGGTGGCGGCCACCGCGAGTGTGAGGGCCGCGACGCAGCCCGTACGGATCCGCAGGGTGCGCGTCATGCGTGCGTTGTTGGACATCAGGACTTCCATGGGGGGTCGGTCAGGCGTGGGGGTGGAGCGGCCGAGCGGTTCAGTGGGCCGCCTGCGGATCGTGGTCCCGGGTCTCGGGCGACAGCGCGTCGCCGACCTGGTTGATCAGTTCCGACATCATGAAGCTGACCTCGCCGATGTCGGCCTCTCTGGTGGTGCACACCAGCAGCGAGGCGCCGCCGGAGACCGCCATCGAGAACATGTAGCCGCCTTCCATCGCGGTCAGGCTGTGCTCCACCGGGTCCGTCTCGGTCAGTTGGGCGGCGCCGGAGAGCAGGCTGACGATGCCGGACGCGATCGCGGCCAGCCGGTCGGCCTGGTCGCGGGCGACCCCGGTGTAGGCGAGCGCCAGCCCGTCCACAGAAACGGCGACGGCGTGGGTGACTTCCGGAAGGCGCCGTGCGAAGTCGCTCAGCAGCCAGTTCAGATCAATAGGTCGGTTCATCACGTGTTCCGTTGGGTTTCGTCGGAATTCCCGTTCTCCGAACCGCGGGGGTTCGAGGGGGCGGAGCGCTCTCGGCGGCCGCTCGTGCTCCTGTTGATGCCTTGCGAGTAGGCGGTCAGGACGTCGGAGATCTGCTGGGAGTCCCGTCGGCGGGGTTTCGAACGGCGGCGCTGCGCCGCCGCGTTGGCCGCCGTCGCCGAACCGGGGCCGTCGCCGGCCTGCGCGGAGCCCGGCTGCTGCCCGGCTCCCTGCTTGCGCGGCCGTATCGGCAGCCCTGCGGCACTGACTCCGGCGGCCTGCTCGGGCCCCGGCTCCCACCGCGCGCCGGGCTGCCCGGCCGGCGCTCCGGCGGCACGCTCCTGCGTACGGTCCAGCCGCATCGTGTCGTCGTGCGCGCGAGCCGCCTCGGCGCTCTCGCCGGAGGTGCCGCTGTAGCCGTGGTGGCTCGGCGCCGCGGCGCCCGCCGGAGCGCCGGCCGGCTGCGCACCGGGACTCTGCCGCTCGTCCTGCCGCTCGTCTTCGCGAACGGGCCCCGCAGGACCGGCAGTTGCGGCAGCCGGGCCGGGAGCCGGACCCGCGGCCGCCCCGGCCGACAGCCCCGCCGACGTATCGGCCGCCGGGCCGGCCGACAGTCCGGCCGCCGGACCGACCGGCGGCATCCCCCTGCGGTCCGTACGCCCGGGCAGCGCGCTCTGCGGCTCCAGCGGCGCCTCGTCCTGCGGAGCCGAACCCAGCACACTCGCCGGCAGCATGACCTCGGCGATGGTGCCCGGGCCCTCCGAACCGCGCAGCTCGACCACGATGCCGTGCCGCTCGGCCAGCCGCGCCACCACGTGCAGACCCATGGACCGCACGCCGCCGACTCTCGTCTGCGGTTCGCTCAGCGCGGCGTTCAGCTCGGCCCGCCGCTCCGGCTTGATGCCCACGCCGTCGTCGACGACCTGCACGACGGCGCGGTCCCACAGCCGCCACGCGGCGACTCCGACGCTCGTGTCCGGCGACGAGTACCGCGTCGCGTTGTCCAGCAGCTCGGCGAGGATGTGCGCCAGGTCGTGCACGACGCGCGCGGCGATGCCGATGCCGGGCTGCACGACGCCGGTCTTCACGCGGTCGAACTGCTCGATCTGCTGGGCCGCCGCCATGATCACCGTGGAGCAGGCCACGTCGGCGCTGCGCACCCGAGCGTGCCCCGAACCGCCCAGCACCAGCAGGTTGTTGGTGTTGCGCTCCATCCGGATGGCCAGGTGGTCGAGCGCGAAGAGCAGCTTCATACGCTCCGGGGTGGCCTCGTCGCGCTGCATCTTGTCCAGCTCGGACACCATGACGCTGGTCAACTGGGCGCCGCGGCGTGCGACGTTGACCAGCGTCTCCGCGAACTGCTCGTGTGCGTCGGCCTGTTCGGCGGCCAGCCGTACCGCTTCGTGGTGCACCGAGTTGAACGCCGCGCCGACCTCGCCGATCTCGTCCTCGGTGTCGGTGGACACGGGCTTGCCCGCGCGCTGGGCGACCTCCTCGGGAGTGGCGCCGCTGAGCGCGCCCGGCTGGGAGAGTTCCGCGGTGACCTCGGGCAGCTTGTGGTGCGCCATGTCGTTCGCGGCGTCCCGCAGATCCCGCAGCCTGCGGATCATCACCCGGCCCAGCCGGGAGGCCACGAACACGGTGCCGACCAGCGTCAGCAGCACCAGGACCGCCTCGCCGACGGCCCACCAGATCGCCTCGGTGCGCTTGTCCTTCACCGCGCTGAAGACGGCGCCGTCCGTACGCCGCTCCACCGAGCGCAGCAGCGACAGCCGGTCCGAGGTGGACTTCCGCCAGGTGCCCGCGGAGATCGACAGCTTGTCCCCGGCCTGGTTGCGGCTCACCTCGTCCTCCAGCCGCTGCGCCGCGAGAGCCTTCGGGCCGGAGACCGTCTTCTCCACCCAGGTCCGCCACTCCGCGGGGCCGATGTCGGACATCGTGCCCATCGACTCGGTGTATCCGAGCTGGGTGGCCTCGAACGTACGCTGCGAGGCCGGCGTGAACCCGCCGCCGGACATCGCCCGCAGCACCGCCACCTGCTGCTGGCCCATGTCCTCGGTGGCCTCCGAGAGCGCGGAGTTGGCCCGGATCTCGTCCGCGATGTCGGACTCCACGCCGTCGGCCTGGGCGATGCCCTCCCGGTACGAGATCAGGTCGGCGATGATGATGCGGTAGCTGAAGGCCAGCGCGGACAGCGAGCTGCTGCCGGAGCGGACCTGCGCGCGGAGCGTCGGCAGCTGCCCCATGGACCGGTCGACTCGGTCGAGCGCGGCCTGGGCGTTCTCGGGCACGTTCGACAGGTCTTCGCGTTTGGCGCGGAACGCCTTGATGCTCGCGGCGGTGGCGTCGGCGGTCTTGCGGAAGTCCGCCTCGTCGCCCTGACCCGAGACGAGGGCGGTGGCGGAGGTGCGCTCGATCTGCAGCCGGTAGGCCAGCTCGTTGGCGGCGGACGCGGCCTCGACCATGTTGGTCAACCGGTTGGCCTGCAGCGCCTGTTGGCCGGAAGGCGTCAGCGCGAGTACGGAGAAGGTGACGGCCACCGCGAGCGGTACTGCGACCAGGAGGACGAGTCGGCGGTAGATTTTCACTGGGCGGCTCCGTGACCGGAGCCGGTGATCAATATTCGTGACACACGGATACCTAGCGGGTTGGTCAAGCCAGCGGAGTGTCGCCAAACGAGAGCGGATGAGTCCTCGGGAGGATGACCCAACACTCTTGCACGATCAAGTACGACTTCGAAACGTCTCGGGCGAAGCACCGATCGAATTGAAGAACTTTTCCCTGCATAAGGGAGGTTGACTCGGGCCGCAGGCTCCCCCTCCGGAACCGGAACCCGACTCTTGGCTACCTGTTGACCTGCCTGTTCATCGTGGTCTTGCGGAGATCGGTGCGCGCAGAGGCGGAATGAGTGGCTCACGTATCGTCGTGATCTTGCGTGGCCGGATCGTGATCTCGTTCTCCGATACCGCGAACTCAACTGCTGGACACCGGCGGATCTTCGGCCGCTCCGGTGCGTTCGTCGGCGCTCGGCAGGGGAGCGGAAATGTCGTGGTTCTGTCCGTTCGCCGGGTGTGCGGCCGACCCGGCTCGTTCCTGTGGTTCGGCCGGGAATGCATGCGATCCGACCGGAACGGACCAGGTTGAGCCTGCGCGCCAACTCGCCTACGCACAAAGGGAGTTCGGCGCCACGCGGCACGGCCGCTTCGGTTTTCGTACGGCTGCCGCGGTGCGGCGGGGCGAACGCGGGGTGCGTTCCCGAACCGGCGGAGGTGCGGCCCCGCGCGGACGCCCGGCGCCGGAAACGCGGGCTTTTCCGTGCAGTCGAGGAGAAGCAGAGCGGCGCGGTTTCCCTCGGCTGCTCCAGACTGCGGAACGGCGGATTCCAGGGCGGATTCGGATGCGTACGACAGGAGATTCCGGCGCCGGTGCGGAACAGCGCAGAACCGCAGGTAGTTGACCGAAAGATGTCCTCGCCGGTGGCGTCCGGTCGCGCGTCCGGATTCCGCCGTCCTCCCGTTCTGCCGACTTTTCCGTACGGAATCCAAGCGGCTGTCCGTCCGCTGTCATGCACCACACCGGGAAAGGCGTGCAACCGCTGGCCTCTGCGAAAGTCCGCGGTTTCTCCGCCGCGAACGCGAACGGGATTTCCGCGCCCGGGAGTCGGGCGCCGGCCGTGCGCTTCCGTGATGTCGTACAGCGGACGGTGCGCGCGTGGGCGGGCGGATGCGGCGGGAATTCCCGGTGCGCGCGGAGGCCGCGGTGTGCCGGGGACGCGTACGTGGTACGCGGCGCCGCGTATCGCTCCCGACGAGCCGGCCGGGCCGGATCCGGAACCCGACGCAGTGCTCGCGGCGGCACCGCCGCCCGTCGGGCGACGACTCCGTCAGGGCAGGGAGAGGCTGTGCGGGCAACGTTCTTTCTGGGCCGGATCGCCGGGGTCCGGATCGGTGTGCACTGGAGCGTTCTGCTCATCTTCGGCATCATCACGCTGGGCCTGGCGAAGGGCCGGCTGCCGGCCGCGTACCCGGGGCGGCCCTGGGAGGTCTACTGGGCGGCGGGCCTGTGCACCGCCGTGGTGTTCTTCGCGTCGCTCCTCGCACACGAACTGGCGCACGCGGTCCTCGCCCGGCGCAACGGAGTCGACGTCGACGACATCGTGCTGTGGCTGCTGGGCGGCGCGGCCCGCCTCAAGTCGGAGGCGTCCAGCCCCGGCGCGGAGCTGCGCATCGCCGGCGTCGGGCCGCTCGTCAGCCTGCTGCTGGGCGGGGTGTTCGCTTTCTTCGCGTGGCTGCTGCACCTGGGGTCCGTGTCCGGAGTGGTGCTGGAGATGGTGGCGTGGCTGGCGGGCATCAACGTGCTGCTCGCGGTCTTCAACTCGATTCCGGCCGCGCCGCTGGACGGCGGCCGGCTGCTGCGCGCGTTCCTGTGGTGGCGTACGGGAGACCAGCTGCGCGCGACCGCCGGCGCGAGCGCCGCGGGCCGGGTCTTCGGGTGGCTGCTGGTGGTGCTCGGGCTGGTGCTGTTCGCCGGGCGCGGGCTGTTCGGCGGGCTCTGGCTGGCGCTGATCGGCTGGTTCCTCATCGCCGCCGCGACCGCCGAGGGGCGCCAGGCCCAACTGCGTACCGTGCTCTCGGGAGTTCCGGTACGGCAGGCCATGACCCCGGACCCGGTGACGGTGCCGGGGGAGACCACCGTCGCGGACTTCCTGACCGGCCCGCACTACCGCTACCGGCACTCGGCGTTCCCGGTGACCGGCGACGACGGGGCGCCGATCGGGCTGGTGACCCTCGACCTCGCCCGGCGGGTGCCGGAGGCGCGGGCGTCCTCGGTGGCGGTCCGGGACGTGATGGTGCCGCTGTCGCGGACCACCGTGGTGGAGCCGGACAGTCCGCTCGCGGATCTGCTGCCGCACATGAGGACCGGCGCCGAGAACCGCGCCCTGGTCGTGGAGCACGGCCGGCTCGTCGGCATCGTCTCGCCCACGGACGCGAGCCGCACCGTGACCTGGCTGATGAACACGGCGCACGGCTACCGGCGGTAGGCCGTGGCAGTACCGGGGCGGGGCGGGCCCGGCTGCGGGCCCGCGGGCGGCGGTCGGTGCGGAAGTCGCGCTGCTGCCGCTGCCGCTACCGCTGTCGCACGGCGGCGTCCAGGCAGCGTTCCGTCCACGCCGTGTGCCGGCGGCGCAGTTCGCGGGCGGTGAGGTCGCTGCGTCCGAGGCCCGCGTAGTTGGGGACCCAGGTCTCGACCGTGCGGTGGGACCGGGCGAGCGCGTGCAGGTCCCACAGCGCGGCGTCCGGCGGCTGCGCTCCGTACGCGTCGCGGTAGGCGGCGGAGAAGGCACCGGCCGCGGTGGTGTCCGGGCCGTGCAGCAGCGCGAGGTCGAGCCGGCACCAGCCGACGTCGAACCCCCGCGGCGCGAGGCTCGCGCCGGACCAGTCGACCACGCCCGTGAGCGCACCGCCGTGCCACAGCACGTTGCCGGACCAGTAGTCGAAGTGGGTCAGTACGCGCGGCTGGCCGGCGAGGCGTGCGGCTTCCCGCTCGCCGAGCGCCGCCGCGGCGGGGCCGGTGCCGCGCCGGGTGGCCGCCATACCGTCCCGGAACCCGTGGAGCCGGCTGCCCGGGACCGCGTGCAGCCGGGCCAGCGCACGTCCGAGTGCGGCCGCGGCGGCGTCCGGATCCGCGGGAGAGATGTCGGCCTCTCCGTCGAGGCGGCTGATCAACACGGCGGGGGCGCCGCACCGTTCGCCGCGCGGGTCGGCGCCCAGCAGGCGCGGCGCGAAGCCGTCCAGCCCGTCGAGCGCGGCGAGGACCGACGCCTCGCGGGCGGCTGCGTCGTCGCCCGGCGGGAAGCGGCGCAGTACGGCCCGGCGTACCGGGCTCGCGGTCTCCAGCAGGTGCGTGGAGGCGTGGCTGCCGCCGTCCAGGGCGCGGACCGTACGGATGGCGGGGGCGGGAGGTCCCTCGGGCTCGCCGGACCCGTCAGGCGCGCGGGGCTTGCCGGAGTCGGCTGGCTCGCCGAACGGGGCGCCGTGGCCGAGGAGTTCGGCCGCCCAGGCGAGCGCGCCTGCCGGAGGACCGGAGCACGGCTGCGCTCCGTAGTCCGGCGTCTGCGGTGCGTCGTCCGTCGGCTGCGGACCGTCGTACGAGGGGCGGTGCATCGGTGAGCCGGTCATCGCCGGACACTCCAGCACGCCGGACGCGCGGTCGCCAACGGACTTTCGCAGCCGGCCGGTTCGGGCCCGAGCGCCGGTGCCGCAAGCGTCGCGGGCACCGACGAGGGCTCCCGGCCGCCCGCCCCCGGGCCGGCGACCGCGGGCACGCTGACCGAACCGTGCGGTACGACCAGCCCTGAAGAGACCTGAGCGTCGCGGATGTTACGGCCCGGAACCCTCGGCCCCCTCGGCGGGCCAGGCGCTCAACTCGCGGGCCGCGCCGGGTGGTTGTTCAGCCGCCGCGTACGGCGTTCGGCGGCGCGCCGGCGGTGACGCGCGGCGGGGCCGGCAGCGCGCGCACCCCGAGCACGCCCAGCACCGCCACCGCCGCGGCGAGCAGCGCCAGTTGGACCTCGGAGCCGACGAGCAGCGGACGCAGCACCCCGGCGCCCTTGCCCGAGGTGCCGTGCAGCGCCGTCGTCAACTGCACGAGCGCGGCCGTGCGTTGGGCGAGCACCGCCGCGGCGAGCGCGGCGAGGCCGAGCGGCAGCCCGGGGGAGTCGGCCGGCGGCTCGGGGGAGCGCCCCCGCCGCGCCGCCGCGAACCGCGCTGCGCACCACACGGCCGCCGCCGCGAGCACCGCGCAGCCCGCACCCCACACCGCGTCCGCGGCCCTCGGCCAGGCCACCGTCGCCCCGCCCATCAGCACACACGCGCCCAGCAGCGCGGCACCGGGCGGAAGGAACGGCAGCCGGGCGGCGGGCGCTTCCGCGTGGTGGCCGCAGCACACGGCGGCGACGGTCAGCAGCGCAAAGCAGGTGTCCACGGCGGCGTACGGGAACGGCGGGCCGGTCAGCAGCTGAGCCGGCGCGCTCAGCGCGGCCAGGCCCGCCAGCACGGCGGCGGTACGGCGGCGGTCGCGCAGCAGCGCCGCATACGCGCCCACCCAGGCCAGCGGCAGCAGCCACAGCACGGCCTCGGCCGCACCGCGCGGCAGCCCCTGACCGGTGAACGCCCCCAGGAACAGGGCGCGTTGGGGCTGCTCCGCGCCGCCGAACCAGGCCACCGTCAGCGCCCGCTCGGTGAGCGCCCCGGCCGCGTGCAGCAGCAGGCTCAACACGGCGAAGGTGCGTACGGCGGAGCCGAGCGCGGCGAACCGGGGCGGGCCGCCGGGCCCGGCGAGGCGTACCCGGACGGCGAGCGCGGCGATGCTCGCGACCTCGCCCAACTCCGGCCGGGCCAGGTCCAGTTCGGACTCGTCGGCGTCGTGCAGATAGGTCGCGACCAGCTCGTCCTCCCACTCGGCGCGGTAGGAGGCGGGCAGCAGCCGCAGCACCGTGCGGTAGCGCTGTTCCAGCAGTCCGGTCATGCGGCGCCTCCCGCGAACCCGGGCCGGTGCGCGGCCATCCGCTCCGTGGCGGTGCGGGCGCCGGCGGCCATACGGTCCGCCTCGGCGCTCAGCGCGGCGGCGCCGGCGTCGGTGAGCGCGAAGTAGCGCCGCAGCCGGCCGCGTTGGACCTCCTCGCGGTCCAGCGCGACGAGCCCGTCCGCCGTCAGCCGGTCCAGTACGCCGTAGAGCGTGCCGACCCGCAGCACGACCGCGCCCTCGGACAGCTCCTCTACCTCGCGTGCGATGCCGTACCCGTGCCGCGGCTCGTCGATGAGCGCAGTGAGGACGAAGAACGCGGCCTGCGTCAACCCCTTGGAAGCCATGCCGGGCACGATACTTCGGCAGCCGATATATGGCTAGGGGAGTTATATACCGGCCGCCCGTAGCCGATCGCCGGCCGCCGCTCCTCGGTCGCGTCTCGCTGCCGCGGGAGTGCGGCCGACCTTCGCAGCGAGCCGGTGCTCAACCCTCCGCTGGCGACGAGGTGTTGGGCTCCTCGGCGGCCGCGGGTCGCGGCGCGGTGCCGCGTACGGCGCCGGGTGCACGCCTGGCCTGGCCGTGGGCCGGTGCTCAATCCGCCGTCCGGAGCGGAGAGTTGGGCTCGCGCGGGGGTGCGCGCCTGGGGTGGCTGCGGTTCCGGGGGCCTGCTGGTGGGGAGGTCCGCCGCCGGTGTCTCGCGTGTGGGGGCGGAGGCTACGGCGCGTACGGGTGCCGGGTGTCGTCCGCCTGCATCCACGGGCGGCCGGTGCTCAACCCGCGTGGACCGGTGCTCAACCCGCAGCCACACACGGCGAGTTGGCGCCGACGCGGC
>Ga0164243_10007529_pt1 | contig 16244 bp, 18 predicted proteins | sample OricompcompostOP_FD_108781 | JGI IMG/M metagenome (GOLD analysis project Ga0164243, IMG submission 108781) | Organic Plus compost microbial communities from Emeryville, California, USA - Original compost - Organic plus compost (OP) | ecosystem: Engineered > Solid waste > Mixed feedstock >...
GCCGCCGCGCGTCCCGGAACCACCACCGTGAGCGTGTCGAAGAAGGTCTCCGAAGCGAGCTCATAGCCGCCGGCGCGCAGTGCGGCAGCCAGCACGGCGGCGTACCGGTGGGTGCGGGTGGCGATCGACTTCAACCCCTCAGGGCCGTGGTAGACGGCGTACATCGACGCGGTGACGGCCAGCAGCACCTGCGCGGTGCAGATGTTGGAGGTGGCCTTGTCGCGACGAATGTGCTGCTCGCGGGTCTGCAGCGCCAGCCGGTACGCCGGCCGGCCCTCCGCGTCCACCGAGACACCGACCAGTCGCCCGGGCAGGTGCCGCTCGAGGCCCTGGTGGACAGCGATGTAGCCGGCGTGCGGCCCGCCGTAGAAGAGCGGCACCCCGAAGCGCTGGGTGGAGCCGACAACGACGTCGGCACCGAGTGCGCCGGGGGCCTCCAGGACGGTCAGCGCAAGTAGGTCCGCGGCAACGACCACGAGGGCGTCACGCGCGTGGGCCGCCTCAATCAACGGCCTCGGGTCCTCGACCGCGCCGGAGGCGCCCGGATACTGCACCAGCACCCCGCTGATCGCGCCCTCGGGCAGCCCCTCGCTCAGGTCGGCGACAACGACCTCGATGCCGAGTCCCTCGGCACGGGTCCGCACCACCTCGATCGACTGCGGCAACGCGTCGGCGTCGATCACGAACGGGCCGGCGCTCTTCTTGTTGGCCCGGCGTACCAAGGTCATCGCCTCGGCCACCGCCGTGCCCTCATCGAGCAGTGACGCGTTCGCTACGGGCAGACCGGTGAGGTCGCCGACCATGGTCTGGAAGTTCAGGAGCGCCTCAAGACGGCCCTGCGAGATCTCCGGCTGGTAGGGCGTATACGCGGTGTACCAGCTGGGGTCCTCGAGCACGTTGCGACGGATCACCGCCGGGGTGAGCGTGCCGTGGTAGCCCAAGCCAATCATCGGCTCTCCCGGCTTGTTGGCCGCGGCGATCTCCCGAGCGAGGGCCGCCACCTGCGACTCGGTGAGCGGCGCCGGCAGGTCGAGCGCTTCCGGGTTGCGGATGCCACCCGGCACCGCAGCATCCATGAGCGCAACCAGGGAGTCGTAGCCAAGACGCTCCAGCATGGTCCTCTCGGCCTCTGGCGAGAGCCCGATATGGCGGTCGACGAACGGCAGGGCGGCGTCGAGCTCGGAGAGCGAAGGGGTGTCTGACACGAAGGGCTCCAAGGGCGTCCGGAGAGATCTGTCGGCCCTCCCCCTCTGTTACCCGGCGTTGGGCTTCAGAGTTGCCTGCCCCGCGCGGTCGTGGTGCCTGAGAGTTTCCGGGGAGGAATTGCCCCTTCGGCGCCTGGGACCGGACAGGTCCGGCAAGGCTCTCCCACGCGGGATGGTCAGCGTGGCCAAGCATACCGGCATCCCGGCGCTGGTGACGTACCAACACGTACGCCGGGCGCCTCGAGACAGTCTCGAGGCGCCCGGCGTACGTCGGTTGGTGCCGGTCAGCCAGCGTGTCGGGCCGCCCGCCGCGCCGCCAGCTCGTCGCCAGCCATCGGCTCGGTCGCCTGCTCCTCGTCGCTGGTGCGCTCGCTCGGCAGCTCCGAAAGGGTCCCTTCGATCTCGCGCCAGACACCGCCGATCGCGATGCCGAAGACGCCTTGACCGCCCTGGAGCAGGTCGATGACCTCGTCGTTGCTGGTGCACTCGTAGACCGAGGCGCCGTCGCTCATCAGCGTCACCCGGGTCAGGTCGTCGGTGCCGCGCTCACGCAGGTGCTGCACCGCGGTACGGATCTGCTGAAGCGAGATGCCAGCGTCGAGGAGCCGCTTGATGACCTTGAGGATGAGGATGTCGCGGAAGGAGTAGAGCCGCTGCGAGCCGGAACCCTTCGCCCCGCGAACGGTAGGCTCCACCAGCCCGGTCCGGGCCCAGTAGTCGAGCTGCCGATAGGTGATCCCGGCCGCGTTGCATGCGGTCGGCCCGCGATAGCCGGCGTCGCTGGGCAGCGGCGAGACGTCGTCGGTGAAGAGCAGCCCCTGCTCGTCGGCCTGCTGCGCGGCAAGCGCGTCATCAACGGTGACGCCCGGCTCCTGGTCGTGCTCGTTCACGCGATCCTCCGTGGTCTGCTCCGCGCTCTGCAACTCCGACTTGGGGAAGCCGTCGCGGTTCGGTCATGGAGAAACCACAGCGGTGGAGTTACAACGAAGATGACTTCACGGTATGCCCGTACGCGGCCGGGGTCAAAGAGGCCCGCGGCGTGTCGCAACCCTCAACCTCTACTTGAGGCTCACTGTTCCTTCGGCGATTCGAAGTCTTCCGGAGTGACCTGGTCGAGGAACTCCCGGAACTTCTCGACCTCGTCCTCCTGCTCGGCCGGAACTGCCAATCCGGCCTCGTCGAGGACCTCGTCGGCGCAGACGATCTTCGTGCCCGTACGCAGTGCCAGCGCGATCGAGTCGGAGGGGCGGGCGCTGACTTCGACACCCGAGGCGAAGATGAGGTTGGCGTAGAAGACACGGTCCTGCACCTGGGTGATCTGCACCTCGGCGAGCTCATTGCCGGTGGCTTCGAGGATGTCCTTCAGCAGGTCATGGGTCAGCGGCCGCGGAGGCACGACGCCCTGCTGGGCGAAGGCGATCGCCGTGGCCTCGACCGCCCCGATCCAGATCGGGAGGTAGCGCTCTCCGGATACCTCCCGGAGCAGCACGATCGGCTGGTTCGAGGGCATCTCGACGCGGACTCCGAGGACATCGACTTCACGCACGCTTTCACACTACCCCCGTGTGCCAGCCGGAGAACCCAGCGGGCCTGCTGGTCAGGATCGTCCGAGACCCGCCTTGACCAAGGTCGCATGAAGACGTACGGCGAGGGCGGCGATCTCACTGCCGATCTCCTCGGCGCGCCCGCGAGCCGAGGCATCGGTGGCGCGCATGTGGGGCGCCACGATCTGCTCGATCAGGCCAACCTCGCGATCGGCTGCAGCCTTCATGCCGCGTAGATGACGAGGTTCGATCCCAAACTCCGCCAGCTCCCGCGCGGTCCGAGCAACGACCAGGGCGTCGGTGTCGTAGTGGCCCGAACGCATCGGCGTCACCAGGGCCATCTTCTCCAGTTCGGTGAGTAGTGACTCATCGATCTCGGCGATCTTGAGCAACTCGCGTCGGGAGATCCGCATGTTGTCGCGCCGCCGGAAAGACGCCGGGCTCGGCGTCCCGTCGGCCGAGAGCGCGACGGTCGGCACCGTCGGCACGGTGGGCTCGATGGCCGGCGGCTCCAAGCCGCGGTCGATGGCGTCGAGGTGCTCACCGATCACCTTCAGTGGCAAGTAGTGGTCGCGCTGCATCCGCAGGACGTAGCGCAGCCGCTCGACGTCGCTACGGGAGAACTTGCGGTAGCCCGCCGGCGTACGTTCCGGCTTGATCAGTCCCTTGTCCTCCAGGAAACGGATCTTGGGAATCGTGACCGAGGGGAAGTCCGGGCGCAGCAGATCGAGGACCTGGCCGATGTTGAGCCGGTCCCCGGACTCGCGAGCAGCTCCCGACGGCTCCGGAGTCATCGCGGCGACACGCCTCAGTTGTCCTCGTGCCCGGAGTAGAAGACCAATCGGAACTTGCCGATCTGGACCTCGTCTCCGTCCTTGAGGACGACCTTGTCGATCCGGTCGCGGTTGACGTACGTACCGTTGAGGCTGCCGACGTCGCTGACCGAGTAGGTCTCGCCGACGCGCTCGAACTCGGCGTGATGGCGCGAGACCGTCACGTCGTCGAGGAAGATGTCGCTGTCCGGATGACGGCCGGCGTCGACCGCGTCCTTGTCAAGCAGGAAGCGGCTACCCGAGCCTGGCCCGCGCTGCACGACCAGCATCCCGCTGCCGACCGGTAGTGCGTCGACGGCAGCCGCGTCGACCGCGCTCAGCAGCCGATCGGAGGTGTCACTCTGGTCGCCGAGCTGGATGGTCGCCGTCGAGTCCGAGGCGGTCATCGTCAGCGGCGCACCGCACTGCGAGCAGAACCGCGCATCGTCCGGGTTCTGGCTGCCGCACGCGGGGCACTGGGTCATCGGGGCTCTCCTCGAAACGCTGGCTGAGGGCGCCGCCTGACCCTCAAGCAGACGCTGAGGGTGACGGTGGGGCGAACCTATCAGGTCGGTGTGCGTCGGACCGAGGGTGTGGCCGGACAATCGGCGGACCCAACTCCCCCGGCCGAGTGAGGCGACCGAAGGAGCGACGCGCTCGCGCCATCAGCTCAGCGAGGCCTCGTACGCCGCCGCGTCGAGCAGCCCCTCGATCTGGCCGTCATCGGAAGGCACGACCTCGAAGAGCCAACCGCCGCCGTAGGGATCGTCGTTGACCAGCTCCGGGGTCGCGTCGAGCGCGGAGTTGACGGCGACCACCTCACCGGAGACCGGCGCGTAGACGTCGCTGACCGACTTCGTCGACTCCAGCTCACCGCAGGTCTCGCCGCCGGTGACGGAGTCCCCGACCGCCGGCAACGACACGTAGACGATGTCGCCCAGGGCGTCTTGGGCGTAGTTGGTGATGCCGATCCGCACCGAGCCCTCGTGCTCACCGGGGCTGCGCAGCCACTCGTGCTCGGTGGTGTACTTCAGGTCCTCGGGGTACACGGCGTCTCCTTGGGTACGTGCAGGTGCGGGTCGGTCGCGCGGTGGCATGCGCATGGCCGGTTCCGGCCGGTGGCGGAAACCCTACTGCGTCCGCACCGGCTCTCCGGCAGGCCCTACTCCTTGGAGCGCACGGCTCGGATGTTGAGGGACTGGAGCTCGTCCACGTCGACGGTGGCACCGTCGCTCTTGAGCTCATCCTCGGGACCCCGGAGGAAGGTCACCGCGCCCTTGAGCGTGGCCGGCTCGCCGATCGCCTTGACCACGAACGGCGAGTGCACCAAGGTGCCGTCGATCTCGAGACCGCCCACGCCTTGCTCCACCGAGGACTCCGCCACGAGCCGCACCTTCCCGTTCACCTCCATCGCCTCGGCCCCGTTGGAGCGGAGCTCCTCGATGAGGTCGAGGAAGGAGTCGACCTTGACCTCGCCAGTGTCCTCGGTGATGGTGATCTGGATTCCCGGACCGGTGACGGGCACCAGGCCGGCCAGCACATTCAGGGTGTCCGCCTGCTGCTGGGCCTGGTCGAGAGCCGCCTGGCGCTTGGACGTGGAGGACTCCAACCGCTGCTTGGTCGCCTGCAGACTCTGCAACTGCGCCTGGGCCCGCTGACTGGTGCCGGCCAGCCCTGAGAGGATGTCGATGAGGTCCTGCTCCCGAGAGCCGGCGTAGGTCGAGTCGTCGACGTTCGTACGGACCTGGGTGACCGCCGCGAAGCCGACGACCGCCAGGAGCACGGCCGCCAGGACCTGACCCCTCCGGGGGTGCCGGAGCGCGTCGAGCAGACGGGCGCGGCCGCCCGGCGATGGCGGGGCGGGCGCCGACTCGGGTCCGCTGGAGTCGGGTTCCTCAGGCATGGAAGATGTGCCTCCGGATGGCGGCGACATTGGAGAAGATCCGGATCCCGAGGACGACGATGACGCCGGTCGAGAGCTGCCCGCCGACTCCGAGCTTGTCGCCCAGGTAGACGATCCCGGCGGCGATCACGACATTGCTGATGAAGGAGACAACGAACACCTTGTCGTCGAAGATTCCGTCGAGGAAGGCCCTCAGTGCACCGAAGACGGCGTCGAGGGCCGCCACCACGGCGATCGGCAGGTAGGGCTCGAGGCCGACCGGGACATCGGGCCGAAAGATGAGTCCCAGCACGATTCCGACGATGAGCCCGAGAGCGGCGATCACGGTTGGTCCTCCTGGGATCGGTCTTGCGGCTTGGTGCCGGTCTGGGCGTAGGAGAGGTGCATCAGGGTAGGCGACGCCGCCGGAAGCTGCAGGTGGTCGACGTTCTCCCTGGTCACCGGCATGTGGAGGTCGTCGGTGAGCCGACGGAACTCGTCCCCCGATCTCGTCTGGGCCAGCCGCGCCTGCAGGGTGCGGGTGTCTCCGAGCGCCAGCACCTCATAAGGCGGGGAGAGTGAGACGTCGTTGATCCGGATCACCGAGCCGGAGTTGCGCAAGGCGCTCAGTACGGTGACCCGCTGCCCGTTGACCGAGATCGCGGTGGCGCCGGCCTCCCAGAGCCCGTTGACCAGGGTCACGAGATCGCTGTCTCGCACCTCGGTATCCGCCTGCCCACCGGGCGCGTCGTTGACGGTGATGCGGACCCCTTCGCCGGCGACCGGACCGAAGCCGGCGGTGGCCGCCAGGGCGGCGCCGCGCGCCGCAGCCCTCCGGGTGCGCTGCGCGAGGCTGCTGTCGCGGGCATCCGCCGCGGTGTTCTGGTCGGTGAGCCGGGCGATCTGCCGATGGAGCTCCGCGACCGACTTCTGCCGGTCCTCGATGCGACTGATCAGCACCTCCCGTCCGGCTTCACGGGTCTCGGCGTTACGCGAGGTCTGTACGGCGGCGACCCCGACGACCAGGCCGAAGGCGAGCACCACCGCGACCGTCAGCGGCCGGATCCGCCGGCGCCCTGCCTCCAACTCCGCCGTCGTACTGTCGGGCCTGGCCGCGCTCGCTTGCTTCCGCTTCTCCGCGACATGCAGGTAGTCCTCGTCGAGGGACTGCTGGGTGATCAGGGTGAGCAGCGGCATCCGCACCTGGGGCGGAACGTCGGCGGTCGCGCCGCGGGCGTGCTCAGGCACGGCTCCCCCTCCGCAGCGGCGGCGTGGACGCGAGCAGGCGGCGGACCTGGCCGACGTACAAGATGGCTGCCCACCAATAGAGGCCGACCCCCCACACGGTGAACGCCCAGCCGAAGACCCGGGCCAGCAGCGGTCCGGTGCCGTCGCCCTGCCCGAGCAGGAGCAGCGGGAAGGCATAGAGGAGGCAGAAGGTGGCCGCCTTGCCGAGGAAATGCACCGGAAGCGAGCTGTAGCCACGCGTGCGCAGGGCCGGCACGAGGGCGGCCATCACGACGTCGCGCAACGGCAGCACCACGGCCAGCCACCAGGGGACGATGTCTCTGATCGCGAGGGCGATGACGACGGCGAGGATGTAGAGCCGGTCGGCGATCGGGTCCAGGAGGCTACCGAGCCGAGAGCTCTGGCCGAGCCGCCGGGCCAGCCAGCCGTCGAGGTAGTCGGTGATCCCGGAGACGACGAGGACGCCGAGCGCGATCAGATCGTGGCGCGGCCCGAGAGCCAGCCAGAGGAAGACCGGGATCAGCAGCAGCCGCAGGAAACTCAGCAGGTTGGGCAGCGTCCAGATCCGCTCGCCGCTGGAGGCAGCGGCGGGTACGGCGATCGGCTCCTGCCCACTCATCGCCCCCGCCTCGTCGGTCGCCCTGCCCGTCACAACGCACACCTTAGACAGAGTGCGCACGCGATCAGGATTCTGCCGTCGGCGCGCTCGGATCGTGCGGTCCCCGGGCCTCCTCGCGTGGCTCGTCGGCATGGGCGGCGTCGCGGATCTCGCCGACGAGTTCCTCGATGACGTCCTCCAAGGTCGCCAGGCCGAGCGTCGTGCCCGCCTCGTCGACGACCCGCGCCAGATGGGCTCCCCGGCGCTGCAGCGTCTCGAGCGCGTCATGGAGGGCGTCGGTCGCCGCGACCGGGGCGAAGGGGTGGATCCACTTGTCGTCGACCGGCCGTTGTCGGCGCGCCTCGTCGGGTTCGAGCACATCCTTGATGTGGAGGTAGCCGAGCAGCTCGCCGTCCTCGCCCTCGACTGGGAAGCGGCTGTAGCCCGTCGCCGCACAGACCGCCTCGATGTCGGCGCCCGAGGCTCCGCGGCGCACCCTCGTCCACTCGCCGACCGGGATGTTGACCTCGGCAACGGTCTTCTCGGTGAATCCGAGCGCGCCGGCGAGCCGGTCGTACTCGTCCTCCTGGAGGAGGCCCTCACCGCGCGACTCCTCGACAAGAGCAGCCACCTCCTCCCGGGTGTAGGTGGAGCTCACCTCCTGCTTCGGCTCCACCCGCAGCAGGCGCAGGCTCCCCACCGCGATCGCGTTGAGTACGACGATGATCGGCCGCAGCACGGTCACCAGCCCGAACATCACCGGAGCGAGCACCAGCACGGCCTTGTCGGGGGCAGCAAGGGTGAGGTTCTTGGGCACCATCTCGCCGAGTACCACGTGGAGGAAGGCGACCAGGCCGAGCGCGATCACGAAGCCGATCGGATGGACCAGGCCCTCCGGCAGGTGTACCGCATGGAAGAGCGGCTCGAAGAGGTGGACTACCGCCGGCTCCGCGACCGCACCGAGCAACACCGAGCAGACCGTCACGCCGAGCTGAATACCGGCGATCATCGAGGAGACGTGCTCCATCGCGTGCAGGCTGGTGCGCGCCAACCGCGAGCCGGCCTGAGCAGCCGGCTCGATCTGGCTGCGCCGTGAGGACACCAACGCGAACTCAGTGGCGACGAAGAACGCGTTGAGCAGCAACAGCAAGAGCCCGAGAGCAAGGGCGAGAGGGGTGCTCACTCCGACTCCCCCTCGCGTCGTGGCGCGGGCACGACCCGGAGCCCGATCCGGTCGATCCGGAGACCGTCCATGTGCTCGACGGTCAAGAAGACCATCTGGTCACGCGGCTCATCGGGGTCGGAGAGGTCGGGTACCGACACCTCGGCCACGTCGCCACGGACCGGGATCCGGCCGAGGATGCTGAGGATCAGCCCGGCCACGGTGTCGTAGTCCTCCCCCGGCGGGAGCTGGATACCGGTCACATCCTCGACCTCGTCGGGGCGGAGCAGCCCGGAGAGCGACCATGATCCGTCGCGGCGCATTCGTGCCCGGGAGCCGAGCGGGTCGTGCTCGTCGGCGATGTCGCCGACGATCTCCTCGATCACGTCCTCGAGGGTGACGATCCCCGCCTGACCGCCGTACTCGTCGAGTACGACGGCGAGCTGGAAGCCCTCCTCACGGAGCAGATCCATCAGGGGGTCGAGTCGCAGTGAGTCGGGAACGACGACCGGCTTCGCCATCAGGTGCTTCAGCTTCACCGTGGCGCGCTCGTGGAGTGGCAACGCGACGGCGTTCTTGACGTGCACGGTGCCGACGACGCCCTCGTGGTCGTCGAGCACGGGAAAGCGGGAGTGGCCGGTACGTCGGGCCGCGTCGATCAGCGCCTCCGCGCGGTCGTTCTGGTCGAGGCTGTGGACGCGCATCCGCGGTGTCATGATCTCGCCGGCGGTGCGGGTGCCGAACTCCACCGACCGCTCCATCAGCTCGGCGGTGTCGGCGTCCAGGGTGCCCTCGTCGGCGCTGCGTTGGATCAGAGAGGCGAGTTCGGTCGAGCTCCGCGCCGAGCGGAGCTCCTCTTGAGGCTCGATGCCCAGGCGGCGTACGAGCGCGTTGGCGGTGCCGTTGAGCACCCTGATCGGCGCCCGGTTGAGCCGGGTCCACCCGCGCAGCGCTCCCTGGGTGGCGCGGGCGGTAGGCATCGGGAGCGCGAGCGCGATGTTCTTCGGGACCAATTCGCCGTAGAGCATGGTCAGCACCGAGGAGAGCACCAGCGCGACGGTGACCGCCGTCGGCTCGACCGCGCCCTTCGGAACGCCCGCCGAAGCGAGCGGGGCATCGATGAGGTCGGCGATCGCCGGCTCGGAGAGCCAGCCGATGCCCAGGTTGGTGACGGTGATCCCGAGCTGGGCGCCGGAGAGATGGGTCGACAGCGACCGGATCGCCTGCTGCACCCCGACCGCCTTGGGATCACCCCCCGCTGCGTCCTTCTCGACGCTGGCGCGGTCGATGGTCACCAGCCCGAACTCCGCCGCCACGAAGACCCCGCAGGCGAGGACCAACACGATCGCCAGCACAAGCAGGAGGACCGAGCTCATCGGACGCACCGCCGGTGGCCGGGGTGGGCAGGGTCGGGCAGGTGGCTACTTTGAGAGCCGTCCATCGGGTGCTCGTTCGTCCTTCGTCGTCGCGGCGCGGGCGGTGCTCCAACTCTAACGGCCGGTCAGGGCCGGGGGTCGGAGAGCGGCGCGCCGCCACCCAGTGTGTCGCTGACCGCGCCAGCATCCAGGAGTCGGTACGGCGCGGCTCGGCCCGCCACCCGGGCCGCCAGCTCTGCGGTCGGAACCGCATGCCCGGCGACGACCACGAGATTGCCGGAGCGGCGGCCACGCAGCGTGGCCGGCTCGGCGGCGAGTGCGATGTCGGGGAGCGCCGCGCGAAGCCCCGCGATCGCCCGGCGGGCATCGGCGAACGGCGCTCGGTCGGTGAGGTTGGCAGCAACCAGCGCACCTGGAGCAAGGACTCGTGCCATCTCGGCCCACGCCTCCCCGGTGAGGAGTTCGGTGGGCACCCGACCCCGAGAGAAGGCGTCGAGCACGATCAGGTCGGTGGAGGCGTCCCTGAGTCCGGCGAGACCGCGGCGCCCGTCCACCGGCCGGATCCGGATCCCGCTACGGGGCGGCAGCGGAAGCTCGGCACGCACGCGTTCGATGAGAGCGGCGTCCGGCTCGAGGACGATCTGGGAGGAGCGCGGCCGGGTGGCCGCGACGTAGCGTGGCAAGGTCAGGCCGGCACCACCGACATGGACCGCACGCACCGCTCGGCTCGGCGGTGCGACCAGGTCGGCGACATCTCCGATCCAGCGGACATAGTCGAAGACCAGTCGGGTCGGGTCGCCAAGGTCGACGTAGGACTGGTCCATGTCGTCGATCCGGACCAGCCACGCCTCGGCACGGTCGGCCGGCACGATCTCGATCGTCATCCCGGCCACTATCCCGCATGAGGCCGCCCACCTCCACGAGCGGCGCGAGCGTACCTGCGGTGTAGCGTCGCTCGACGTGACTGCGCGAAGCGAAACCCCCTCGCTGTCCACCACCGCCGACCGCACGGCCGACCGCACCGCGTTCCTCGCCGCGCTCCACGACCGCCTCCCCGGCCTGGTCCTCACCGGCGCCGACGCCATGGAGCGCTACGCCCACGACGAGGCCGAGTGGGCGGCGTACGAACTCCCGTTGGCGGTGGTTCGAGCCACCGCCACCGAGGACGTACGCCGCCTGGTGCAGCTCTGCGTCGAGCATCGGGTTCCGGTCGTCCCGCGCGGCTCCGGGACCGGTCTCTCCGGCGGCGCGAACGCGCTCGCCGGCTCCGTGGTGCTCAGCCTCGAGCGGATGGACCAGGTGCTCGAGATCGATCCACAGGAGAAGCTCGCCGTCGCCCAGCCCGGGGTCGTCAACGACGACCTGCGCGCGGCGGTCGCCGAGCAGGAGCTGTGGTACCCGCCCGATCCCGCCAGTGCGCCCTGGTCCAGCATCGGCGGCAACGTCGCGACGAACGCGGGCGGGCTGTGCTGCGTGAAGTACGGCGTGACCGGCGACTACGTCCGTGAGCTCGAGGTGGTCACCGGCACCGGCGAGGTGGTCCGGCTCGGACGGCGTACCGCCAAGGGCGTGGGAGGCTACGACCTGAAGTCGCTCTTCGTCGGCTCGGAGGGCACGCTGGGGATCGTCACCGAGGTGACCGTCCGGCTGCGCCCCTCCCGCCCGGAGGAGCAGACCGTCGCCGGATACTTCGACTCCGTCGTCGACGCCGGCAGGGCGGTGGCGGCGACGCTCGCCGCGGGCCTTGTCCCGTCCGCGCTGGAGCTGGTCGATCGCGCTTGCCTGGAGGCGGTCGACGAGTGGAAGCACATGGGGCTCGCCCTGGAGGCCGACGTCGTCCTGCTCGGCCGGATCGACTCCCCCGGCGCCGATGGCCTGGCCGAGACCGACCGGATGCGCCAGGCCTTCGAGGACAGTGGGGCCAGCTTCGTCGCCGTCTCCGCCGATGCCCAGGAGTCGGAGGCGCTCTTCGCGGCCCGCCGACTCGCCTATCCGGCACTCGAGCGGCTGGGTCCGGTGCTCACCGAAGACGTCTGCGTCCCGGTCGGCCTCGTCCCGGAGATGTTGGCCAGGATCCAGGAGACCGCCCGGACCTACGACGTCCACATCGCCAACATCGCGCATGCCGGCGACGGCAACCTGCACCCGCTGATCATCACCGCCCCGGGCGACGACGCCCAGCGCGAGCGTGCCCAGGAGGCGTTCGAGGTGATCCTCGGCGACGCCCTCGAACTCGGTGGCACGGTCACCGGCGAGCACGGTGTCGGGCTCCTCAAACGTCCAGGGCTCGGACGCGAGCTCAGTTCGACGGTGGTGTCGATGCAGCGTGCCGTCAAGGCCGCGCTCGACCCGCACGGCATCCTCAACCCCGGCAAGGCCATCGTCTGATGGACCGCATCATCACCACCCGATGCCTTTCCGCGACCGACTTCGCGGTCCCGCCCACCGAGCGCTACTTCGAGGACTACGAGCCCGGCGCGGTCTATGAGTACGGCACGGTCACGCTCTGCGAGCAAGACCTCATCGACTTCGCGCTGCGCTACGACCCACAGTCGATCCATACCGACCCGGTCGCGGCCGCGGCCGGCCCGTTCTCCGGGATCATCGCCTCCGGCATGCACACCACAGCAGTCTGCATGCGCCTCTACGTCGACCACTACCTCTCCTGGGTCGCCAGCATGGCCTCACCTGGACTGGAGGAGCTGCGTTGGCCGGCGCCGGTGCGCCCCGGTGACACGCTGCGGCTGCGTACCGCCATCGACGCCGTCCGCGTCTCCCGGTCCGACCCGGTCCGCGGGCTCGTCACGACCACGGCCGAGGCATTCACCGAGGACGACGTGCTCGTGATGTCCTTCCGCGCGGTCAACTTCCTGCGTCGCCGCGAAGCCTCTGACTAGCGCGGCCGCGCCCGCGTGGATGCACTCAGCCCGGACCCGCATCCGCGGGTCCGGGCTGAGCCGATGTCCTGAGACATCACAACGTCGGGATGACAGGATTTGAACCTGCGACCCCTTGACCCCCAGTCAAGTGCGCTACCAAGCTGCGCCACATCCCGAAGCCCCGGCCGAAGCCGAGCGAGAGGAACACTATCGCAGCCGCTCGGGGCCCCCACAATCGGGATCGTTCCGGGATGATCGCCCTTCTCACCGTGCCGAGCGGGGCCCGGGCGGCTGGGATCGCCCGGGCCCCGCTCGAGGGAGCCGTCGCGCTGCGTAAGGGACGGTGCCCCGCGGTACCCACTGCTCGCGATCGCGATGCGCGGCCCGCGAGGTCACTCCTCTTCGTCCAACAGGCCCTGGCGCTCCGCGTCCGCGACCACCCTTCGAACACTCGCCAGCGAGCCGCAGCCCTGGTCGATCAACTCGTTGCGCCGGGCGGCCCAGCGCTCGCCGAGATCGCGACGGGTCCGCTCCCCGACCTCGGTGCGCGCGGGGCTGATGATCGTCAGCTCTTCCTCGGCGAGATGGTGCGCGACCAGGTTGCTCAACTCCTCGACCGCGTCCGTGAAGGCCTGGGTGTCGGTCCCCTTCAGTTCGAGGACGCCGAGCAGGGCCGCATTCCCCTCGGCGTGCTCCTCGTGGCCGTGGTGGATCTCATGACGACCGATGTCCGCGGCTCGCCGACGCAGCACCGGATAGACGATCTCCTCCTCGGCGATGCCGTGTGCGATGAGCACGTCGGCGAACGCCCGTCGTACGGCGTCGCGGTTCTGGGTCCCGTCCCGCAGTTGCCGCAGCAACCGCTCGAAACGGCGATGGTCGTCGATGATGAGGTCCAAGACGTCTCCGCTCTGTGGGTGCCCCAGGTCAATCGCGGTACTCATGGGTGAGCAGTAGCCCCCACGGGACTCCGGGATGCGCCCGCGCACGTCCTTGTTCGGCCACGGCCGGCGAGCGAGGATGATCTCACCAGAGCGAGAGGACACCACGATGACCAGCTCAGAGGAGCCCCGCAGCGCGGCTGATCGACTGGCCGAGAGCCTGCGCGAGGCGGCCGCGAGGTCCTACCAGGCGGTGAAGCCGACCATCGAGGAGACGAAGGTCAAGCGCGGCCCCCAGCTCGAGGCCGGTGCGGGCCGGGCGGCCGCCTTCAGCGAGCAGGTCAAGGAGCGCGCCGAGGCCAAGGCCGACGAGATCGAGCAGGGTCCGCAACGGGAGTACACCGCCGTCGCGGTCAGCGCGCTCAAGGCCGGCTCGGCGGTGGCGGAGGCAGCTGCCGACGCCGCCCGCTGGGCAGCCCGAGCAGGTCATCGTTGGTCCGGCAGGCCCGACGAGCTGCCGCCGGGCCCCACTGACTGATCGACCGGACTGAGCGAGCGACTCAGCCGGCTCAGAGAACCTTCGTCCCGTACATCGAACCCAGCGGGTCGGCGAGGAGTTCCAGCCGCTCCCCGTCCGGCCCCCGGAAGTAGATCGACGTCTTCGACTCGACCTGGTAGTCGACGCCGGCCTCGTCCAACTTGGCCCGGAGGTAGTCCCACTTCTCCTTGGTCACCGAGATGGCGATGTGGTGAAGGCTGCCGAGCACCTCCTTGTAGGGCTCGAGGTCGAGTCCAGGAAGGGTGAAGAACGCGAGCAGGTTGCCGGCGCCGACATCGAAGAAGAAGTGGTCGGAGCCCGCGTAGTCGCGGTTCTCGAAGATCTCGGTGAGAGGGAACTCGAGGAGTCCTTGATAGAAGTCGATCGTCCTGCGGACGTCGCTGGAGAGCAGTGCGGTGTGATGGATGCCGCGGGCGGTGCTCTCAGGACGCTCACCCTCGGGCGCGAGGTACTCCTGCTTGATCCGCTCGCGGTCCTTGGTGATGAAGTCGAGGTCGATGGTCATGTCACCCTCCTAGGCCGACCCAAAGTAGTTACATCTTCAACTAACATCGCCGAGGCCGCAACCATTCCCGACCGCCCTGGGCCATCCGCGCCGGAGCCAGAACGACGCCGATGACTCAGCGCTTCCGACGCTCCCGCACCCGCTGCTGCAGCACAATCGGCGTACCGACGAAGCCGAACTCCTCGCGCAAGCGGCGCTCGATGAACCTTTCGTACGACGGCTCGAGCTTCCCGCTGGTGAAGAGAATGAACGTCGGCGGTGCCGTGCTCGGCTGGGTGCCGAAGAGGATCTTCGGCTGCTTGCCGCCGCGCACCGGGTGCGGATGCTCGGCGACCAGCCGACCCAGGAAGGTGTTGAGCGCACCGGTCCCGATCCGGGTCTCCCAGCCCTCGAGCGCCCGGTCGATCGCTGGCACCAGCCGGTCCACGTGCCAGCCGGTCCGGGCGGTGATGTTGACCCGGGGCGCCCACTGGACCTGCACAAGATCGCGCTCGACCTCACGATCGAGTTGCCAGCGGCGCTCCTCGTCGACGAGGTCCCACTTGTTGAAGGCGATCACCAGCGCACGACCGGCGTCACGGACGGTCTGCAGGATGCGGATGTCCTGCTCGGAGATCGGTTCGCCGCCGTCGACCACGAGGACGGCGACCTCGGCACGGTCGATAGCGGTCGTGGTGCGCAGGCTGGCGTAGTACTCATGACCCGAGGCCTCCTTCACCCGCTTGCGGATACCGGCGGTGTCGATGAAGCGCCAGGTGCGTCCGCCGAGCTCGATCAACTCGTCGACCGGGTCGACCGTGGTGCCGGCGACGTTGTCGACGACGGCGCGCTCGGCCTTGGCGAGCTTGTTGAGCAGCGAGGACTTGCCGACATTGGGCTTGCCGACCAGCGCGATCCGGCGCGGACCGCCGACCTCCTCGCCGTACTCCTGTGGCGGCGGCTCGGGAAGCGCCGCCAGCACGGCATCGAGCAGGTCGCCGGAGCCTCGGCCGTGCAGTGCGGAGACCGGGTAGGGCTCGCCGAGACCGAGGTTCCACAGTCCGTACGCCTCGGCCTCGGCGCGCTGATCGTCGACCTTGTTGGCGGCGAGTACGACGGGCTTGCCGCTCTTCCGCAGGATCCTGACCACGGCCTCGTCCGCGTCCGTGATGCCGATGGTCGCATCGACGACGAAGAGCACGGCATCGGCCAACGAGACCGCGACCTCCGCCTGGGCGGCGATCCGCTCCGCCAGCCCACGGGCGTCGGGGTCCCAGCCGCCGGTGTCGACCAGGGTGAAGGCGCGGCCGTTCCACTCCGCGTCGTAGGACACCCGGTCGCGGGTCACGCCGGGCACGTCTTGCACGACCGCCTCACGGCGGCCGATGATCCGGTTGACCAGCGTCGACTTGCCGACGTTGGGCCGGCCGACCACGGCCAGAACGGGCGGCGGCGCCGTCGACGGCTCGCCGGAGGACGCTCCGGCCGGGCCGGCGTACTCCTCCTCGCGCGGGAAGCCCCCGTCGAGCTCGCTCACTCGTTCTCCTCAATCGGCTCGGGAAGTGGACCGGGCAGGGTGCGGCCGGTCAGCGCCTTGGCACGGTCCAGATGGAC
>Ga0164243_10007530_pt1 | contig 16241 bp, 11 predicted proteins | sample OricompcompostOP_FD_108781 | JGI IMG/M metagenome (GOLD analysis project Ga0164243, IMG submission 108781) | Organic Plus compost microbial communities from Emeryville, California, USA - Original compost - Organic plus compost (OP) | ecosystem: Engineered > Solid waste > Mixed feedstock >...
GCGGGAGGTCGGCGCGAAGTAGGACGTCACCTGGTAGCCCCACGAGCCGCCGAACGGGTGCTCCATCACCGGCAGGAACTCCACGTGGGTGAAGCCCAGCCCGGTGACGTACGCGGTCAGCTCCTCGGCCAGCTCCCGGTAGCCGAGCCCGGGCCGCCACGAGCCGAGGTGCACCTCGTACACGCTCATCGGCTCCTGGTGCGCCTGCCGCCTCGCCCGCCGCTCCAGCCAGGCCGCGTCGCCCCAGTCGTACGTCGACCGGTGCACCACCGACGCGGTGGCCGGCGGCACCTCGGCGTACGCGGCGAGCGGGTCCGCCTTGTCCCGCCAGTTGCCGTCCGCGCCGAGGATCCGGTACTTGTACCGCGCGCCGGCCGGCACACCCGGCACGAAGACCTCCCACACGCCGCTGGAACCGAGCGAGCGCATCGGCCAGCCGTCGTCCGGCGCCCAGCCGGTGAAGTCGCCCACCACCCGGACGCCGCGCGCGTTCGGCGCCCACACGGCGAACGCCACGCCCTCGTCGAAGACCCGGGCGCCGAGCGCCTCCCAGAGCCGCTCGTGCCGCCCCTCGCCGATCAGGTGCAGGTCCAGCTCGCCGATCGTGGGCGGGTAGCGGTACGGGTCGTCGTGGACGGTGCCGTCGACCTCCACCCGGTAGTCGAGCACGGTGCCCGGCACGCTCGTCTCGAAGATCCCGGCGTCGTGCACCCGTTTCATCGGGTGCCGGTCGCCGTCGACCAGCACGGCGACGTCGCCGGCGCCCCGGCGCAGCGTACGGATGGTGGTGCGTCCCCGCGCGGGATGCGCGCCGAGCACGGCGTGCGGGTCGTGGGCGTGGCCGGCGATCAGCTCGTCCATTCCAGGTCGTCCTTCTGGGCGGGAGTGGTCGGTGCGGTGCCGCCGGAGAGGTCGTCGGGGACGGCCTCGGTGGTGAGCGCGGCCGGGCCGGTCGGGGTGGCGGCCGGTGTGTCCGGCGGGACGGGGCGGCGCACGGTGAGCACGTGCGCGGGCTGCAGGTACGGGTCGAGCCGGACGGCGTTGCGCTGCCCCCAGTCGTAGGTGGCGCCGGTCAGCTCGTCGTGGACGGTGAACCGGTCGTGCCAGTCGAACCCGAGCGCCGGCATGTCCAGCGTCGTGTTGCCCCACTGCACCTCGCGCGGGTCGAACGAGCAGATGACGATGACCGTGTTGCCGGTGTCGGGGTCGCGTTTGGACCAGCACAGCAGCGCCGGGTTGTCGATGTCGTGGAAGCGCAGGTTGCGCAGCCGGCGCAGGGCGGGGTTCTCCCGGCGTACCCGGTTCAGGGTGGCGATGAAGGGGGCCAGCGAGCGGCCCTGGGCCTCCGCGCCGGCCCAGTCGCGCGGACGCAGCTCGTACTTCTCGTTGTCCAGGTACTCCTCGGCCCCCGGGCGGGCCACGTGCTCGAACAGCTCGTAGCCGGCGTACATGCCCCAGGAGGGGGAGAGGAGCGCGGCGAGCACCGCACGGATCTTGAACATGGGCGGCCCGCCGTGCTGCAACGTCTCGTGCAGGATGTCCGGCGTGTTCGGCCAGAAGTTCGGCCGCATGTAGTCGGCCGCCGCGACCAGCTCCTCGCAGTACTCCCGCATCTCGGCGGCCGTCGTGCGCCAGGTGAAGTACGTGTACGACTGGGTGAACCCGATCTTCCCGAGGCCGTGCATGATCGCCGGCCGGGTGAACGCCTCGGCGAGGAACAGCACGTCCGGTTCGACGCGCTTGACCTCCCAGATCAACCAGTGCCAGAAGTCGAACGGCTTGGTGTGCGGGTTGTCCACCCGGAAGATCCGGATGCCCTCGCCGACCCAGTGCCGCACCACCCGCAGGATCTCGGCGCGGATCCCCTCCGGGTCGTTGTCGAAGTTGAGCGGGTAGATGTCCTGGTACTTCTTCGGCGGGTTCTCCGCGTACGCGATGGTGCCGTCGGCGCGGGTGGTGAACCACTCCGGGTGCTCGGTGACCCAGGGGTGGTCCGGCGCGCACTGCAACGCCAGGTCCATGGCCACCTCCAGGCCCTGCTCGGCGGCGGCGGCGACGAAGTCCCGGAAGTCCTCCGCCGTACCCAGGTCGGGGTGGATGGCGTCGTGGCCGCCCTCCGCGGCGCCGATCGCCCACGGCGAGCCCACGTCGTCCGGCCCGGCGGTGAGCGCGTTGTTGCGGCCCTTGCGGTTGACCCGGCCGATCGGGTGGATGGGCGGCAGGTAGAGCACGTCGAAGCCCATGGCGGCGACGCCGGGGAGGCGTTCCGTCGCGGTGGCGAACGTGCCGGACTGGGCGGGGGAGTCGACGGTGGCCGGGATCGCGCCCTCCGAGCGCGGGAAGAACTCGTACCAGGCGGAGAAGAGGGCCCGCTCGCGGTCCACCCAGAGCCGGTACTCGTCACCCACGGTGACCAGCTCCCGCACCGGGTACGCCCAGAGCAGGTCCGCCAGGTCCAGCGCCGGCGCGACCCGCTGCGACAGCTCGCGGTCCGGGTCGCGCAGCGCCGCGGCGGCCCGGACCACCCGTTCCCGCTCGCCGGCCGGGACCCCGTCGGCCGCGGCGTCCAGCACGCGGGCCCCCTCGGCGAGGTCGTTGGCCAGCTCCGCCGGGCCCTGCCCGGCGGCGACCTTCTTGGTCACCGCGTTCTGCCAGGTGAGGTACGGGTCGGCGAACGCCTCGACGTGGAAGGTCCAGGCGCCCACCGCGTCCGGCCGGATGGCCGCGTGCCACCTGTCCTGGCCCGGCTCACCGGGCCGCATGCGGGTGAAGGGCCTCGTGGCGCCGTCCGGGCCGCGCCAGACCACGTTGCAGCCCAGCGCGTCGTGCCCCTCGCGGTAGGCGCGGGCCGCCACCGGCACCAGTTCGCCGACCACCGCCTTGGCCGGATAGCGACCGCACGAGACGACGGGGGAGACGTCTTCGATGGGGAACCGTCCAGTCACCCCGCCAACCTACTGCCCGAGATCGCTTCGCGCTCGGCTCAGTCGTCTGATCAGCCGTTCGCTGCGGCAGCGGCTCCGCCGCCTGACACGATCCCACGCGGCCGTGTGTGGCTACCGGTTGCTCACCCGCGGCGGCTCCCGCCACCGCACGTACTTCCCCCGGCTGACGCCGATCACGCCGGAGAGCTGAGGCCGGTCAGCCGGCCGCGCCCACCGACCGGTAGACCTCCAGCGTCCGCGCCGCGATCGCGTCCCACGAGAAGTGCTCGACGGCCCGCTGCCGGCCCGCCCGGCCGAACTTCGCGATGCGATCCGGGTCGGCCAGCAGCTCGTTCATGCGCGCCGCCAGGTCGGCCACGAAGCGCCCCGGGTCCAGCGGCCGGCCCGACCCGTCGGTGGCCTGCTCGATGGGGACCAGCAACCCCGTCTCGCCGTCGGCCACCACCTCGGGGATCCCGCCGGTGGCCGTGGCGACCACGGCCGTCTCGCACGCCATCGCCTCCAGGTTCACGATGCCCATCGGCTCGTAGACCGACGGGCAGACGAACAGCGTGGCGTGCGTCAGGACCTGGATCACCTCGTGCTTGGGCAGCATCTCGGCCACCCACACCACCCCGGAACGGTTCGCGCGCAGCTCGGCGACCAGCCCCTCGACCTCGGCGGCGATCTCGGCGGTGTCCGGCGCGCCGGCGAGCAGCACGAGCTGGGTGTCGGCCGGCAGCTCCCGCGCCGCGCGCAGCAGGTACGGCAGCCCCTTCTGCCGGGTGATCCGGCCGACGTAGACCACGCTGGGCAGCGCCGGGTCGACACCGAGCCGGTCGAGCACGTCCGTGCCCGGATCCGGGGCGTACTGCTTCGTGTCGATGCCGTTGTAGACCACCCGCACGCGGTCCGGGTCGACGTCCGGGTACGCGGTCAGCACGTCGCGCCGCATCCCCTCGCTGACCGCGATGACCGCGTCGGCCGCCTCCACGGCGACCCGCTCGCACCAGGAGGAGAGCGCGTAGCCGCCGCCGAGCTGCTCGGCCTTCCACGGCCGCAGCGGCTCCAGGCTGTGCGCGGTCACCACGTGCGGCACCCCGTGCAGCAGCTTCGCCGTGTGCCCGGCCAGGTTCGCGTACCAGGTGTGGCTGTGCACCACGTCCGTGCCGGCGCAGCCCGCCGCCATCTCCAGGTCGACGCCCATCGTGCGCAGCGCGGCGTTCGCCCCGGCCAGGCCCGGCGGCTCGGCGTACGCGGTGACGCCCGGCTCGGTGCGCGGCAGGCCGAAGCAGTGCACCCGGACGTCGGCGAGGTGACGCAGCTCCCGGGCCAGGTACTCGACGTGCACGCCCGCGCCACCGTAGACCTCCGGCGGGTACTCGCGGGTCAGCAGATCGACGCGCAGGGACTGTCCGGCCGGGGTGGAGTCGGTCATCCTCGCACCCTAGTGCAGAAGTCGGGCCGTACGAGTGGTGAAGTCGTACGCGGCTGGTTAGCGTCTGACCATGGCTGCCAAGGTGCTCGCGATCGTCCTGGCCGGCGGAGAGGGCAAGCGCCTGATGCCGCTGACCGCGGACCGGGCCAAGCCGGCCGTCCCGTTCGGCGGGATGTACCGCATGGTCGATTTCGTCCTCTCCAACCTGGCCAACGCCGGCTACCTCAAGATCGTGGTGCTGACCCAGTACAAGTCCCACTCGCTGGACCGGCACATCACCAAGACCTGGCGGATGTCGACGCTGCTCGGCAACTACGTCACCCCCGTGCCGGCGCAGCAGCGTCGCGGCCCGTGGTGGTTCGCCGGCTCGGCCGACGCCATCTACCAGAGCTTCAACCTGATCAACGACGAGCAACCCGACTACGTGATCGTCTTCGGCGCGGACCACATCTACCGGATGGACCCGCGGCAGATGGTGGAGGAGCACATCGCCTCCGGCGCCGGCGTGACGGTCGCCGGGATCCGGCAGCCGCTGTCGACGGCCGACCAGTTCGGTGTGATCGAGGTGGGCGAGGACGGCCGGCGGATCCGGGCGTTCCGCGAGAAGCCCACCGACGCGGTGGGGCTGCCCGACGCCCCCGACCAGATCTACGCCTCCATGGGCAACTACGTCTTCACCACCAAGGCGCTGTGCGAGGCCGTGGAGCGCGACGCGGAGGACAAGTCCAGCAAGCACGACATGGGCGGCAGCATCATCCCGATGCTGGTCGAGCGCGGCGAGGCCAACGTCTACGACTTCAAGGACAACGAGGTGCCCGGCAGCACCGACCGCGACCGCGGCTACTGGCGCGACGTGGGGACACTCGACTCGTTCTACGACGCGCACATGGACCTCATCAACGTGCACCCGGTGTTCAACCTCTACAACTTCGAGTGGCCGATCTACACGGAGCAGCCGCCGTACCCGCCGGCGAAGTTCGTGCACCAGTGGGGCGAGCGGGTCGGCCGGGCGGTCGGCTCGATGGTGTCGCCCGGCGCGGTGATCTCCGGCTCGCTCGTCGAGAACTCGGTCGTCTCGCCCAAGGTCAAGGTGCACTCGTGGGCGCACGTCGACGGGGCGGTGCTCATGGAGGGGGTGGAGATCGGCCGGCACGCGGTGGTCCGCCGGGCGATCCTCGACAAGAACGTGTACGTCCCCGAGGGCGCCGAGATCGGAGTCGACCTGGAGAAGGACCGGCAGCGCTATGTTGTCTCCGACAATGGGGTAGTGGTGATCGGCAAGGGCCAGCGCGTCGAGCCGTGACGTCGGTCGCCGTACGCATGACCCCGCGCGCCGCCGGGAAGGAAGCGGCGTCCGCCCGTCCGCGAGGAGGTTGCCGCAGTGACCCACCCCCGTGCCGGAAAGCCGGCCGAGCCCGCCGACCTGGTCGACGTGCCCCGGCTGGTGACCGCCTACTACGCCGAGCACCCCGATCCCGCGGATCCGGCGCAGCAGGTCTCCTTCGGCACCTCCGGCCACCGGGGGTCGAGTCTGCGCCGCGCGTTCAACTCCGACCACATCGTGGCAGTCACCCAGGCGCTCTGTGACTACCGCCGGGAGCACGGGATCGACGGCCCGCTCTTCCTGGGCCGGGACACGCACGCCCTGTCCACGCCGGCCGCCGTCGACGCGCTCGAGGTGCTCGCCGCCAACGACGTGACCGTGCTCGTGGACAGCCGGGACGGCTACACGCCCACGCCGGCGGTCTCGCACGCCATCCTCACCCACAACCGGGGCCGCACCAGCGGCCTCGCCGACGGCATCGTGATCACCCCGTCGCACAACCCGCCCGACGACGGCGGGTTCAAGTACAACCCGACCCACGGCGGCCCGGCCGACACCGACGTCACCCGGTGGATCCAGGACCGGGCCAACGCGATCCTCGCCGGAGGGCTCGCCGAGGTCCGGCGCGTCCCGTACGCGCGGGCCCGCGCCGCCGACACCACCGGGACGTACGACTTCCTCGGCCGCTACGTCGACGACCTGCCGGCGGCGATCGACGTCGACGCGATCCGCGCGGCCGGGGTGCGCATCGGGGCCGACCCGCTCGGCGGGGCGAGCGTCGCCTACTGGGGCGAGATCGCCGAGCGGCACCGCCTCGACCTCACGGTGATCAACCCGACCGTCGACCCGACGTGGCGGTTCATGACCCTCGACGGCGACGGCAAGATCCGGATGGACTGCTCCTCGCCGAACGCCATGGCGTCGCTCATCGCCGCCCGGGCCGACTACCAGGTCTCCACCGGCAACGACGCCGACGCCGACCGGCACGGCATCGTGACGCCCGACGGCGGGCTCATGAACCCCAACCACTACCTGGCCGTGGCGATCGGTCACCTGTTCCGCACCCGCTCCCAGTGGGGGCCGGCCGCGGCGGTCGGCAAGACCCTCGTCTCCTCGTCGATGATCGACCGGGTCGCCGCCGACCTCGGCCGCCCGCTGCTGGAGGTGCCGGTCGGCTTCAAGTGGTTCGTGCCGGGGCTGCTCGACGGCGCGGTGGGCTTCGGCGGCGAGGAGAGCGCCGGCGCGTCGTTCCTGCGCCGTGACGGGCGCACGTGGACCACCGACAAGGACGGCATCCTGCTCTGCCTGCTCGCCTCGGAGATCATCGCGACGACGGGCCGGACCCCGAGCGAGCACTGGACGGAGCTGGCCGAGCGCTTCGGCGCCCCCGCGTACGCCCGCATCGACGCGCCCGCGACACGCGAGGAGAAGGCCGTGCTCGGCAAGCTCTCGCCGGAGCAGGTGACCGCCACCGAGCTGGCCGGGGAGCCGATCGTCGCGACACTGACCACGGCACCCGGCAACGGCGCGGCGATCGGCGGCCTCAAGGTCGTCACCAAGTCCGGCTGGTTCGCGGCCCGCCCGTCGGGGACCGAGGACGTCTACAAGATCTACGCCGAGTCGTTCCAGGGGCCCGAGCACCTGGCCCGGATCCAGGAGGAGGCCAAGGCGCTGGTCGACGGGGTGCTGGCCGGCGGCTGACGCGGGGCGTCACCGGCGGGGCGACGGATCGTTGCGGATGGTAGCCGCAAATTGACCCTGAGTATGAGCAGGGTGGAGCGGCGACCGTCCGACCACCGCACGCCAGGGAGAGCACGTGCCCAGCCGCCTTCGAACCGTCGCCGGCATGATCCGTGACCGGTGGGTCGGTGCCCGCGACCCCGAGGCCTTCGCGCGGTCCATCGGTGTCAACCTCACGGGCCGGGTCAGGTTCTACGGCATCAGCCGGTGGATGTTCGGCTCCGAACCCTGGCTGATCACCCTCGGTGACAACGTGTACATCACCGCCGGGGTGCAGTTCGTGACGCACGACGGCGGGACCCTGATCCTCCGCAAGGAGCATCCCGACCTGGAGTGGACGGCGCCGATCGTCGTCGGTGACGACGTCTACATCGGGATCCGGTCGATCATCCTGCCGGGCGTCACCATCGGGAACCGCTGCGTGATCGGGGCCGGGTCGGTGGTGGCCCGCGACATCCCGGACAACACCGTCGCCGCCGGGGTGCCCGCCCGGCCCATCCGCAGCACGGACGACTACCTGGAACGGTTGCAGGCCAAGTCGTTGCGCGTGGGGCACCTGCCGGCTCAGGCGAAGGCCGAGGCGATCAAGAAGATCTACGGCGTGACGGTGCCCTGAGCGGCGCGAACGGGTCGTCGGATCACGCGGCCGGCGCGCGGGCCCGGCCCGGCCGGCGTTCAGCGCGGCGGGGGGAGTTCGCGGCGGTTGAGCTGTTCCCGGAGGGTCGGGGGGAGCAGTTCGCGGAGCTGCTCGGGCAGCAGCGGCAGGTCCATGAGGCTCAGCTTCAGCTGGTTGCGTTCCTGGTAGCGGCGCGGGTCGAGCCGGACCACGAGCCCCGCCTCCCGGCGGAAGCGGATGTCGATCGCGCCCTCGGTGGACGCCTCCCGGATGACCTGGCCGTCCACCTCGACCGCCACCGGCCCGGAGTCGTGCGTCAGCTCCAGCCGGATCGTCTCGTCGGGGGAGAGCACCACCGAGCGGCTGATCCCGGCCATGGGAGCCGACGGGGTGACGACCACCGCCTGCGTCGCGGGGGAGATCAGCGGTCCGCCCGCGGCGTAGCTGTACGCGGTCGAGCCGGTCGGGGTGCTGACCACGAGCGCGTCGGCGCGGTAGTAGCCGTAGCGCTGCCCGTCCACGGCGAGCGTGGCGACGACGAACCCGGTGCCGGGCTGGCGCACCAGCGCGATGTCGTTGAACGCCACCACGTCGTCGCCGCACACGTCACAGACCAGGCAGCTGTGCGCCTCCACCGTGAAGTCCTTGCTGATCAGGCGGTCCAGCGCCTCCGGCAGCTCCGGCGGCTCGACCTCCACGAGGAACCCCAGCCGGCCCAGGTGCACGCCGAGGACCGGCTTCGGGTTGCCCACCGCCGAGCGGAGCGCGCCGAGCATGGTGCCGTCCCCGCCGATGCTGATCAGCGCGCTCACCCGTCGCACCAGCTCGTCCTCGGGGTACGTCTCGACGCTCGGCGGGACGCGGTGCCGGTCCTGGTCGCGTACGGCGAGGCCCTTACCGTGCCGGGCCGCCCAGTCGACGATGATCCTGATGATCTCGGAAGCGTCCCGTGTCGGGTGCAGCACAAGCCCGAGCAGGGTGCGGTCCATACGTACACCTCATCACACCGGCCCCCGGCGTGCCCCGTCTATCGCGCACGGCCGGTCCGGCCGCGTGCCCTCCCGGGCCGCCCGTAACCGTTGCCCCGGGTCGTCCGTCGGGCTGCCGAAGTCGACCGTCCCGCCGCCACAGAACCGGACGGAAGGGCGAATTGAGGGAGAAATGTCGTGTCCACTCGGCGGGGCCGTCGTTGATCCCCCCGGCGGGCCGAGAGGAGGGACGACCGGTTGTGCGCGTGCTGAGCGGGACACCCGACGCGGGGCGGCACGCCGATCGGGTGGTGTCCCGGCCACCCGCGAAACCCTCGACCCCCGACCGTCGCCGCGACAACTGCTTCGACCTCCTACGGCTCGTCGCCGCACTCGGCGTCGTCGTCCAGCACGCCGTCGAGCACCTGGCGGCGCCCTTCCTCTGGTTCGCGCCGGGCAGCGGTCGGTGGTTCGGCGACGGTGTGCCGATGTTCTTCATCATCAGCGGCGGCATGGTCTACGCGTCGGCGCGGCGCTGCCGGGAGCAGGGCCGCCCCTGGCGGGACTACCTGCGGAACCGGCTGCTGCGCATCGCTCCCGCGCTCTACGCCTACGCCGCCGTCATGGCGGCCTTCCTGGTGCTCTCGGGGATCGTGGCCGGCCGCGCCCTGGTCGGGACGCAGTTCCTCGGCTGGCTGGGCAGCACCCTGCTCCTCGTGCCGGTCTACCACCCGCCGCTGCTGGCCGAGTTCGGCACGGGAGTGGTCAACGGAAGCCTGTGGACCATCCCGGTCGAGGTGGGCTTCTACCTGCTCGTGCCCATCCTGGTGCTGGCCGCCGCGCGCTGGTCGTTCGCGGCAATGCTGGCCGGCGCGGGGGCGGTCGCCGTGGCCGGGGTGGCCCTGCTGGCCGCGGCCGCCGAGCACGGCGGCGACGGCCTCGGCGGCCGCCTGCTCGCCGTGAGCGTCCTGCCCTGGCTCGGGTTCTTCCTCCTCGGCATCTGGTGGCACCGCGTGTGGGACCGGGCCCCGCAGTCCCCGTGGGTGGCGCTCGCGGCCCTCGCCGGTTACGTGGCGACCGCGGTCGTGCGCCGGCACACCGGGGACGGCGCCGAGGTGGCCGTCGCCCTGCTCGGCGGGCTGCCCCTGTCCTACCTCGTCTACTGGCTCGCCTACCACGGCGGCGGCGCCCTGCGGCGGGTCACCGATCGCCTCGGTGACCTGAGCTTCGGGGTCTACATCTGGCACATGCCCGTGATCAACCTGCTCCTCTGGGCGGGCTTCGACGGGCTCGCCCTGCCCGGCACCGCCGCCGTGCTCGTCGTCGTCGCCCTCACCGCCTGCTGCGCCCTGCTGTCCTGGCACCTCGTGGAGAAGCCCGCGCTCCGGCTCAAGTCCTACTCCTCCCGCCCGCAGCAGGCGGGAACCGCCGCTCCGTCGCCGCCGCCCAACCGAGCCGTCGACCGGGCCGGCGCGACCGCCCGCTGACCGTCCGACCGTCGTAGAAAGAGAATCCCGTGAAGATTGTCGTCACCGGCGGAGCCGGCTTCATCGGCTCCAACCTGGTGCGTGCGTTCCGTGGCGTCCCGGGGATCGACGAGATCGTCATCCTGGACGACCTCTCCACCGGCTCCGAGGAGAACCTGCGCGACCTGGACGCCCGTTTCGTGCACGGCAGCATCCTCGACCCGGCGATGCTCGACGACGCGTTCTCCGACGCGGCGAGCGTCGTGCACCTCGCGGCGGTGCCCTCGGTGCCCCGATCCCTCCGGGACCCGCTACGCAGCCACCACGCCAACGCCACCGGCACCCTCATGGTGCTGGAGGCCGCGCGACGCAACCGGGTGGGACAGGTGATCCTGGCGTCCTCCTCCTCGGTCTACGGGCGCAACCCGACGCTGCCCAAACGGGAGGATCTCCGGCCGGTGCCGCTGAGCCCGTACGCGGTCTCCAAGCTGGCCACCGAGGCGTACGCCATCGCCTACGCGTCCTGCTTCGACCTGGCGGTGCTGCCGTTCCGGTTCTTCAACGTCTTCGGGCCGGGCCAGTCCGCCGGCCACGCGTACGCCGCGGTCGTGCCGTCCTTCGTGTCGGCGGCCCTCGACGGACGACCGCTGACCATCGACGGTGACGGGGAGCAGACCCGGGACTTCACCTTCGTGGGCGACGTCGCCGCGGTGATCGTCGACGCCGTCCTGCGGCAGGTCTCCTCGGTGGACCCGGTCAACCTCGCCTTCGGCTCGCGCACCTCCGTCCGGCGCCTCGTCGGCGAACTCGAGGACGTCCTCGGGCGCCGGCTGGACGTCGTCCACCGGCCGCCCCGCGCCGGCGACGTCCGGGACTCCCAGGCGGACAACGGCGCGCTGCGCGCGCTCTTCCCAGGCGTCACCCGCCACACCCTGCGGCAGGGCCTGGAGGCCACGGTGGCGTGGATGTCGACCCGTGTACCCGCGGGACGGTAGGGCGGACGCACCGACGGAGGCCCGCCGGCCCCGGGACGTCGCCGAGACGCCGCCGGGGGGATCCGATCACGCGGCAACCGCCGGGCGGTCCCGCGGAAGGCGGGTGGTCAGCGGGATCCTCACCGGCGCCGTCAGCCGCGGCGTGGCGGGTCTGGTGCCGATCGCGCTCATCCCGGTCACCCTCCGGTACCTCGGCCCGGACCTGTACGGCCTCTGGATGACCGTGACCGCGCTCGTCGGCATGGCGGCGTTCGCGGACCTCGGCCTGGGCAACGGCCTCATGACGAAGCTGGCACCGTGCTACGCCAGCGGCGCGACCGCCGAGGCCCGCCGCTACATCTCCAGCGCGTACCTGTGCCTGTCCCTGCTGGCCGCCGTGCTGGTCGGCCTGCTCTGGAGCCTCTCCGCGGCGGTGCCGTGGGCCCGGCTCTTCCACACCACCGACTCGGCCACCCCGGACGACGCCCGCCGGATGACCCTCGTCTGCCTGACGGCGTTCGTCGTCAACGTCCCGCTCTCGTTGATCACCCGGGTGCAGCTGGCCTACCAGCGCATCTCGGCGGCCAACCTGTGGCAGGGGTGCGGCAACCTCGTGACGCTGCCCCTCGCGGTGGGTGCCGTGGCGGCCGGCCTCTCACCCGTCCTCGTGGTGGCCGCGACCGTGGTGGGCCCACCGCTGGTGAACCTCGTCAACAGCCTGTGGTTCTTCGGCCGGCGGCGACCGGACCTCCGACCCGGGTTGACCGTCGCCGACACCGCCGTGGCGGCACGGCTGCTCCGGCTCGGCGGGCTCTTCCTCGCGGTGACCGTGCTCACCGGCATCGCCACCAACGTCGACCTGGTCATCGTCACCCACGCTCTCGGGCTGCACGAGGCGGCCGCCTACGCCGTGCCGATGCGGCTCTTCGCCCAGCTCGGGTTCGTCGTCGCGCTCGTCAGCGCACCCCTGTGGCCGGCCAACGGCGACGCGCTCGCCCGCGGTGACCTGGCGTGGGTACGCCGGATGACCCGCCGGATGACGGTCGTCTCCGCGGCCCTCGTGCTGGCTCTCGGTGGGCTGCTCGTCCTCGTCGTCAGTCTCGTGCCCACCGTCCTGGGCCTCGCCGTGACACCGGACGTGACCCTGCTCGCGGGCCTGCTCGCGTGGTGGCTGCTCCTCGCCACGATCTCCCCCCGGTTCATGGTGCAGAACGCCGCCGGGGTGGTACGCCCCCAGCTGCTCGGCTGGTCGCTGTACGTCGTCGTCTCACTGCCCGCCAAGTGGTACGGAGTGCGGCAGTTCGGCTCGGCGTCCGTGCCGTGGATCGGGCTGGTCACGTACCTGGCGACCGTCGTACCGGCCGCGCTGCACGGGTTCCGGTCCGCGCTGGCCCGGCACACCCGCCCACCGGCCGGGTCGACGGCCGAACGCTCCCTGGCCGCACCGGCCGCAACCTGATCCGTCCGAAGAGGAGTGCCATGTCCATCGACGAAGAAGCGACCGCCCCGTGGGTGGCCTACGCCGGACCCTTCCGCTTCCCCTGGGGGGAAGCCGGGTCCCGCAGGGTCTGGGGGAACGCGCAGTCGCTGGCGCTCAGCGGGCGGCGTGTCGTCGTACTCAGTGGGGAACACGGCCCGGAGACGCCCGAGGAACTGCCCGGCGTCGAGGCCGGCGTCTCGATCCGACACGTCGGAATGGGCGAGCTGCCACGGCCGGACGAGCCGCTGCTCGCGAAGTCGCTGCAGTGGCTGGTGCGTGCGGGCCGGCGGACGGCCGACTGGCTCGACGCCCAGCCGACCCGGCCGTCGCACGTCATCGTCTACGGCGGGGGCATGCCATACATGGTCCACCTGCGGCGGTGGTGCCGCCGGAACGGCGTGCCCGTCCTCACCGACGTCGTGGAGTGGTACAGCCCGAAGCAGTTGCTGGGCGGTCGTTTCGGCCCCCTCCACCTGAGCGCGAAGGTCGCGCTCCGCTACCACTACCCGCGGTGCCACGGTGTGATCGCGATCAGCTCGTTCCTGGAGTCGTACTACCGCGACCGGGGGTGCGCGGTCGTCCGCGTACCGCCGACCCTCGACGTCCGGGCCTTGGGCGCGGCGCCCGTGACGCCGCCGGCCCCGGCGCCCGGCCGGCGGGTCCGGCTCGTGTACGCGGGCTCTCCCGGCCGCAAGGACCTGCTCGCGGAGACCATCCGCGGTGTCGACCTCGCGGCCCTGGACGGCTGCGACGTCTCGCTGGACGTGATCGGCCCGTCGCCGGACGAGGTGACCCGCGAACTCGGCGCCCCACCGCCCCCCTCGGTACGCGTCCGGGGCCGGGTGCCGCAGCAGGAGGTGGCGGGACTGCTTCGCGGGGCCGACTTCAGCATCCTCATGCGCGAGCCGGCGCGCTTCGCGCAGGCCGGCTTCCCGACGAAGTTCTGCGAGAGCCTCGCGAACGGCACGCCGGTCATCGCGAACCTCACCAGCGACCTGCGCGACCACCTTCACGACGGTGTCGAAGGGCTCGTCCTGCCCGACCACACCGCCACCTCGCTGCGCCGGGCGCTGCACCGTGCCGCCGACCTGTCCGCCGAGGCGCGCGCGGCGATGCGCCGGGCGGCGTACGAGCGCGCCGTCGCCTCGTTCGACGTGCGCGCGCACGCCGCAGCGCTGGACGACCTGCTCACCCGCCTGGAGGGCCGCCCCGCACAGACGCCCGTGCCGACGGGGAGGAGTTGACATGGACGACCGGCTGCGCGTGGTGCTCGTCGGTCCGTTGCCGCCGCCGATGGGCGGGATCGCCCGCGGCGTCGAGATGCTCCGCCGCGCGCCGCAGGTACGCGCCGAGGTGGACCTGCGGATCGTCGACACGGGGCTGCGTTGGCGCTCGATCCACCAGACGTCCACGGCGGCACGCCTGCTCGACGGTGTCCGCCAACTGCTCCGCAGCGCCGCCGTCCTGACCTGGCGGTGTCTGCGCGGCGCGCCCGACGTGGTGCACCTGCGGTCGTCCGGTGGGCTGGGCGCCGTCCGGGACCTGGTGCTCGTCCTGATCGCCCGGACGTTCCGCGTGCCGGTCATCTACCAGCTGCACTTCGGGCGGGTGCCGGACATCGCGGCGCGGCGCACCGGCGAGTGGCGGGTGATGCGGGCGGCGCTCGCGCGGGCAGCGGTCGTCGTGGCCATCGACCGGCACACGGAGCGCGCGATCGTCGAGGCGCTGCCGCACGTGCGGACGGTCCGCCTTCCCAACGGCTTCGACCCGGCCGTCCTGCCCCCCGCGCCGGCGCCGACCGGCCCGGGCCGGCGGGTGCTCTACGCGGGCTGGGTGATTCCCGAGAAGGGCGTCGAGGACCTGCTCGACGCCTGGCGGACGCTCGACACCGACGGGTGGACCCTGCAGCTGTCGGGGTCGTGCGACGACGAGTACCGGCGGACGCTGCGGGAGCGGTACGGCGACGACGCGGTGGTCTTCACCGGCGAGCTGACCCACTCCGCGCTCCTGCGGGAGATGGCCGCGTGTGACGTCTTCGTCCTGCCCAGCCACACCGAGGGCTTCCCGAACGTGGTGGTCGAGGCGATGGCCCTCGGACGCGCGGTGGTCGCCACGGACGTGGGCGCGGTGGCGGACATGCTCGCCGACGGCTGCGGCGCCGTGGTGCCGCCGCGCCGGCCGGCCGACCTCGCCGGGGCGCTGGACGCGGTGATGCGCGACGAGGCGCTACGCCGGGCCACGGGCGAACGGGCACGGGCCAAGGCCCTGGGCGAGTACCGCATCGACGAGGTCGTGGCCGCCGTCGTACGGCTGTGGCGCTCCGTGGCGTCGGTCGACCGCCCGGCGGCCCGCGACCTCGACCACGCGGGCCGGCTCACCTAGCCGGCGTACGAGTCACCGGCCTCCACCCCCTTCCAGAGGTGGAGGCCGGTCGCTGTCGCGGGTTGCGCCTCAGACGAGCTGCGGCGCCGCGGGTCGTGCCGGGCGGCGGGTCGGGGCGCGCTCCTCCGGCTCGGAGGGTTGCCGGTACAGGCGGTCGAGGAACGACAGCAGCGCCAGCGACGCGAACCCGATGAGTGAGAATGCCTGCTGGCCGATCTGGTTGTTGGCCGGGACGAACGCGATCAGCAGAGCGAGCTGCGCCAGCAGCATCAGCGACAGCGTGCGGCCCTGCCGCACCTCCCGCCAGAACTTGGCCAGGAACCATCCGACGACGGCCATGAAGACCAGCGCTCCGAGGTAGGTGAGGTCCGACGCCAGCCACGGATAGATGGTCGACCAGTACATCCCGTCGGGCCAGCCGGTCAGCATCTCCGTGCGGGCGGTGTAGCGGTCCCGCGCGGGGCTGTCGTCCCCGGTGAGGTCCTCGTACAGCTCGGTGACGGCCTTCGCCCCGCCGAGGCCGTACGTCCACTGGAAGGGCGACTGCAGGTTGTAGGCGAGCCCGAGGTATCCGTGCGTCGGGTAGAACACGGTGGCGGAGATGCCGGAGGCCAGTTCATCGCCGACGACGGCGGCGACCGCGGGGTTCGGCGGGAAGAGGCTCGTCGCCTCGCTGTGGCGCAGCCGGTCGCTCTGGTTGAACGACATGTAGCCGGCGAAGAGCAGGCCGACGAGGAGCGCGATGAGCAGGCCCGAGCGTCGCTTCCTCGCCGCGCGTCGTCCGACCGGACGCCGGCTGCGCACCGCGAGGTAGCTCGCACCCCAGAAGATGAGCATGTCTCCCAGGCCCTTGAGCGTCCCCACCGAGAGGTAGTACGTCCCGTACACCACGAGTCCGGCGAGCACGTACAGGCGCAGCAGCCACCCCA